>Ga0310786_10003281_pt1 | contig 23684 bp, 24 predicted proteins | sample AusTroGonzalo_MG_FD_203881 | JGI IMG/M metagenome (GOLD analysis project Ga0310786, IMG submission 203881) | Bovine rumen microbial communities from tropical cattle in Woodstock, Queensland, Australia - Gonzalo_03 (v2) (version 2) | ecosystem: Host-associated > Mammals > Digestive system >...
AAATGATAAAAATTAAGAAAAATAAATAAAAATGGTTGTATGTCAATAAATCCGTATCATACAGAATATTTTATATAAAAATTAAAAAATGTAAAAATTTATAAAAAAATATGTTGATTTAAACGTCCCTTTTTTTTATCATAGTTGTATGGACTGAATACCACAGAAAAACTGAATTTTTGAACAATGACCGGGGGGCAAAAATATGTGCAAAATACTAAAAATTTTAACATTATTTACAATAATAATGTCACACTCAGCTTTTGCTTATAGAATTACATACAATCTAAATGGCGGACAGTTGCCCAATGGGGATACAGTATATTCAACAGAATCATCTGGAACAGATGTTATCTTAGATACACCTACACGTGATAATTATATTTTTGCTGGTTGGAATTATTGCGCAGAAACAGATTACGATTCAACAACCAATACTTGCACAAATCCAACTAGAATTATCAATGATAATAATTCAAATTATATTCACTGGATTGTACCTGCTACATTATCTGAAAATACAGTTTATATTGCACAATGGGAACAATCAAAATTTCAATTAACCATAGATATAAATCTAGACGAAGGTGATATTTTTACCTTTCAAATGACTGCAGCTGGTCAATATTTTATAGACTGGGGTGATGGTAATATAGAATATATTGACCGTACAAATAATACAACACAAACAACATATTCACACACATATACATTTAAAAAGCATAATTTCAAAGCTAGTTTTGGTGGTACCACTACGGGATATTATCAAAAAACATCAGAAGTCGCAGCAATTAATTTTGGTAATTTATCATTTCAAAATAATGTAGTTACCCCCATGCCTGCTGACAAAATTGTTGGTATAACAGGCTCTATTGGTTCTCTGTTTCCAACAATATCCAGTTCTCAACAACCAACATTTAATTATACTTTCTTGGGGGCGCAATTTAATTCAATACCCGCAGATTTATTCAGTGGCATAACAGGTGGCAGAACACTTATGTTTAACTATACATTTGCAGCATCTGCTTTACAAACAATACCTGAACATTTGTTTGACAATATGACTGCGGATAAATATATGTACGAGGGTACATTTTTAGGGTGTTCTAATTTAACCAGTATCCCAGAAAATTTATTTATTGGTGCAACCAATAATAAAATAGACCACGGAACTTTTCGCGATACTTTTGGGGCTTATTTTGATGCTTACGGTAATGTTATATGGGGATGTACATCTTTGACACAATTACCAGACAGTTTATTTCCAAATATAACCACAACAAAAGAAGACCTGTTTGTCAGAATGTTTGCTGGTGCATCAAATTTATCTGGATATGTACCATCTACTTTGTTTGGCAATCTAGATTCATCAAATTATTCGTCTGGGCCAATGGCTGACATATTTGTCGGTACAAATCTTGCAACAACCTGCCCAAGTGGAACAACAGAAGTCACACCAAATAACTTCAAAGTTGATTGGTATAAAAATCCATCTTGCACAGATCCAACAAATTCGAATTGTGCTTTTGTCGTATCTTGTACAACTGATGTCGGTTTTACCTGTGATAGTGGAGTTGAATTAAATATATTAGATGCACCAATGTGTTTAGTATCTACACAACCAGTCGGTACTTTCTTGGTTGCCAGAAAAAATAATACAAAATACTATGTGACGTTATCTACGACAGATTCCGTAGTGCATACTGGGTCAGAACATAAATTAAAAATCAAAGTTGGCGATACAACATACTATGCCCACGATGCGTCTGTGGAAGAAGAATAACAATAAAAAACACCTACAATTGTAGGTGTTTTTTTATTTCATTTTATTTTAATTCTTCTTTCTAATTTGAATATGAATATCACGCAATTGTTGTTCGCTAACTTCGTTTGGTGACCCCATCAGCAAATCTTGCCCACGTTGATTAGCAGGGAAAGCAACCACTTCACGCACAGCAGGTTCGCCAACAATTTCACAAACCAAACGGTCTATACCGAACGCACAACCACCATGCGGTGGCGCACCATATTGAAATGCAGTATATAATCCACCAAAATTCTTTTTAACATTTTCAACATCATATCCAGCTATATCAAAACATTTTAACATAACTTCTGGATTATAATTGCGCAAACCACCACTGCAAATTTCAATACCGTTCATAACCATATCAAACTGAGCTGCCTTAATATCCAATGGATTTTTAGTATTTAATTCTTCCATTGTAGCCAATGGATATGAAAATGGATTATGCGTCATCTCAATTGCGCCCGTCTCTTCATTTCTTTCAAAGAACGGAAATTCATCAACCCAACAGAATCTGAATTCTTTTGGGTTAATCAAACCCAAATCTTCGCCCAACTTTGTACGTAATCTTCCAGCTGCTTTGTTTGCGTTATCAACATTATCACAAACAAAAAATAACGAAGATTTATCGCCTGCAATTTCATGTAGTTTTGCAATTCTGTCCGCATCTAATTTCTTTGCCACAGGTCCTTTGGCTTCTTCTGCAAACACGATATAACCTAATCCACCCAGTCCTAGTTCTTTAATTGCAAATTCACCCAATTTATCAAACCAAGAACGTGGTTTTTCAGATGAATTTGGTGCAGGTATTGCACGTACAACCGCCCCATTTTCAATTGCATTTGCAAAAATACCAAAATCAGAACCACGGAAAATTTCTGTGACATCAGATATGATAATCGGATTACGTAAATCTGGTTTATCACAACCATATTTTAACATTGCATCATCAAAAGAAATATGCGGTATTTTATCTGCTACCTTGGCATCCTTGACAAAAGTTTTTATCAACAAAGGCAATAATCTTTCACCAATTGCCTGAATATCAGACACATCTACAAAGGACATTTCCATATCCAATTGATAAAATTCTAATAATCTATCGGCACGCAAATCTTCATCACGAAAACATGGGGCAATTTGAAAATATCTATCAAATCCGGAAACTTGTAATAATTGCTTAAACATTTGAGGTGCCTGAGGCAACGCATAAAATTTTCCATGATGCAAACGTGACGGCACCAAGAAACATCTTGCACCTTCTGGGCTGTCCGCTGTCAATAAAGGTGTTTGAAATTCAGAAAATCCCATATCCCACATTTGATCACGCAACCATTTAATAATTTTATTACGCATCAAAATATTTTTGTGTAATTTTTCACGCCGCAAATCCAAAAATCTATATTGATAACGCAAATCTTCTGGAACATCATCTTCGCCGAACACTTGGAAAGGTAAAACATCAGAATTAGTCAAAACTTCCCATTTATCTGCTTTGATTTCAATTTGACCGGTTGGTATTTTATCATTTATCGCATCTTTATCTCGCGCAACAACAGTACCTGTAATCTGCACAACAGATTCAGGACGAATTCTTTCCAAATTTTCGTCCCCACCATCAAAAACACATTGTGTAATACCATAATTATCACGTAAATCCACAAACAACAATGAACCATGGTCACGTTTGCGATGTACCCAGCCAGACAAAGTGACCGTTTCACCTACATTGCTTGCGTTTAATTCACCACAAGTATGCGTTCTATACTTTGATTTCAAAGACATCATTTTTTTACACCTTTTGTTTCGGTGCTATAAAAATTTGGATACAGCACCAATTCAAATCTTAAACATACAGGGGCGCTAAGATTTTTTCGCGCGGTGCCACCCTGCCTTATTACTTTTCGTGTTTTACACAATGCTCCGCGGTTGTCAGTCGCATCAACACATTATATAAAATAGATAATACATTTGTGGTGCCCTAAACAAGAATCGGACTTGTGACTCGTCCTTACCAAGGACGTGTTTTACCACTAGACTATTAGGGCAACGGGAATTATTATAAACTGCGCATTTCAAATAATCAAGCCTTAAAAGCGTTATTTACAGTGTTTTGAATATCAATATTTTTATCTGATTCACCACGCATAAAGTGCGCTAAATATTCAATATTTCCAGACCCGCCCACAATTGGAGATTTAACCAATCCAAAACATCCAAATCCATGATTATAAAAAGCATCAATAACATTTTTAATTACAGATTTATGCACATCTGAATTATGAATTATTCCACGATAACGCGTTGAAATTTCTGGTCCGCATTCAAATTGTGGTTTTATTAAACAAATAACTTCACGTAAGTTAGGCAAAGTAGCCAATTTATCTAAGATTTTTGTCACAGAAATAAAAGAAACATCAATCGTTGCAATATCTATATTTTCGACCAATAAATCGTCTATACGGCGGAAATCAGTCTGTTCATGCAAATCTAGTTTTGGATTTTTACGCAAACTTTTATGCATTTGGTCTGTACCTGTATCAACAGCAATAATATGCCCCACCCCGTTACGCAACGCTACATCACAAAAACCACCAGTCGAAGAACCAATATCGATCATATTAAGACCGTTCATGTCTATATGAAACACTTTTAATGCGTGCGCTAATTTCAACCCACCACGCGAAACAAATGGCATAACAGCACCCCGAACAGAAATTAAATCTTGGTTTTCAACCATGAAACTGGGCTTTGTCACTTTCTGTTCACCATAAAATACAGCACCATTTTTAATAGCATCTGCAGCACGCGTACGTGATTCAAACAAACCCTTTTCAACCAAAGCAACGTCTATTCTCATTTTAATAACCTTAATTTTTCTTTATGTTCTTCTGATACACGATAAGATTCTAATGATTTTTGAATTGCATGCAATCTTGTCCATTCATCTATTTTACCACGTTTAAAATACGGTAAAAATTCATCAAAATGTTTAGCTGCTCCTGTTGCAAAATACCATGCCCGCATCATATTTATATAATATTCATCAGATTTCACATAAGCAACCATATCAGCATACTTTTTATCAAAATCTTCGTCCAGCCAATATTGCATAAGCATTTTAATTGCAAAACGCACAGTATAAATATCTTTTGATTTAATCCATTTATAAATATAATCTAAAACTTTTTCTTTATTTTTCCTAAATACAACCAGCGATAATTGATCGCAAGTTGCCCAATTATCAACATATGGCAAAAAGCATTCCAATTCATACATAACACTATCAAAATCACGCAATTCTGATAAAACAAAAACATGCAATTGATTTTCTTCAAAATATTTATGTGGCAATTTAGAAATAAAATCTTTATATTCCCCAGATTTAATCATATCTTTGGCAAATTTTCGCAAAACTGGTGTTCGTACACCAATAAATAAATCACGCGAAACATTAGGAATCAAAGATGCATTAAAATCTTTATATACGGCATCTGCCGCGGCATACAAAGATTTTAATATTTTATTTTCTTTATTCATTTTTTTATTTTTGCCATCGTTTTAATGTCGGAAAAACTTTTTCACAATAATCACGCATTTGTTCGGGTGTCATATGTGCCTGCTCCGCAAAAGGCACCATCATTTCGATATATTCTGCCATAGAAACATTGTCTTTGAATTCACCGTTTTTATAACAATAAATACAATAGTCAGAATTTTTAGAACCATCTTGATTAGTTCCAAAAATACTTTCATCTTCCATAGGCATCGCGCAACTTTGACATATTCGTGACATATTTTATCCTTTCAGTTCATAAGGCCATTATAGCATAAAACCAACAAAAACCACACAAAAAACCGGGATAAACCCGGTTTGAATTTTGGTAGCGGCGAAGGGATTCTCTCGATATTTCATATCTGCGTGGCAACCGTAACGATTTCGGTGTGCTATCGCTTCCGAAATCTACTTGTTGTCGGACCTGGTGTCCTTATCTTTCGCAACTATACCAAAAATTAAACCCCGAATAAATCGGGGTTAAATCTTGGTAGCGGCGAAGGGATTCGGACCCCTGACCAAAGGATTATGATTCCTCTGCTCTACCACTGAGCTACGCCGCCAATGCCATGAATTATAACAAACTTTTTTGTCTTTGCAACAATATTTCATTTATTTGATTTGTTTTATGATCATTTTTATGATAGAATGAACTCCATGAAAAAAATCATCTTGATTTTAGCATTATCCGTACTGTCAAATGTTTCTTTGGCGCGCGATTATGTTTTGCCTGACAGAAACCCGTTTATGGGTACATATCAAGAACAATTTGCATTCGGTATTGGTCAGGGCTTTGATACTGGTATTTTATTACCACCACCCATAAAACCAGTTCCTTTTTATATAGCATCTATTCAATATTCACAACCGACAAGTTTTTTTCGTATACCGGCTCGCCGTTCTTTGAACATATCTATGACCGTTGGTTTACACGAAGCACGCGGTTGGGAATGGCAAGACTTTTCGATTCCAATGGCATATCTAACAGAAGATATCGCATTATTTAGATATGAACGTTTATATGCTGGTATAGGCGCTGGTGCCGGATTACAAGCCGAAGAAAATGCTCGTATTGGTTCTAAGTTGATATTCCAATTTAAATTGACGTTTGGTTATAATTTATCAAAAAAATGGGCACTTGAATTATTTATCCAGCATTTTTCAAATGCTAATACAGCAGAAGAAAACAATTCCTATGCTTTCTATGGATTGGGTGCAACATATAATTTCTAAAACTTTACCAATTTATTGGTTGTTTTCCATGTTCTTGCAAATATTGATTGGCTTGTGAAAAATGATGATTACCAAAAAAGCCGCGATATGCAGATAATGGAGACGGATGCGCACTTTTTAGTATCAAATTTTCTGATACATCCACCATGTTTGCTTTTGCCTGAGCAAAGGATCCCCACAACATATAAACGACATTTTTCTGATTATCTGCAACAGCTTTGATAACAGCATCAGTAAAAATTTCCCAACCATGTCCAGCATGCGAAGCTGCAAAATGTGCTTGGACAGTCAAAGTAGAATTTAATAATAATACACCCTGCTTTGCCCAATCAGTTAAATCACCATTTGTCACACTTTTATGACCAATATCTTGTTCTATTTCTTTATATATATTTATCAAAGATGGTGGAAAAGCTGTTCCTTGTTGCACAGAAAAACAAAGTCCATGTGCTTGTCCTGGTTCATGATACGGGTCTTGACCAATAATAACAACTTTAACATTTTGTAATGGACATAAATTAAAAGCATTAAAAATATTTTTTGGTTCAGGATATATAGTTTTACCAGATAAATATTCATCTCTGACAAAATCAGTTAATTTTTTAAAATAATCCTTTTCAAATTCTGCTGCTAAAACATCTTTCCAAGATTGTTCAATTTTTACATCCATTTACAAATCCTTTATTAAATGATTTTGACAAGCCTTCCATAAAACAACATCTATATATCCACGTGGTAAATTTGTTTCTTGTTCAAGATGTTCAAACATATCATCACATATTTGTTTAATTTCGTTATCTAAATTTCCATTATTTATTTTTTCATATAACTTCGGATTTCTGCCGTATAGAACACCAAGACGTTGAATCCAAATATCATACTTTACAACATTTTCACCAAGATTTCGTGCCAAATGATTTGCTGTTATTTTTCCGATATGTGGTAAAGTTTGCAAATAATTTAATTTTTCATCAATATTTTTACATTTATAAAAACCTTCACAAAAATCATCTTTGTTATTCCAAACTTTGACAATAGAATTTATTTTATTTTTGTTATTAAATATTTTTAACAAAGCATCAACACTTGGATTTTTTTGAATTTCATCCATTATAATTTGATGAATACGTTTAGCTGTTTTTTGTGAAAAACCGCCAGCCAAAATAACATAAGCAACACAATTAGCAAATTCTTTTGATGATAATTTTTTTGGATGTTTTAAATTTTCTTTGATTTCATCAAAAGATTTATCATCACTATCTAATCCTAATTGACGCAACTTTTTATCTAAATCAAAAAACCAATAAGCAGAAAAATCCATATTTAACGATTCCTATTATTAAAATTTTGTAATGAATTTACATCTGGACCATAACAAGGTAATTTTATTTTATTGTTAAATTCATCTATATAAAAAACTTTATCAAAACGATAATAATCATTACCATCAAACAACAAAAAATTATAGTTTCCACCCGTTAATAATACAGCACACGCATACATTTTTTCTTCTTTGAAAACAGTAGTACCGTTTCTAAAATGAGTTAAACCTTTTATGTCACCCAAAGAAAAATTTGTATAATATCCACCAATTCTTGGATGAGTATGCCCCCACGCAACAATACGTGAACCATCTTTTGATGCATGATTTATAAAATCGATTACTTCATCATTAACCCAATTTGATGCCTCTGCAGAAACGGATGAACTTTCTGCACTTCTTTGAGCACGCACTTCATCAAACAAAACTTTTTGACCTTCTACATGCCCAAACAAAATAAACGTGATTTCTTCTGTTAAATCATTTGTAACATCAGACAATGCATCAAGTGCATATTTAACATCTTTTGTAATAATAACTTCTGTCCCTGGCACAGGATTTATTGGTAATTTATCATTAAGTACAGGAGCATGATCACCCAATTCTGGAAGAACTATTCTATTTAAAAGTTTATTAGCTATTTCAAATGAGTTTGTCATTTATTTATTCCCCTTGTCGTATTCTTTATTTTGTTTAAACTGTGCCATAGCGGTATAAACAAAAGAATTGTCATTTGAATTATCAGAAGATATTATTTTTTGCTTTATACGCTCTTTGGCTTTATCAAAATCTTTCATTTCTTTTTTTATATGTAAATCATTATATTTTTTAAGATTTTCACCACGCTGATTATAATAATCTTCATCTATTGCTTCATATCTAAGCCGCGAAAATCTTCCTGCCAAAACATCATTAAGATGTTCTGGTATTTTCTGTTGATGACTGAATTCATTTTTATTGAAATCAGCCGACATGTCCCCCCCTTCCTTCTAAGGTTCTACACGTCTAGATTCGCATTCAAAGCATTTTCTACAATAAAGTCACGACGAGGCTCAACAACATCACCCATCAGCATAGAAATTACTTCATCTGCCTGAGACGCATCTGTTATCTTTACCTGAAACAAAGATCTGTGATTTGGGTCCATTGTTGTTTCCCATAATTGTTCCGCATTCATTTCACCCAAACCTTTGTATCTTTGGATTTTCAAACCGTTCTTTGCATATTCAAAAGCCGTATTCAATAAAGCGAAAGCACCCCAAATCTTTTGCGATTTAGATTTTACACGCAAAATTGTCGGCTTTGAAAACGTGTTTATCAATTCATCATGACCTGACATACGTTGCCACGCGCGAATTTCAGGTGAATTGATTTTTTCTCTGTCTAAAATATGTGTTTCCGTCACACTACGCAAAGTTCTTGTAATCTTTATCCCTTCTATATCAGAAGATATTTTCCAACCACGTTCAAATTCTAATTCCTCATTATCCAACATATTTTCTGCAGCTGCAAAATTTTCCTGATTTTCGTTTTCAAAAACCTTATTCAAAGCTAATGCTTCTATGAAACGCAAAGGCATAATATGATTCAACGATTGCAAATTATTTTTCATATCATCAACCAATTCCAATAAACGTTTCAAATCTGCACCAGCCAACTGTTGTCCATCTGCAGTTTCAATTGTTCCATCTGTTGCAAGTTGATCTAATAAATAATCATCCATTTCACGTTGATTTTGAATGTATATTTGTTGTTTGCCACGCGTCACACCGTATAGCGGCGGTTTAGCAACATAAATATAACCGCGTTCAATTGCTTCTGGCATATGACGGTAAAAGAAAGTCATCAACAACGTTTGAATATGCTGACCATCAACATCCGCATCAGTCATGATAATAACTTTGTGATAACGAAACTTTTCAATATCAAAATCATCTTTGCCAATACCAGCACCCAATGTAGTAATTAATGCGCCAATTGTATCGGAACCCAACATCTTGTCAAAACGTACACGTTCCACATTTAAAATCTTTCCACGCAACGGCAATATAGCCTGGGTCTTTCTATCACGACCTTGTTTAGCAGTACCACCAGCAGAATCACCCTCAACAATAAACAATTCACATTTAGATGGATCACGTTCAGAACAATTCGCCAATTTACCAGGCAAACTACCAAGTTCTGGTCCTGTCTTTTTTCTTGATAATTCACGAGCTTTGCGTGCTGCTTCACGTGCAGTTGCTGCTTCTACAATTTTATCTATAATCATCTTGGCAATTACTGGATTTTCTTCCAAGTATTCATACAACATTTCATTTACAGTATTTTCAACCAAAGGACGGACTTCACTAGATACTAATTTATCTTTGGTCTGAGAGCCAAATTTTGGATCTGGTATTTTCACACTAATAATACTGGTCAAACCTTCTCGAAAATCTTCACCAGATAAATTTATGTCTTTTTTTAAATTCTGTTCAGAAATATATTTATTCAAAGCGCGTGTTAAACCAGCACGAAATCCCGCCAAATGTGTTCCACCATCACGATTTGGAATATTATTTGTAAAACACAATGATGTTTCTGTATAAGCAGTTGTCCATTGCAAAACAATTTCAATATAGGAATCATCTATTGTTTTAATCATCTGAATTGGTTCCGCATTTAATAATTCTTTGGATTTATCAAGATATGTTGCAAAACCCTTTAATCCATCAGCAGAATGAAATTCACGCACAACCTTTTCAGAACCACGTAAATCTTCCAAGATAATTCTGACATTTGCATTTAAATAAGACTGTTCGCGCAACCAAACTTCCAACGTATCAAAATCAAAGACAGTTCCAGTAAAAGTTTCAGGTGAAGGCAAGAATGTCACTTCTGTACCGTGTTCATGTTTTGTTTCATTTGCAACAATGGTTAAATCATTTGTTGGAACCCCATCAGCAAAACTCATTCTTGCTTCTTTGTCACCACGCCAAACACGTACCTCTAACCATGTTGATAAGGCATTAACTACAGAAACACCAACACCATGCAAACCACCAGATACTTTATAAGCACCATTTCCTTCGTTATCAAACTTACCCCCAGCATGTAATTCACACATTATCAATTCCAAAGCACTACGACCTGTTTCATGATTTATATCAAAAGGCATACCACGCCCGTTATCCCGAATAGTCGCACTGCCATCTGCATTTAAAGACACATATACAGTATCTGCAAATCCAGCCATCGCTTCATCAATAGAGTTATTAACAACCTCGTAAATCATATGATGCAAACCATCGCCACCTTCGCCGACATCACCAATATACATACCAGGTCTTTTTTTGACCGCTTCTAAACCCTTCAACACTTTGATTGAATCACCAGTATATTCATTATTTACAGCCATTTAATAATCCTTTCTTTTTGCTATGTAAAACATAGCAATTTATGATATAATAAGCAAGGAAAAAGGCGATAGTTCTGGTAAAAATTATTAAAAAACAGTGTTTTTACAAGATTATCGAACAAAATATAAAAAAACAAGTAAAAACAAAGAATTATATATTGTATTTATGTGTTTTTTGATAACCAAAAGGCAAAAATATGAAATTTAAATTATTATATTACGGTGATATTTTAACAAACCCAAAAAAACGCGCACAACATATTGCCGATATTCGCATGCAATTTCATCCACAATTAAAAAAACTGGTCAGTTTAAAACCTTGGGATAATTTAAATAAATTTATGATGCCAGATGCAACCAAAAGTCCAATTATTACAAGACACGTTGGCGGTATGGATTGGAATCCGATTATTACATCTAATTTGAAAATGATTGCAGAACTAGATATTTTATTGATGCATCCGGAAATCGTTGGTGTTCCACGTTCTGATATAGATAATCGTGTTAAGACCATTTTAGATGGTTTGCGTTGCCCACAAAATGAACATGAAATCGGACAAAATACACCGCATGATATTGGACCAATTTATACATTGTTGGACGATGATCATCTGGTGACAAAATTAACAGTAAATACCAGTCATTTATTGGCGCACGATTTATTTTCTTGTGAAGTTCCATCAACCCCGGATTCAGTATTTATGTTAATTGACGTAAATGTTCGTGTCACAGAAGGAACACTTGAAAATTTACCATTTATGGTATAATTAAAATATTAAAAAAGCCGGCAAACACCGGCTTTTTTTACATAATTGCGGATGTAATTTGTTCTTGCATTTGAAATGTTCCAAACACAACCCAACCAATGATTATAGAAACCAATATAATACCAACACTATTCAATATATTCGCTATACTTTCCATTTTACGAACAGATTCTTCCATATAATCACGTGCAATTTGATTTACATTTTTATCAAAATCATTCATATCTGCATAAATTATTAAATCACCAATAATCTCTTCACTTGGAAAATCTTTGCCAGTCATTGCCAGCGCATTACCAAGATTTTCACCATTTGCAATATGATGTAATGCATCTTCTAATATAGACGATAAATATCTGTTTGAATTATCAGCCAATAAACGCATCGCATCAGGCACACTAACACCCGCAGAAACCATAGCAGCCAACGACATCAACCAACTGACCGAAGCTTGTAATTTATATGTATTCCATGGTGGCAATTTATCAAATATTGTTCTAAGTTTGCCTGTCCATATTGGTAAAGATAACCAAATCAAAGAAGATAGCCCTATGAAAGTTGCACCAAATATAAACCAATATCTTTTTGCAAAATCAGAAACCCAAACTAATGATGCCGCAGTTCCATGCCATACAACATCACTACCAGCGGCTTCTGCCAATGGTGGAACCAGATATATTCCAACCATCACTATTATACCCAACGTCAAAAACAACAAAAACAATGGATATGCTATCGCACTCCACATTGCGCGCTTTATACGTCTTATACCACCAACAACACGTCCAACATTTTCCAAAGACACTAACAAAGACGAAACATTACCAGACATTAACAATAACGTTTCTTCATACGGAACCCAACCACGTGTAGCTTCTGAAAAAGTCATACCACGTTCAAGATTTTTTTGTATTTCACGCATAGCAATCGCAAATGGTTCATTTGGTTTTCTTCCATTTTTCGATTCAATCATTTCAATTCTGTTCAATGCGTCCATCAAAGTAAAATTGTTGCGCAACAAGGAAGCAACTTTACGCGAAATAGCCATACGTTTTTCCGTATCTAATTTAAAAACTAGTTTTGCATACAATATTTCTATGTTATTCATGTTTTAATACACCCACGGTCTATCTAATAAACCAACCCAACGTTCCAGTTCATCAACCCCTATGATGCCACGCAACATTAACTCTATAGCAGCCTCTTTTAATGTGCGTCCATTCATTTTTTCAAGCCAATATCGCAAAGCAGTCTCGGTTTCACCAGCCAAGACTAGATTTAAAAATTCACTGTTTGTGATAATTATTTCCCCAGCCTTTACACGACCAGCTGTACCTGTACCTTTACAATGCTCACATCCTTGACCACGCACATACGTTTGTTGCAAACCCAAATCCCCCAATGCGTCTTTGACACGATGATATGCAGAATGTGTTATTTTATCAACCAATCTTTCACGACAATATGGGCATAATTTCTTAAACAAACGCATAGACACTAATCCACGCAACATTGTTTCATCTTTTAATTTAAAAGCTTCTACACCCATATCTAATAAACGCGTCAAAGCACCCATCGCAGAATTCGCATGTAAAGTTGTCCAAACATTATGTCCTGATAAAGCACCTTTGACAGTTAATTGAGCCGCGGCCAAAGTTCGTATTTCACCAACCATCAAAGTATCTGGGTCACTGCGTAATGCGGCTGCTAATGCTTCTGTAAATTTTTCTTCACGTTGTTCTTCGTTCAAAGCGTTAATAACAGGCATCTGATGCGCACCAAAGATTTTTTGTTCAGCAGGATCTTCCACAGTAATAAGATTTATTTCGTATCTGCGTTCTTTCAACATCAAAGCCATATTACGAACCAATGTTGTTGATTTACCAGATGAAGTTGGACCAGCAACAACAACTAAACCTGTTGGTGCTGAACGCAAACGCAACAGCAATTTTTGTTCATATTCACCAAACTCTTGTTCTGTCTTTAAACCTTCGCTTGGGTTATCATATAACAAACGCATAACCACATATTGACTGCCAAACGAAATAGGATTAAATTGCATTCTGATACCCAAAACACCAGCAGGTAAATAAAGGTCTTTTGTGCCACGCAACGGTGTTCTGCCATCTTTCAATGCAGTTTGATATTCGTTTTGCGCATAACTTGAATTAGAAATATCAGCAGATGCAAATGCAGCACGTGCAAAAGATTCACCCCACTGAGAATTATATTCCAATACTGGTTGCATGCTGCCGTCTATACGAAAATAAATTGTTGTTTGGTCTGCTACTTCTATGTGTATATCAGATACTTTCTGTGCAGCGGCACGCGCAATAATATCAACAAAATCTTTTTGCATCTGATTATCATAATCTTGATGCGAACGAAAACTTGTTCCTAATCTTTCATCATTTGTTTTGTATATATTTGAAATTAAACCCAAATCAGAATAAAAAGGTTCTTTGATTACTTTGTTGTTTTGATGTAATAAATCCAAGAAAGCTAAAACACGACCATCATATCTGTGTGTTCTTGAAATAATCAATTCACCACCAGAAAAATATGCCATCAAAGCCTGACTATCCTTTGGCAAAGCCAATTCATCAGCAGAAGCTGTCAATAAACGATTATTATTTGAAAACAAGTAATCCAAGATATCCTTGCTGTTTGCCTTTTCTAAGCCAGCTGGTATAGATAACTTACTTGAAGCATTATCAAAAATAATTTTTTCTTGGTCATCCATCTTATTTTCCAATATTCAAAACTTCACTAACCCCGTCTTTTTCAAATACGATACCGTCATGCAAAGATATAGATTTAACAGTATATCCATCTACTTCCTTGCCAACTGAAATTCTTTTGTTTTGTCCAGAAGAAATTTCTTCTATTGTTGCTTGTAATTGATTTCCAGCACCAACAATGTTAATAAGTTTATAATTACTACTGACTGCACCATATTCAGGTTCCCTTTGATTCACCACTGTTGAAACAACTGGTTGAGTTTCTTGTTCTTCCAAACTTTCTTTCTGACGTTTTAATTTCTCTGCTTGCGCTTCTAATTGTGCTTTTGCAACTTCTAGTTCTTGTTGTTGATGTTCTGCACGACCAGACAAAGTATCTAGTTCCATTTGCAATTTCATTTTTTCAGCATTCAATCGTTCAAGTTCCAAATCCAACTGCGCACGTTCTTTTTCAAGTTGTAAAACTACTTTATCTTGTTCCAACAAAGTTATTTTTTCAAACAATGAACCAGTCATATCATAGTTATCCAACGCATCAACAGATATCTTGTCTGCAATTTGTTCATCTGATTCTTCCGCTGGCATTTCAGGTTGCATAACTTCTTCAACAGGTTCTTCAAATACCTCTTCAAAAAATTCATCTTCTGCATTTGCATAAACACATACAGACAAAACCATTAAACCAGAACACAAAATCAATTTTAATTTTTTCAACATTTCATCACCTTTATTTTGTATAAACAATTACTTCATATTTCCAAGTACGAGTATTAGCATTCCACACCACAGAAGTCATATAAACACCTTCGAAACTATTAAATATTTGCATAAATTCTGATGGTATCAATTTTGATGCAGCAGATATTTCTATTATATTTAAATTTTCTGTATCAACACCATTAGTCAATATATCAGTCACAGGATTTATATCTGCTGTGATATTTATTTGTTGAAAATTCGTAGTTATATCACGTACAGCACTGTTTATATCACGTTCATCCAACGAAGAATATTTTTTCAATTGTGGTAATTTAACACGAACTATGACTTCATTTTCAGAAACTTGTTGTACCAAAGCGCCAGGCATTAAATCTGCACCATTTAAATAAAAATCATTCAAAGTACCAAAATTACGTGTAAAACTTGCAGACACAAAATCTTCATCACACTTTGCATATGTTTGATTCCATCCGGGTACAGGCTGCATCACAAAAGCAATTGCTTTATAACATAACTTTGCCCGATCCATAACATTTGGCAAAGAATCAAAAGGATATACAATAGGTGCAATTTCTTGCTTTTCTATTTCTAACTTTTTTACTAATTCCTGTTTTTTTAATTCGATATTACGTTTATATTCTGCTACTAACTCTGGATTAGTTTGAACAGTTTGTGGTGTAAAAAACAATTGTTTAATTTTATCACGAAATAAAACACCACCAACTGTAAATACTATACCAAAAAATATGACTGTTGGTAGAACGGAATTAAAAACATTTATTTGACGCAACTTCACATATACAGAACCACGTACCAATTCAGATATAAATTTTTCCTGTGCTTTTGGCATTCCCCAAGATGCAGGTGCAAACAAAGCGCCCCAATCTGGTATATTTGACAATTCAGCATATAATTTACGCGCTTCTTCTGCTGTTTCTATTAAGACATCACGAATAATAACACCATTACGTACAGCTACTAAATAAAAATAATTATTTACAGCAAACACACCCAAAAAAGACACAAATTCAGACAAAGATTCAACAATTTCAACAGCTGCACTAGGCAATCCAGCATAAACACCTGTACTTTTATCACCCAAACCAACCATAGATTTATAATCTACAAACAAAGTATATTTCTTATCTATGTTTTTAGATAATTGTTTTGCATAATTAAAAGCAGTATTACCAACACTAACAGGTTGCCAAAATAAACCCGTTGCAAATTTTTTATGACGAACAGTTATTATTTGTTTTATCAACTCTCTCTCTGTTTAACCCCATTATAAACAAACGAATAAAAAAAATAAAGACCTAATTTTGCAACAAAATGTCGTTGAAAACGACATTTTATTATTTGTTGCAATTATATACTTTTACCTTAAATTTATACGTTTGTTTTGGTCCAAATATTGCGCTGGGATTACTGGAAGTACTTTCTTCAACGATATAATAGGAATCCCCTTGCTTATGCTGATCTATGATACTTTGTTCTAAATAATCATACGCATCATCTATATCATAAGTTTTTGCACTTGATGTCATGGTGTATAAGAACTGACAATTTTCTGGTTCTTGATGTAATCTGGTTAAACCATTACCAACACCCGTTGATGCAGCACATGCCCCCAACAAACCAAACAAAAACATTAAATGTTTTTTCATTTATTCTCTCCGTTTGATTCGACTATTTCATAATTAGATTTATCACTAAATAATTTTCTTAAAAGCAAATTATCCAGCGCATGAGAGCCTTTATAAGATTCGATACGTCCATAAATAAAACCACCACTAGTAAACATATCGCCAACAATATCTATAACTTTATGACGAACAAATTCATCAGGATATTGAGCTTTATTAAAAGTCGCGTCTTGTCTTTCATTTAAAACCAAAGTATTATCCAAATTAGCACCTAATGCCATACCATGCTTTTTTGTCCAAACCCATTCTGCATATCCACCAAATGTTCTTGATTTAGATACATTATCAACGAAATCTTTCACTGATGTTTTTGTTCCATCCAATATGCAATTATAATACTGCGTTCCAATAATCTTATTATTGTAATCAATAATTGCTTCTATTCTTAAACCTTTATCCCATGGTGATAATCTCATATAACCATCGCCTACTCTGAAAATCAAATGATTTAAAATAAGTGTTTTTATACGTTTCCAAAAAGGTAATTGTTTAGCTAAATCATCACGTTTTATTTCAATCGTTTTTTTAACAATTATTTTTTTCATTTTTGATTTATTTGAAACAAATTTTTCTAATAATTTATAAAATTCAAAAGCACTACCATCCAAAATAGGAGTTTCTTTATTATCTATTTCAATAATTGCACTGTCTATACCCAACAAAAATAATGAAGCCATAAAATGTTCAATGGTCTTAACATGGACACCTTTTTTATCACCAACAATAGTGCTGCGATAAAAATTATCACAATTTATATTATCAAATGTCACGGGAATCAATTCAGAATTTGGTATATCAACTCTTTTGAAAAAAATACCAGGCTTTTTTGACGGCTTTACCACCATATTCACAGGCAACCCTGAATGTAGCGCGACACCAGATATTTTAACATTTTTTGTCACAGTTGTCATTTATTTCTCCTTTGTATTACAAATATTATTTAATTTATCTTTTAACCAGTCATAAAAATTTTTTTCTATTTCGGTATTTAATTTTGAATATTTAATTTCTTTCTTTGCCCAATCAGGTAATCTAACCCAATCTTTTTCAGTAGTCAATAATTTTGCTTTTTTATTTTTAGCTACTTCAATTAAATTTTTTATGTCTTTATCTGTATATTGATAATGGTCTGGAAACGCACGCGTTTCAACAACATTAGCAGTTATACTGTTAAAAAATTTTTTTGGATACCCGATTCCTGCAAATGCAAATATTGATGTTTTATTATCGTATGGACATATAACCTGATTACGTGCATAAAACACAGGTATATTTGTTGGCAATGCAAAATCAGGCGAAACAGTTTTATTTTTTATAACGATAATTGCATCAGCCCTGCGAATTGCAGATTTTTTTTCTCTTAATGGACCAGCAGGCAACAAAAAGCCATTTCCAAAACCAATATTTTCATCAAATACTAACACAGAAATATCTTTCTTAATAGAAGAATTTTGAAACCCGTCATCCATTATTATTGGAGTTTTGGATTTTTGTTTATTTAATAAAATCAAATTACTTTTTCTGTCACCGACATGAACCAAAATACCGTCCATCGATAACATCTTGGCTTCATCACCTATGCAACAGGTTTCTTTAGATTTTTTATATCCGCGCATAACCACAGGGGCATCAAACCATTTTGCAATATTCCTAACTATTGGTGTTTTACCAACCCCACCAGCCAATATATTACCAAAACAAACAACAGGTCTTTTTGACACATATTCATGTTTTTTACGCAAATTAAATACAAATCTTGACCCGACCAAATACAATAATGACAACGGGTACAAAGCACAAGAAATTATATTGCGTTTTAAAAACCAATTTGGTGTTTTCATAATATTTTCGCTTTTTTTTTAAAGTTATCTGGGGTTAAATCTTGTTCTACTTTGAAATCAGTAAAATTTTTATCCAAATCATACGCCTGTTCAATCATTAAATCTTCAAGCCCTTTTCTAATTCGTTCAAAATCAGATATTTCTGTTTTTCTATCTATATAAATTGGCTGACCAACCACACCCTTGATTATCGAAAATGGTTTAGTTAATAAATATCTATCCCAACGATTTTGAAACCAAGGTCTGCTACAAGATACACACACAGGAATAATCGGAGCACCAGTCATTTTTGCAAAATACAAAGCACCATCATGAAAACGCATAGATGGACCTTTGGGACCGTCTGGGGACAAAGCAATACAATTTTTTTCTTGGGTTAAAACTTTGACACCTTTTCTCAAAGCAGATACACCACCACCAAAAGAAGACCCAAAAATAGCCCTTAACCCAAATAATCTTTCAAGTTTTGCAATTGCGCGACCATCTCTGCGGGGGTCTGCTACTGCATATCCACGCACCCCAGCCATAGAAATCAAAGGTGATAACATCATGGTACGTCCATGCCAAAAAACGAAAATTGCCGGCTTTTTACTAAATTTCTTTAATATACTATAACCTTCTATATCTTTACGTGAAGTAAAATACACAAACCATATTAAAATACAATAAACACAAGCAATTGGCCACTGAACAACAGCCCAACCAGACATAATATTTAACAAACGTTTAAACCTTTTCTTAAACGATTTTTGCATAATTTAATTCCGTATGGACAGATTCTAGCAACAAAAAAAACTTAATGCAAGCTAAGCAATTATACAGAAAAAATAAGACCAAATACTTTTTTTATTTGACAGTCGTATATAAAAGTATATAATATTCACTACTTAATCGCGGGATAGAGCAGCCCGGTAGCTCGTCAGGCTCATAACCTGAAGGTCGGTGGTTCAAATCCATCTCCCGCAACCAAGATTTAATAAAAATGCACCCTTGTGGTGCGTTTTTCATTAAATATGTGTGTTGTGTTGGGTTTGAACCACCGAGCAAGGTGGTTCAGTGCAAGGATTAGGCAGGCGGCAGTATGCCGATTTGCGTGAAACGCAAAAATCCGCAGCCAATGAAGCAAAGCGAAATAAATCCATCTCCCGCAACCAGAGTTTACAAAACCGCCCTTTTGGACGGTTTTTTGTTAGATTCCCAATATCTACACAAAGTTCGAAAGTTGATATTAAAAAAGTGGTGAAGTTTCACCACTTTCAAACAAGATGACACGAATTATTACTGTATTCGTTTTAACCTATAAATCGTTCTTGTAGCTCCAAGAACATTAGTGTATTTATATGTACCGATATTTACAAAAACCCCTTCTTTTATAAAAGCATTATCTACAGAATCACTATCAACTTTATTTTTTTCTATAAAATAAACAATATTTTCTCCTACCACATCATGTATAATTGTTCCATCTGATGTTTGTTGCAACACAGAAAACAACTTTGCGTCTTCTTCAAACATGCAATTTCTAGGCAGATTTCCATTGTTTTGTTCTAGTAACATTCCAAAATTTTTCGGGGAACACCAGTCAATTCCTGTCTTTTTTCTTAAATTTTCATACATTACAGCTTGCTGTTTTTTTTGTTTTTCATATTCTTTTTCTTCTTCCTTTGCTTGTTCATACTCATATTCTTTTTTATCGATATATTCTTTTTCTAATTCTTTCCAATATAATATTTGTGATTTTTGTTTTTCTCCTATTGGACAAATTCTTCTATAATACGAATGAGATGGGTATAACCAGTCTGCCAAAACAAGACCACCAATTTCAGTTGAAGGACATTCTGTAACTTTGGAACTTGAACGAATCACATCAAAAATGTAATCTTTTTCTTTTCCTTCACCAGTCAAAGTATTAAAATCACTTCTATTCATACAAAAAGATTCTTTTTTATTTGGGTCATTAATACATTCGTATGAAACACAACCAGATAATACTATCAATAACAACAATAATATTTTTTTCATGATTCTATACCTCTTTATATTTAATAAAATTGACTATATATTATTTAACAACTTTTTCTTTTTTTCTAAAAATTCCTTTTCTGTAATAATACCTTTTTTCTTCAATAAGCTAAGCTTTTCCAATTTATTTATATCAGTATCCTCTTTATTACCATGATTCCTATAATTATCAAAAATAGTATCTATTTTCTTTTTTATTAATTCTGGTTTTTTTAAAAAATAAAAACTTATTTTATTCGTTCCTATCCCAGAAAATATGATTCTATTATAAAAAAAATCCTTATTCATAGAAACGGATTCTATTTTACTTAATAAAAGTTCATCTGTATTGATAAAAAATAAACCTCTTACACACATCACTCTTTTTGATGTTACTATATAATTGTAACTTCTCATTTCTAAATACAAAAACCAAAAAAACAAAGGAATTACTATCGTCATAAAAGTCAACAACGTAATAAACACACAAACCCAAAAAAAACAAGAGAGCTTTGCCTTTTCGTCTATAAGTATTGACTCATTTTTATCTAAATTTTCTTGCACATATCTTCTCATATACAACCCCTTTTCAACATTATGACTATATTCCAAACCTATAATATTTGCAATAATATTTTATTTCTTTCAATCTCTCGTCAAATTTCTAACAATTCGGTTCGAGAACTGCACACCGAGCACAACCAAGATTTAACAAAAGACACCCCTTTGTGGGTGTTTTTTTGTTAAATATGTGTGTTGTGCTGGGTTTGAACCACCGAGCAAGGTGGTTCAGTGCAAGGATTAGGCGATTGAAAAAGCGCCGGTTTGCCAACGGCAAAAATCCGCAGCCAATGAAGCGAAGCGTAATAAATCCATCTCCCGCAACCAGAGTTTCAAAACTTGCCCATTAGGGCAAGTTTTTATTTGTTTTCCAATACCCACAAAAAGTTCGAAAGTTATGTTTTTAAAAACGGCTATTTTTCTACTACTTTTGAACCATAGAATTTTGTTTTTGTTGTAAAAGTATATAATCTTTCATCATTTTTTGCACTGCACCCGGTAAATCTGTTTTAATTGCTTCTGGTGTTATATACTTATCAACAAACGGATTTATAAACTTTTCTTGAATATGTATACCAAAAAATTTTATACCAATTAAGTCAACAATCCGTTCTTTGAAATTTTGTGGAACATTATATTTTTCAATTATTGGTTTTTCTATTAAAATATGAATAACTTCATGCAACATAGTATTCAATATCTTTTCTTGATTATCTGGATACCGTGACATACGAAATACAATTTTTGCTTTTTTATCAGATGCAAAATACGAAGCACCATTACCATATGCACATAATATTTCTAATTCATTTGGCATTGTCGTGTTCCACGATTTTAACAAAGGAACCAAAAACTTACTTATTCCACGTTCCATCATCGGTATAACATAAGATTTCATAATTGAATCGTATTTTGTTAAATCATTAACGTTATAAATTTCTTGTTTGAAAAATTTACTATATTTTGCTATGTCTTTGTCAGTAAGAGTTTCTTTTTCAAACATTTCTTTGACTATTGGATTCTCGGGATTTGGAACAAAATTATTCATTGTATATCCAAAATGTTTTAAATTAGTATGAAACTCATGATGCTCTTCTAAAATAAATTGCCACATTTCTTTTTGGGTCATCGGTCTTATTGTTATTTGCATATTAAATCCTTTTTATACTGATAATTATATCATAAACTTGTTTTTAAAATCTATTATTTCCTGTCTAACATCTAATAATTCGGCTCGGGAACTGCACACTCTGCGCAACCAAAGTTTCAAAACTTGCCCATCGGGGCAAGTTTTCTTTTGTTTTGTGATACTTTCACAAAGTTCGAAAGTTAAAATTAAAAAAGTGGCATTTTTTTCGCCACTTTTGAACTAATTTTCTAATATTTTATTCTACAAATAACACTTTCATAATTGTATTAAACCGTTCTTTTATTTCTTTTTGACCTTCCTGGCTTAATTTTTGATAACTTCTTGTTAGTTTATTTTTTACAAACTCTTTACCCTCTTCCATTGGTAAGCCTATTTTATTGTAAGCCAAACTAAATAATGACGGAATACTATCAAAATGAGCAACACAATCCGCGTCCGCCAAAATTTGTTCTTCTTTTGTGGTTCGGACATCATTTTTACTGCCCCTATGATGCAATACACATTGTTCTATTAAATCTATCTTGTCTTTTGGATAATTCAATTCTGTGAGCATAGAACGTGCCATTTGCGCACCATATTTTTCATGTTCGTCCCTGGGACCGAAATCAGCAACCATAGCCATATCATGAAACAGTGCAGCCAATTCACAAACTTCAACATCTGCACCACGTTTAACGGCTATATCGTGTGAATGTTTAAATACATATTTGATGTGATTATTCCAAAAATCATACCCATCTTTTTCAAAAGATTTTTTTGAATAATCCAGCAATTTTTCTTTTATTACTTCAACAATATCTTTCATATAATGATTCCTTTTTTACACTAATGATTATACCATAAACTTGTTTTTAAAATCTATTATTTCCTGTCTAACATCTAA
>Ga0310786_10003282_pt1 | contig 23674 bp, 17 predicted proteins | sample AusTroGonzalo_MG_FD_203881 | JGI IMG/M metagenome (GOLD analysis project Ga0310786, IMG submission 203881) | Bovine rumen microbial communities from tropical cattle in Woodstock, Queensland, Australia - Gonzalo_03 (v2) (version 2) | ecosystem: Host-associated > Mammals > Digestive system >...
AACTCGGAAATAAAATCCCTGACTGCTTCGCTAGACTCCGCGACCTTTTTAGCTAAAGGATGATCTGGAGAAACTGCCAAATACGTTGCTCCGTAAAGAGTTTCTGGTCTTGTCGAAAAAACTGTAATTTGATCGCCGTTATCGCACGAGAAGTTGATTGAACATCCCTCGGATTTTCCTATCCAATTCCTCTGCATGGTTTTCACATTTTCCGGCCAACCTTCGAGATTATCAAGTTCGGTCAGAAGTTCATCAGCGTAGTCAGTTATTCTGAAAAACCACTGGGACAGCATCTTCTTCTCGACCAATGCACCTGAACGCCATCCCCTTCCGTCGATAACTTGTTCGTTTGCCAGGACACAATTATCAACAGGATCCCAGTTTACCTCGGACTTCTTTCGGTAAACCAATCCTTTCTTGTACAGAGCCAAAAATATCTTCTGCTGAAAACCGTAATATTCTTCATCACAAGTTGCAAATTCCCTTTCCCAATCATATGAGAATCCCAACACGCGAATTTGCTTTTTCATTGTTTCTATGTTTTTGTAAGTCCAATTTTTAGGGTGAGATTTTTGTTTCAGTGCGGCATTTTCCGCGGGAAGTCCGAAAGCGTCCCATCCAACCGGATGCAAAACATCGAATCCACATGCTCTTTTGTATCGAGCAACGATATCCCCGATCGTATAATTTCTCACATGGCCGATATGAACCTTCCCCGAAGGATACATAAACATTTCCAAAACATAATATTTCTTGTTTTGACGATTCTGAGTTCTGAAAGAACGATTATCTATCCAAAATTTCTGCCACTTTGGTTCTACAACGGCAAAATTATACGGCGCGATTTCCGAAATATCTAAGGACATAAGAAACTCCAAACAATGATTAAATTTCAAGTTGAGATGATACAATAAAAAAAATGCTTATAAAAGCCTTGTAAAAACAAAAAGCTTACCCTATTTATCGTGGATCTTCATAAAAATGTTTCAACACATATGTAGGATTTTTCAAATTCTGGGGAGTGTAAGACAATCTTGCCCCAATTTGATTAGAAAGGATTTTTAGTTTTTCGGCTATTGACCTTCCCTGCATTTTTCGAAAACACTCCCCGGATATTCCCGTCATGACTAAGGCAGAATCTATTCCGGCATTATGTGCACCTAAAATATCTGTCCATAGTGTGTCTCCTATCATCAGAATTTTATCATTTTCAGACGAAGAAACTTTTTTAGCAAAATCAAATATCTCTTTGAAAGGTTTTCCGAAATAAAGGACCTTTCCTTTGAAAAATTTTTCATAATAAAAACCAATGGCGCCCTGAGTTGCAACAGGATGCTTATCATCATCAATTCTGAAAGGCGCCAAAACATCAGGATTGGACAAAAGCAATGTTTTTCCTAATGCAGCGAGTTTCTCCAACTGTAACGCAAATTCGGCAAGTCCTTGACGTCCCTGACTATCCCTTAATTTTTTCCAATCTTTACTGAGAAATTCTTCAATTTCAACTTTGTTGCCATCCTCATCATATAAGTTATCTAATCGGACTGATCCGTAATGAGCTCTCGGTGATGCTACATAGATCAAATCCGCATTTTCGTATATATCAGATTTCAAAATCCCGGTATCTTCAAAAGCATCCATATTTCCCATAAACAGACACTTCACCGTACAAAATTCTTTTCCGATCTGCTTAGTAAAAATATCCGAATGATGAAGAAGGATATCGTGAAGAAGATCTCCTGCAGTAACAAAGTAATCATAATGCATACCCAAGCCAAGACCTTTTTCAGCATAACCGCGCATAGCGTTTTTAGAAAGTTGAGATGTATTCGAGACCAGTACTATTTTCTTCCCCATATCCTTTAATTTTCTCAGAGTCGCTAAGGTTCCGCTGTATAGTTCGGATCCGTCAAATAAAACTCCGTACATATCGATAAAAAAAGTCTCATACAAGTTTGCGACCGAAAAAATATCTTCATTAATTCTCAAGATTTCCTCCTAACGTGTTAATTTCCTATACCGAATACGACTAGGAACAATTTCCGTGATGCCCAGTCGTTTCTTCTTATCCTCCTCATACGAAGAGAAGTCCCCTTGGAACCACTCAACTTTACTGTCTCCTTCGAAAGCCAGGATATGAGTAGCGATTCTGTCTAAAAACCATCTATCGTGACTTATGACTACCGCGCAACCAGCAAAATTCAACAACGCATTTTCGAGATTGCGTAGAGTTTCAACATCCAGATCGTTAGTCGGCTCGTCCAAAAGCAAAACGTTTGCTCCTGATTTTAGCATTTTTGCAAGATGAACTCGGTTACGTTCCCCCCCTGATAACTGGTTAATATACTTCTGTTGATCTGTTCCCTTGAATCCAAAATACGAAACATAAGCACGGCTCGGACATCTTCTTTTTCCTAACTCAACTTCATCCAGTGAATCAGATATTTCTTCCCAAACCGTTTTTTTATCATCGAGACTGTCGCGACTTTGGTCAATGTAAGCTAATTTCACAGTTTCTCCGAAGGAAACATTACCCGAATCTTGATTTTCTTTTCCTGTTAGGATTTTGAATAAAGTGGATTTTCCAGCTCCGTTTGCCCCGATAACTCCGACTATACTGCCCGGAACAATCTCAAAAGATAAATCATCGAACAGCAATTTATCTCCAAATGATTTGCTTAAATTTTCGACCTTTATCACGGAATTCCCGAGACGCGGTCCCGACGGAATGTATAAGGTTGAGGTGTTGTAAGTCTTACTCTCTTCTTGCTGCAGCATTTCATTATACGCATTAAGTCGGGCTTTACTCTTTGCATGACGTGCTTTAGGCGACTGCCTGACCCATTCTAACTCCTGCGATAAGATCTTTCGGCGATCTTCTTCTTTTTTATCCTCTTGAGCCAAGCGTTTCTGATACATATCCAACCACGCGGAGTAATTCCCTTCAAACGGATAGGTATTTCCTCGGTCTATTTCCAAAATCCATCCGACGACATTATCCAGGAAATATCTGTCGTGAGTAACCAAGACGACAGCTCCTTTGTAATCCTGCAGATGTTTTTCGAGCCAAGCGATGGACTCGGCATCTAAGTGGTTGGTCGGCTCGTCCAGCAAAAGCAAATCAGGTTTTTGCAGAAGCAGCTTGCACAACGCAACTCTTCTTTTTTCTCCTCCGGAGAGATTTTTCACCAATTCTTCCGAAGGCGGACACCTTAACGCATCCATTGCTACTTCTATTGAACGATTCAAATCCCACAGATTGAGTGAGTCGATTTGTTCCTGTAACTCTCCTTGACGAGCTATTAAATCATTCATTTCTTCGTCCGACATTTCTTCGGCAAATCTTGCGGAAATGCTGTCGAATTCATCTAAAAGCTTTTTCTGATCTTGCAGTCCTGAAATAATATTTTCATAAACGCTTTTATCTCCGTCCAGTTCCGGTTCTTGCGGAAGATATCCTACGGTAGCACCTTTTGCGAGCCAAGCCTCCCCGTTGTAGCTTGTGTCCAACCCTGCCATAATTTTCATCAAAGTGGATTTACCGGCTCCGTTTTTACCTATAATTCCGATTTTTGCGTCGGGAAAGAAAGACAGCCATGTTTCCTTTAAAATTTGCTTTCCTCCGGGATAAACCTTAGAAACACCCTTCATGACATAGATATACTGATAAGAAGACATTCAACACCAAACCTGTTTTTGTACAATATTTTACTCTTAAGTCGTCAATAACTTCCAAAACCCTCACCCTAGAGAATCGCAGTTTTTAATTGAAAGTTCAAGGTTTTTATAAAATTTTACAAATGTATCTCTGGATTACAAAATTCGAAAGCAAACGAGAGCCTTAAATAGAAGGGTAAAAGTTATTCAGTTGAACGCTATCGGCGATTTTTATTATTTATTTTTTGTTAACTATTGCATCGAATCCGAATTTAATGTATTCATAATGCGTAGTTGCCCTTGTGGCGGAACTGGTAGACGCGACAGACTCAAAATCTGTTGTCCATTAGGATGTGCTGGTTCGATTCCGGCCAAGGGCACCACTTTAGAGGACTCATCATGGATAGGAAGATTGCGCTGACAGGAGACAGACCGACGGGTTGCCTTCATCTTGGGCATTATATTGGTACTTTGAAGAACAGGGTTGCGCTGCAAAATCAGTACGATCAGTACGTTATGGTTGCAGATGTTCAGGCTCTGACTGATTATTTCGCGAATCCATCAAAAATCCAAGAAAGTCTTTTGGAGGTCGTTGCTGATTATATTTCGGTAGGAATCGATCCGAATGTTTCGACGATTTTCGTGCAGTCTCAAATTTCTGCATTGCCTGAGTTGATGATGTATTATATGAATCTGGTGACTACTTCGCGACTAGAGAGAAATCCGACTGTAAAAAATGAAATCCAGCAAAAAGGGTATGGCGATACCATTCCCGTGGGATTCTTTTGTTATCCTGTGAGTCAGGCGGCTGATATTACGGCGTTCAAGGCAGAAATTATTCCTGTCGGAGAAGACCAACTGCCACTTATCGAACTTTGCAACGAAGTTGTTCGTAGGTTTAATCGAACATATAACACAAATTGTCTGAAGGAAGCCAGAGCTCAGTTGAGTAAGACGTCGCGCCTGGTAGGAATAGATGGAAAAGCGAAAGCAAGTAAGTCGCTCAACAATGCGATATTCCTGAGTGATTCTGCAGAAATCGTGAAAAAGAAAATCTGGTCCATGTATACCGATCCAAATCATATCAAGGTTTCTGACCCGGGGCAGGTGGAAGGCAATGTCGTATTCACTTATCTTGACGCTTTCTATGATGAAAAAGATGAGATCGAAGAGCTGAAAACAAGATATCGCAAGGGAGGTCTTGGCGATACGGTATTGAAGTCCTTACTAAACGATGTACTGCAGAAGATGCTTGAACCGATTCGCGAAAAGAGAGCGACTTTGCAGAAAAAAGATCTTCTGGAAATAATTTCAGAAGGCAGCAAAAAAGCAAAAGTCATTGCGAATCAGACTTTGCAGGAAGTCAGAGACGCAATAGGGATTGATTATTTCACTAGATAATCCTTAAACTTTTGGAAAAATTAACAATTTCTTAATCTTTTTTTGATACAAGTATCTTCGTCTTATAATGCGTTGAAGATATGAATGCGAAAAAAATTTGGGCGATCATTTCCATCGTTTTGCTGTTTTTTATTTATAAGTTATTTGATGGCTCCGGAACATCGAGAACTAGAGCGAGGCCGCAAGTTTCAGTAAAAGTCAGTCGTGTTACGGAATCAAAAATTCATACGGTTTTAGAGTTCATAGGGACAGCTGTTTCAAATGAGTCGGTGGATATCACCTCCAGCGTATCTCAAAAAGTGACCAAGATAAATTTTTCCGATTGCGATTTTGTGAAGAAGGGAACTGTTCTCGTTCAACAGAATATCGATAAACAATTGGCCGTAAAAAAGCAGGCGGAAATTAATCTTCAGGAACAACAAAGAGAATTGGCTCGAATTTCAACCTTGAAAAAAAGAAATGTTATTGCTGCAAAAGAATATGATTCGCAAAACACAAAGGTTCAGGATGCACAAGCCAAATTGGCCGAGGTTGAGGAAGAAATAAAAGAGAGAACAATTGTTGCTCCGTTTGACGGAATGCTCGGCATAAGAAAAATAAGCGTCGGGGCACTACTCTCTCCAGGAACAGTGATTACAACAATAGATGATATAAAAAAAATCAAGGTGGATTTTTCAGTACCTGAGAAATACTTATCTTTGATCACCAACGGCTGTAAAATTGAAGCTACCAGCATAGCATTGCCCGGGCAAAAATTTCACGGAACGGTGCAGGCTGTGTCTCCGCGAATATCCGAGACATCCCGAAGCATTTCCGTGCGCGGAATCATAGAAAATGACGATTATCTTTTGAGATCCGGCATGATGTTGAACGTCACTATCGAGATGCAGGACAGAAATGCTATTCAGGTTCGAGAAAGCGCGATTTTGAATGTCGGAGAAAAGCATTTCGTATATGTTGTGGATTCGGAAAACCGAGCAAAACAAAGGGAAATCGAAATAGGGGAGAGGAGAGATCATCTTGTTGAAGTTACAAAGGGACTAACCTCATCGGATATGGTAATTGTCGACGGAGTTGTAAAAATTTCCGATGGAGATATTGTAAAGATATCCGAAAACACAGATGAGGCCGAATGAATATCTGTAGTTTTTCAATAAAACGTCCTATCACCACTCTGGTTTTTATGATCTTGATTTTATTGTTTGGATATTTAAATCTGAGAAAAATCGGCGTGAGAGAATATCCGAATATCGAAGTGCCGACTATTTCCGTTTCGACAACTTATACAGGTGCGTCATCAAGTATTGTTGAAACAAAAATCACTCAGCAGGTGGAAAATGCAGTCGCAGGAATCGAAGGACTGGATAACATTCAATCGACAAGTAAAGATGGTCGCTCGAATGTAAAGTTGGAATTTTCCATTGACAGAGATCTTGATAATGCAACCAATGATGTCCGAGATCGAGTTAGCCGTATATATAACAAACTGCCAGACGGAGCGGATCTTCCAGTCATTCGGAAATATGACACGGGAGGGTTTCCTTGCGTCATGATTTCAGTTTCCGCGCCTATGTCCGGAATGGAAATCACTGATTACCTGAATCGATATATTTTGGATAAGTTCTCTGTTATTGAAGGAGTGGCGTCGGTAAATATAGCCGGGAACCAGGAAAAATCCATGAGAATTTGGTTAAACAAGGAGCAGATGGCGGCACATAATATCACAATCGAGGATGTAGAAAATGCCATCAGAACAGAAAATGTCGAATATCCGGCGGGCCGAATCGAATCTAAATATATGGAATTTCCGATTACTATCAACAGACAGTATTCGTCTCCGAAAGATTTTGAAAAGATTATCATTTCACGGGACGAGCAAGGGCATTCTATCAGAATTTCAGACATTGCGAAGGTCGTCATAGATACAAAATCCAGCAGAAGTTTTTTCGAGGCTAACGGAGAACCTTCGGTCGCTATTCAGGTCTCAAAATCTCAAACAGCAGACGTTATTCAGATAGCAAAAGACGTACGCGCCATGATCAAAACGCTGCAGAAGAGTCTTCCGAAAGGAATGACCATGTCGATATTGAGGGACGAATCTCAATTTATCAACGATTCGATAAAGGAAGTCTTCTTCTCCTTAATAATCGCTGCGGTATTGGTATTTTTGATAATTTTCGTATTCATTGGATCAATTCGGGCAGCGATCATAACAGCGATTACGGTTCCTGTATCGATAATAGGTTCCTTCATCGTTTTGAACAGCCTGGGTTATACAATAAATATGCTCACCTTGTTGGCCATGGTGTTGGCGATCGGGATAGTTGTCGACGATGCGATTTTGGTGTTGGAGAATATTCAACGACATATTGAAAACGGAGAACCCGCGATGGAGGCGGCTAAAGAAGGATCTCATCAGGTTTTGTTCGCGGTTATATCCACGACCGTCGTTTTGCTGGCGGTATTTTTGCCGATTTCGATGCTGCCGGGAAAAACAGGTAAAATGTTTACAGAATTTTCTGTCGCGATGTCCGCATCGGTATGTTTGTCGTCATTTGTCGCATTAACTCTTACTCCGATGCTGTGTTCAAGATTTTTGCGAGTCGTTGATCGAGCCGATAAATTCAATATATGGGTCGAAAATATCGTTCGGGAGAGCGGAAATTTCTATCAGAATATCCTGATAAAATTATTGGATTACAAAAAATATGTAGTAATAGCATTTGCTGCAATTGTCTCGATTGTCGGTATATTATTTATAATTCTTCCGGGAGAATACGAACCGAGAGAAGATCGAAATTCGATATTTCTGAAAATTTCAGCACGCGAGGGCGCCGGGTATTATGTAATGAGGGATTATGCTCAAAAAATTCTGAAAACAATTAAGGGGGTGCTAGATGAAGGAATTGCGAAAAATATCACAACAACAGTTCCTGGATTTGGCGATGCCGATGGCGCAGTAAATTCCGGACATATAAACATTGAATTTATTAATTCTGAGGATAGAAAAAAATCTACTTTTGAAATTGCAGCGGAGTTTAAGAAAAAATTAAGCGAAATTGCCGGAGTAACTGTTGCGCCGATTTTGCCGATGGGAATAGGAGCGAGCGGATCCCATGCGCTACAGTTTGTCGTCGGAGGTCCTGATTACGAGGAGCTGGCCCGATGGAAAAATGTCGTATTGGAAGAGATAAAGAAGTATCCGGGAATTTCGGATGTCGACTGCAACTACAAGGAAACCACCCCGAAATTTTTCGTAAATGTGGATAAGGACAGGGCAGGGGACCTCAATATTTCAGCAAAAACTATCGGCTCTACTTTGGAAACAATGCTCGGATCAAAGCAGGTTACAACTTATATTGATGGTGGGCGAGAGTATGATGTAATTCTTCAGGCGGACCGCGAAAGTCGTTCCGACATGAGAGATGTTTCGAATATTTACGTTCGTTCGAAGAGTAATTTGTTAGTACCGTTAGATAATCTGATAGAAATAAAAGAGTCTGGAACTCCGCGGTCTTTGGCACGTCATGATCGAACGAGATGTATAACTTTTTCGGGAAATATAAGTCCAGGATACGCCATGAGTGATGCACTAACTTATGTCGAAACTAAAGTAAAAACAAAACTTCCCGAATACGCGCAGCTGTTTTATCGCGGGCAATCTAAGGATTACAAAGAATCCGACGGAAGTATGTTGTTTATCTTTTCGCTGGCTGTTCTGATTTCGTATTTGGCTTTGGCCTCGCAATTTGAGAGCTTTAAACATCCGCTGATTGTTATGCTGAGCGTTCCGCTTGGAGGATTGGGCGCGCTGACAGCGTTGTACTTTCTCGGATATACCATGAATATATATTCACAGATCGGCTTAATCATGTTAATCGGATTAAATTCGAAACACGGAATTCTTATAGTGGAATTCGCAAATCAGTTGAGGGAATCCGGTATGGGAATGAAAGAAGCCCTTTTGGAAGCAGCGCGATTGAGATTGCGTCCAATTATGATGACGGGAATTTCCACTGTAGCGGGAGCAATTCCTCTTATGCTCGCGACGGGAGCCAGCTGCGTAAGCCGCCAAAATCTCGGAATAGTCGAAGTTTTCGGAGGAATCAGCGGAATTTTGTTAACTTTGGTCGTCGTTCCGATCGGATATATTCTTTTTAACAGAGAAGATCCTAAATGAGAGATTTTGGGCTACTTGATATCAGCAATAAATCAAGTTAGTATAGCAGCGAAGGTACGCGGCTAAATTATGAAATTTTTTAAAATTCTATTGTTTTGTTTACTTATATTTGAGGAAAGTTTCGGTATAAGGTTAATTCGTGACGCCGAGATCGAAACTGTACTTACTGATATGGTCAAACCGATTTTTCGAGCCGCCGGATTGAAGGAAAAATCCGCAAAAATTTTCGTGGTAGATTCCGAGGAAATTAATGCTTTTACCATAGGCCACGGGTATATATTTGTAAACGTGGGGCTATTGCTGAAATTTAAAGAACCAGAGCAAGTTATCGCCGTACTTTCTCACGAAACGGCTCACATTGCCGCAGGACATATCAATCGGTTAATGGCTGGAATTCTAAATCGTCAACGAAATGCGACAGGAGCAATGCTGGCAGGATTATTGGCGACAATTCTCACAGGTTCGGAAAAAGCGATGGCTGCGAGTTTGGGATATCTTATGGCAGACGAAAGATTGTTTCTCAGATACAGTCGGGGACAAGAGTTTGCTGCGGATTCTCTCGGTGCGTCATATATGGAGGAATTAGGATATGATTCGGATGATATGATTTCGGTATTTCAGACTTTTCAAGATATAAGTGTCTTAAACGGAGGAGAACATATTCCAGAATATATTAGGTCTCATCCTGACGCGAATTCCCGCATTATAGCACTGAAAAATCGCAATAAAAAACTTACGAAGAAAAAGGAAGATAAAGGCTTATTAAATAAATATTCGAGAATTTTGCGAAAACTTAGAGCATATTTGAAAAGTAAAAATTCGACAGATGATGAGTATTCCCGCGCCATATACCTGCACCGTTGCGGCAGAATATCTGAAGCGATAGCAATAATGGAAAAGATATCAAAACGAAATCCCCATGATATATTTTTTAAAGAGACTTTAGCTCATTTGTTGTATGAATCGGGAAATTTAAAAAAATCGATTGAAGTTTATAAACAGATTTATACGAAGGACTTAAATTCTCTGATAAAGAAAGATTACGCTGAAGTTTTGATTGAAGCCAATCATAATTTAGAAAAAGCGATTCGGATTTTGGAGAGTATAAAATATGATTCGTATGTCGACAGTGACATTTTCAGATTGTTAGCAAAAGCATACGGAAAGAAAAAAAAGATAGGAATTGCAAACTTTATGCTTGCACAAGAAAAGATGATTGACGGAGATTTGGTCGCAGCAAAACGATTGCTGGATGTTTGTCTTTCGCAGTTGGATAAGAAAAAAGAAGCTTCTTACAGAAAAAAAGCAAAATATCTGAAGGAACTTGTAAATCGAAAGTAGCTGGCAGAATCATAAAATCGCGAAATTATCAGTAATAAGTGGAATGTTATTAATAGAGTTTGTTATATAGTTACAAAAAATAATTGCGATTATGTTAAATTTATGTATATAAATTCCAAATCAATATATGTAGAGTAAATGTGATTATATAAAAATTATTTTTATTTTATTTTAAATTTTTGTTACACTCCTCTTGGGTTTTTGAAGTTAAAAGTGTCATGAGTTCGGGTTCTATACATAACGAAGATAGCTTTTCAGCTTATATTTCCAGTATAAAAAATATTCCTACCTTAGAAAAAGACGAGGAATTTTTATTGGCGAGCAAATGGAAAGAAACCGGAGATCGAGAGGCTTTGAATAAAATAATAAACAGCCATCTGAGATTGGTATTCAAAATCGCCAAAGGATATTCCGGCTATGGTTTGGCAATTTCAGACTTAGTTGCTGAAGGAAATTTAGGAATTATGCATGCTGTACAGCATTTCGATCCTAGCATTGGTTACAGATTCTCTACATATGCTGCATGGTGGATAAAGGCTAAAATACAGGAATTTATCTATAATTCGTGGTCCATAGTGAAATTAAGTTCATATAAAAGTCATAAAAAGCTATTTTTCGGATTCAGAAAATTAAAAAAATTACTGGGAATAGAGTCTTCCTTTTCCGATGAAGAAATAAAAACCATGGCGAAAAAAATAGGAGTTACTGAGGAATCCGCAAGAATAGCGGAAACCAGATTTAGTCAGCGAGATTTTTCAGTTGATTCTCCCGTCGATGATGGTTCCTCGGGCTCAACTTGGATAGATTTTATTGAAGATGCCAAGACTCGCCCCGACAGCAAAATTTTTGATGAACAAGAATACGGATATCGAAAAAAAGTGCTGCACGATGCCTTAAACACTTTGTCCAAGAAAGAATATGATATTATTCGCATGTACAGACTTTCTAATCCGACCAAGTCTTTGCGAGAGATCGGACAGATCATGAATCTTTCATCAGAACGCGTTCGGCAGATAGAAAAACAAGCTTTTTTAAAAGTACAAAAATATGTAAAAACTGCTAGTCAGAAGGTAATTGATAAAGCTATGAAGAGTTCTCAAACTACCGGAGTAGCATTGAAATTGATTACTATTTCAGTTTTGATTGTAATCTAAATGCGATAAATGATCCGCTGAAAATTAAAATCAAGCCAGCCAATATATACATATCCGGAATTTTATTAAATACAAAATAATCTATGATTACATTAGGTATTAACATCACATATGCCGCGGAAGCCAGACCTGAACTGGAAGATAATTTAAATGCTCTGGTTATGAAATATTGAGCAAATGCTCCGATTATTCCTCCTAAACTCAAAATTAAGATATCCATTAACGATACCCAACAAAAATCAGTCCACCCCAAAATCAATGCTATTAAGATTAAGCAGGTATTATGATAAGAAATTATAGTGAATTCGCTTTCGGTAAATGACAATTTCTTTATCAGAACTTGATTAACAGCCGCAATTATTGAAGCCATAACAGCGAATAAAATCCCAAATTGAAAGATGCTGCTTCCGGGACGAAAAGCGAGACAAATTCCGGAAAACCCCAAAATAACCGCAAATAAATTCATTTTATTGAATTTTTCCCCTAAAATCCAAACACTGAGAGGAATTACAAAAATAGCCGTCGTATCTACAATTACAAATACATCTGTCATAGCAGCATATTTGTAGGCCATCATGACGCAGTAAGTTCCGCACGAAGCCAAAACCGCTCGGAAAATATTCTCAGTCTTTCGATAACTGCAATAAGGATTACTTCTCGCACAAAACATTAATACTAAAATAGGAATAAAACGGAAAAATGTTCGCAAAAATATGACCTGATGAACACTGTAAATATTCATCGCACTCTTCATAATTGCATCAGAAAAGGAATAAAGAACAACGCCTAAAACTACGTATATATATCCCAATTTTCCGGAATCTATCATAAAATTTCCTCATTGGACGTCAGATCTTCAACTTCTTCAAGACTCTCCTCTTCTGATACATCTAACGTATTTGTTCCCTTTTGATTTTCTGAAGATTGATTTTCTGAATGCAAACGTGCAACCTCCCTCAAAACCTCATTCATTCTATCATCTTTTTTCAGCGCGGATATAAAAAAGACTTTTTTGCCGTATTTTTCTTCAAAATCCTTTTGTATCCACTCTGCGATTTCATCATCCACAATGTCGGCTTTATTTATCACGATAACTTCTGGCTTTTTTTCTAAACCGCAGCCGTACATTTCCAATTCGTGTCTTACCCTTTCATAAGATTCTAAAATATCTTTCTGGTTTATATCGATCAAATGAATTATTACAAGGCATCTTTCTATATGGGCTAAAAACTTATCACCAAGTCCCCTTCCCTCGTGCGCACCTTCAATCAGTCCGGGGATATCTGCGAGTACAAGCTCTTTTCCGTCTACGTTAACAACTCCCAGTTGCGGAACCAGTGTAGTAAAAGGATAATCCGCTACCTTGGGTTTCGCCCTTGTCGTCACAGAGAGAAATGTCGATTTTCCGGCATTAGGGAGTCCAACCAATCCGACATCGGCAATCAATTTTAGCTGAAGCCAAACCCAAAACTCTTCACCGGATGTTCCTTTGTCCACACGTCGAGGCGCTTGGTTGGTCGACGACTTAAATTTTGTATTGCCGCGACCGCCCTTCCCTCCTTTTGCAACTAAAAATGTCTGACCTTCTTCTGTAATATCAGCCAGCACCAATTCTCTTGATTCGTCTAAAATTTCAGTCCCGACAGGAATTTTTAAAATCAAATCTTTTCCTTTTGCACCGTAGCAATTTGCTCCGCGACCGTTTTCTCCTCGCTGTGCCTTAAAGTGTTGTTGATATCTGTAGTCAATCAAGGTATTGAGATGATTTACTCCTTTAAAATATATGCTTCCGCCGTTTCCGCCATCTCCTCCGTCAGGTCCTCCGTATTCAAGAAACTTTTCGTGACGAAAACTTAAACAACCGTCTCCGCCATCTCCAGCTTTTAAAAATATTTTGGCCCTGTCTAAAAACTTCATATATTTCTATCCTACAATTGTGATTGCGTTTAGGAGGTCATTCTATATTGCAACGATGAAAAACTCAAATATTTTCATAACAAGTTGTGTTCGGCGAAAGAATAACTGGAATTTTCTGCGATAATTATATGATCGAGTAATCTTAAATTGATTCGTTGAGCGACGCTGCTCAGATTTTTAGTAGCAGATATATCATCTTTTGACGGGTAAGGTGATCCGCTAGGATGATTATGTACTAAAATAATGGCGCTCGCGCCGTGCTCCAGGGCTTTTTGAATTACCTCTCGCGGATAAATCGGTGTTTGGTCGATAGTCCCTTGCTGCAGTTGTTCTTCAGCTATAAGTTTATTTTTATTATTTATGAACATGACTCGAAATTGCTCTTTCCTTTCCAGCGATAGCAAATTTCGGTAATATTCAACCACATGAATGTTGGAGGCGATTATTGTTTCTTCCTTCAGCGGTTGCAAAGACAATCTGGTAAAAGTTTCCTTCAGCAGTTTGAAAAATACTGCTGTGGATTCACCCAATCCCTGAATTTTCCTGATCTCCTGTTCGGGAGCAAATATCACAGCTTTGAGAGTTCCGAATTTTTGGATTAAATTTTTCGCAATAGTTTTTGTATCTTTTCTCGAAAAAATGCCAAACAAAAGCATTTCCAAAATTTCGTAATCCAAAAAATTTTTGGGAGATAATAAAAACTTCTTTTTAAGACGCTGTCTGTGTCCTAAACAGAAATTCGTACCTAAATCATTACTGTTAAATTTAAACACCTCGTTCATCATATTGTAAGGTTAAATGTAAGATGTTGATAATTTGTTAATTAAATAAAAATTCCACCACAGAATTTTGTTTAATCAATCCTTCTTCGGATAACTTTATTTGAGTTTCGGTGTTTGCGAATAAATTTTCATTCGAAAGAAGATTTATTCTTTTCACAATAGGATTCAGTATAAAATCTGAAAATCTTGATTTTAAATCCCTTATCGATATTCCTTCGGATAATCTCAATCCCATTACGAAAATTTCTTCCAGTTGTTCGTAATCCGTTAACGCATTTTTCTCTTCATACGCGGACAGATTTTCGTACAGATTCGATTTCCATTTATTTAGATCCGAAAATTTTTTCAATTCATATTTTTGATTATTAATAATCAACCTGCTGTGAGCGGACGGTCCCACTCCAAGATAATTTTGATATCGCCAATAAGCCAGATTGTGCTTGGACTCAAAATTTTTTAGGGAATAATTTGAGATTTCATAACGATTAAACGAAAATTCTTTCAAAAAATCTTGTATACATCTGAAAAATTCAATTTCTTGCGCTTCTGTTATCGGCTTAATTTTTCCGCTTTGCAACGATTCAAAAAACGGTGTTCCTTTTTCAAATGTCAATTGATAACACGAGAGATGCGGGCAACCGAATTTTATAGCCATTGCTAAATCATTTTTTAAATCCTCTATAGTTTGCGGTTGATATCCGTAAATAAAATCAAAACTGTAATTAGAAAATGTATCCGCAACCATTTTGGCAGCTTTTAAAGCTTGATCAGAGTCGTAAATACGTCCTAAAAATTTCAAATTTTTATCCTGAAAACTTTGCACTCCGAGTGACAACCGGTTGACACCTGCTTCCTTAATCTCTTGTAATTTTTGTTTTGAAAAAGTCGCAGGATTCGCCTCCAAGGATATTTCGATATCGGTATCAGTTTTACAATTTTTCATGATAAAATTCAGAATCTTCGCCACCGCTCTCGCGCTCATCAAAGACGGCGTTCCACCTCCGAAAAAAATCGTTCTTATATTCGGAGAATCCAATTCTTTTAAACTGTTTTCCAAATCTTTTAATAGAAGATTCTCGATCTCTTCATATTCCCCGGAGTCGTGTTTGGGGATTAACATAAAAAAGCAAAAAGGACACATTTTTTTTCAAAAAGGCCAAATTATAAAAATAGAAAAATAACCAACCTGAACCTCTGAATCTGGCTTCATCACCGAAATCATTTACCCTACAAGATATCTTTTTGCATTTCGAAAATTTTCTCTACTCCATTTCGAGAATAGGCAAGCATTTGGAGAAATTGCCTGTCCCTCAGCAAACCTTTCTCTCCTGTCGCTTGAATTTCGACAAGATCTCCGTTTTCGACCATTACAAAATTCGCATCTACCTCGGTATTGGAATCTTCGGAATAATCAAGATCAAGAATAACTTCGCCGTCCAATATTCCGCAGGAAACCGCCGCAACTAAATGTTTTAACGGGTTGGTTTCTAATTTCAGACTTTTTACGGCAAGTCCCAAAGCAACACAGGCCCCGCTTATGGAAGCCGTACGAGTCCCTCCGTCAGCCTGAATAACATCGCAGTCGATTTTTATCTGTCTTTCTCCCAGAGCAACTAAATCTGTCGTCGCTCTCAACGAACGTCCGATAAGTCGTTGTATTTCGTGAGTTCGTCCGGACTGCTTACCTTTTACTGCTTCTCGCTCGGTTCTGGTTTCAGTAGACCTCGGAAGTAATGAATATTCCGCGGTAATCCACCCCTGTCCTGTCCCTCTCAGAAAAGCAGGAACTCTTTCTTCCACCGTGGCCGCGCATAAAACTTTTGTCTTTCCGAAAGATATAAGACAACTTCCCTCGGCATGCTCCAAATAATTCGGGATAATTTCGATTTTTCTGAGTTCATCATTTTTTCTGCCGTCATTTCTCATTTTTATTCACCTTTATTTCTTTGCTTTCTTCTTAATTCCGTTCAGATTCATATCTTGCATAAATCTTGAAAAATCTAAAACTTCATCGACTCGAAACAATTTATTTCTGCTTTTTCCTCCGGAAACCAAATTCAACTTCGTTTTTGCGCACTTAAACGTCTTACTAAGCAATTTCACAATTGATTCATTTGCTTTTCCGTTTTCCGGCACAGCGGTAACACTGACTAACAATTCACCGTTTTTTACTCCTATCACCGCATTTTTCGAAGCCTTTGTTGTAACTTTTACCCTGAAACAAGTACAACCATCTTTTATCTCAAAAAAGTTATTATCTACACGAATCGACATGTTAATCAATCTAAATTATTTTCAGTAAATTTACAAATAATACTTGCAAATTCGAATAAGATCTAATAGATTAGCAATCGCATTGCGGGTGTAGCTCAATGGTAGAGCATCGGCCTTCCAAGCCGAGTACGTGGGTCCGATTCCCATCACCCGCTCCATTTTTTTTCAGAGAAATTGCTTGTCATTAAATTTAGTTGGATATCTATCAATACCCTGAAAAGACTGTTATATTTATGCGAAACATTGGGTGAGGAAATTATGTTATTTTCTGAGTTTTTTGCGCCAACTTCCAAGGACATTCCGTCAGATGCCAAGATCGCGTCTCATCAGTTGATGTTGAGAGCAGGTATGATTTCGCAAACTGCATCTGGAATTTATTGTTGGTTGCCGTTAGCGGTAAGAGTTCTCGACAAAATAATGAAGATCATTTGCGAAGAACAGGATAAAATCGGCGCAAATAAAGTCTATTTCACAACAATTCAGCCCGCTGAATTATGGATGGAGAGCGGTCGCTACGACGACTATGGAAAAGAAATGCTGCGCATCACAGATCGCAAGGACGGGAAATTTCTTTACAGTCCTACCAACGAAGAGCAAGCCACGGACGTTTTCAGAAAATACGTAAAGAGCTACAAGGGATTGCCTACGATGTTATATCAAATTCATTGGAAGTTCAGAGATGAAATCCGTCCGAGATTTGGTGTGATGAGGGGACGTGAGTTTTTGATGAAGGATGGGTATTCCTTTGCCTCGACTTTTGAGGAAGCGGAGAAAATTTATAAAAAAGTTTTCAAATCCTATATTCGTACATTCAGAAGAATGGGGCTGACCCCTATTCCTGTACAGGCGGATTCAGGAGCGATCGGCGGAAATATGAGTCATGAATTTCAGATTTTAGCTCAAACCGGAGAAAGCACACTTTATTACGACAAGAAGTTGCTTACCGCATCGGATGAGGAGCTTATGACAATATTTGCAGTCACCGATGAAAAATACGATCCGAATACCTCCCCTATTCCGGAGAGCGAATTAATGGTTTCCAAAGGTATCGAGGTCGGACACATATTTTATTTCGGAAAAAAATATTCTGAGCCGATGAATGCGTTTGTGTTAGATCAAAATGGACAGAAGCTGTATCCGGAAATGGGTTCTTACGGTATCGGAGTTTCTCGATTGGTTGCGGCGATTATCGAAGCTTTCCACGACGAACGAGGTATTATGTGGCCGGAGCCTGTTGCACCATTCGATGTGACTTTGTTGAATCTTCATGTATCCAATAAGCATTGTGTTGAGACGTGCGACAAGATTTATCAGGCCTTGTGTGAGTCTAAGGAAGTTTTGTACGACGATCGTGACATGTCGATTGGAGAAAAATTGGGAGATGCTGATTTAATTGGAGTTCCTTGGCAGATAATTGTGGGAGAAAGAAATTTGTCCCAGGGGTTTGTGGAGTTGAAAAACAGAAAGACCAAAGAAGTTACAAAATTATCTGTCGATGAAGTTATCGGGAGATTTTTGAAGAAGTGATTTCGACCGAGCTTTTACTCGCATGGCGTTATATAAAATCCAAAGGAAGGGAAAGAGCCATCTCCGCGATCGCGTCTTTCTCTTTGATTGGCATTGCGCTCGGAGTTGCAACCCTAATAGTGGTAACTTCAGTGATGAATGGGTTCCGCAAGGAATTTACGGAAAGGGTCATCGGGTTTAACGGACATATTTCTGTATATCCCACCACGGAAATCAACATAGACGAAACAGTTAATGACTTGTTGAAAATAAAGGGAGTAGTAAAGGCTGTTCCGGGAATTGAGAAGCAAGCTTTAATTTCGAATCGGCGGAATGTGAAAGGATCTTTGACCTACGGAATCAGACAAGCGGATTTGCAGAAAAAGTCTCTGATTTCCGAAAATATTGTGACAGGATCGTTGGAATCTTTCGGAAGTGATAATGAAATTGTTTTAGGTCATTCTTTGGCGTCTCGCTCTGGACTGATTTTGGGAGACGAAGTTGTTCTGATTGTCCCGGAAATGGAAGAAACGGGGTTCGGATTTGTTCCTCGCAAAAAAACTTTTCGATTGGTTGCAACATTCAAATCGGGAATGCACGAGTATGATAATTCTGTCGCCTATATTCCACTGGATATATCTCAAAAGCTGTTCAGAATGAAAGGCCGTATCGGCGTAATTTCGATTTTTACCGATAATCCTTTGAATATAAAAGAAATAAAATCGTCGATTCAAGAAAAGTTTAGAAATTCATTTGTAATTACGGATTGGCAGTCTAACAACAGCTCATTTATGCGTGCAGTTGAGATTGAGCGCAATGTTATGTTTTTGATTCTGACTTTGATAACCCTGGTCGCGAGTTTTAACATTATTTCCTGCATGATTATGCTAGTAAAAGACAAGGAAAAGGATATTGCGATCTTGAGAACGATAGGCCTTTCGAGATCTGCCGTCACTCGGGTATTTTTTACCGTCGGTGCGTCGATAGGAGTCACTGGGACCTTCGTTGGATCTATTTTGGGACTGCTTTTTTCCATGAATATCAAAAATATTCAACAGTGGATTGAGTCCGCGTTGCATACTCAAGTGTTTTCTCCTGAAGTTTATTTTTTGACTCACCTTCCTTCTCTTATAAGACCGCTGGATGTAATACTGACCATTGGCGTGTCTCTTTTCTTGTCATGCATCGCGACATTGTACCCGGCGCGAAAAGCTAGTAAACTGAATCCTACGGAAATATTGAGATATGCGTAACACAGATAAACCTAACCTGATAATTGAACTGCAGAATATTTTTAAAAGATATTCTTTGAAAGATTCTTTTGTCCTGGAAAATGTATCTTTGTCCGTGAAAGAATCAGAAGTTATTGCGTTGCTGGGCCCGTCAGGATCAGGGAAATCTACCTTGTTGCATATCGCAGGACTAATAGACTCTCCTACTGAAGGAAAAATTGTTTTTGAAAATAAAAAAATCGAAAACCTTTCGGACGAGGGAAAAACTCTTTTGCGTTTGCGTAAAATCGGTTTTGTTTATCAATATCATCATCTGTTGCAGGAATTTTCTGCCCTCGAAAATGTGATGTTGCCTATGTTGATTGCGGGAAGAAAAAAGAAAGAAGCTCAAGAAAAGGCGGAACATCTTCTTGAAATGTTAGGATTGAAAGACAAGGTTTCGATGTTTCCTTCTGAACTTTCCGGAGGACAAAAACAGAGAGTAGCAATAGCCCGCGCGATGGTCAACGATCCAATTTTGCTTTTGGCCGATGAACCTACGGGAAATCTCGATCCGGAGACAGCGCAATCCGTATTCGATGACATGTTAAAGATCATGGAAGACAATCACATGTCTGCGGTTGTTGCAACCCACAACTATGATATTGCAAAAAAAATGCACCGACAGTGTTCACTGGAAGATGGGAATTTGATCGAAAAATGATACCGTTCATACATCTTCGCCTGCATTCTGCTTATTCTCTCGCCGAAGGAGCGATAAAAATCGAAAAGCTGGTGCATCTTTGCGAAGAAAATAAGATGCCGGCGGTCGCTGTGACGGACACAAACAATCTTTTCGGAGGAATGGAGTTCTGTATAAAATGCGCCGATCATGGAATTCAACCTATCGTCGCATGTCAGCTGAATATCCAACACCCGACACCGACGAAGCATCCGACCAGTGTTTTGTTATACGCTCAGAATAAAAACGGATATCAAAATTTAATACAATTGATATCTAACGCGTATTTGCACCCTTCTTCGGATTTACATCCGGAAATTCCATTGAATCTATTCGAAAAATATTCTCAGGACATAATATTGGCGACAGGAGGAGCAGAAGGTTCCCTTGGCACTTTTATTTTGGAGAATAATATTGATGAAGCAAAAGAGTATCTCCGCTACTTAAATAAATACTTTGAAAATCGTTTATATGTCGAAATATCGAGGCACAACAAGGAAGTCGAATCTCTGACTGAAGAAAAAATGATTTCTTTGGCTTACGACTTTAATTTGCCTTTGTTGGCCACGAATAATGTTTGCTACGCGACTTCCGAGGATTTCGAAGCCCATGATGTCTTAATTTGTATCTCTCAAATTAAAACAATCTATGATTCAGAAAGGCAGACGTCTTTCCCGGATTATTACTTCAAAACCCAAGAGGAAATGAACGAGTTGTTTCACGATTTGCCGGAAGCTCTGGAAAATTCCGTACATATTGCTGAAAGATGTTCTTTCATGCTGTCGAAACAGAAGCCATTGTTGCCTATTTTTAAAACGAAAAGCGGAAAATCTCAGGATGACGAACTCGAGGATATGTCTCGCCGGGGGCTGGAAGAAAAATTATCGGTTTTCGCAAATGATAAAGACTACGATCAGAAAAGAAAAACATATTTCGATAGATTAGAGTACGAGCTAGGCGTTATAAAAACTATGGGATTCAGCGGATACTTCCTCATAGTTGCCGATTATGTTCGATGGGCGAAATCGCAAAACATTCCCGTTGGTCCGGGGCGTGGTTCCGGAGCAGGTTCCATCGTGGCTTGGTCCATTCACATTACGGACGTAGATCCGATAAGATTTAAGTTATTTTTCGAAAGATTTTTGAATCCTGATCGTGTTTCAATGCCGGACTTCGATATCGATTTTTGCCAAGCTCGACGAGAAGAAGTTATCGAATATGTGCAAAAAAAATACGGATATCAGTCAGTTGCGCAGATCACAACTTTCGGAAAGTTGCAGGCCAAGGCCGTCATAAAAGACGTCGGAAGAGTGTTGGCGATGCCGTACGGATTCGTGGACAAAATTTCGAAGTTGATTCCTTTCAGTCCGACCAATCCTTTAACTTTGCAAGAAGGCATCGACAGAGAACCTATTCTGCAGGAACTTATCAAAACTGACCCGCAAGTACAAAAACTTATGGAAATTGCTTTACGTTTGGAAGGACTTTACAGAAATCCGGGCGTTCACGCGGCGGGTGTCGTTATATCTGATAAAAATTTGCAGGATATTGTTCCTCTTTACAAAGATGCCAAGTCGGATATGCCGTCGACTCAGTTTTCAACAAAATACGTTGAATCCGCCAGTCTGATAAAATTCGACTTTTTGGGATTGAAAACTTTAACGGTAATTCAGAAAGCCATCGATCTGATAAATAAAAGAGGAATCGAACTGACAAGTCATTCCATTCCTATCGATGATAAAAAAACTTTTGATTTGATAAAGGCAGTAAATTGTGTCGGTGTGTTCCAGATCGAAAGCGGCGGAATGAAGGATGTCGTTAAAAAACTGCAGCCGGATAGGATTGAAGATATTATAGCGTTGGTCGCGCTGTATCGGCCTGGACCGATGGATGACATCCCGAAATATATCGCATGCAAACATGGTCTGGAAAAAATTTCATATCTACATGAAAAACTCGTTCCGATTTTGGAAGAAACTTATGGGGTGATGGTTTATCAGGAACAAGTCATGCAAATTGCTCAGTCTATGGGGGGATACTCTTTAGGACAAGCGGATATTTTGCGGCGTGCAATGGGAAAGAAAAATAAAGAGGAGATGCAAGCGCAAAAAAAGCGGTTTATCGACGGAGCGATTGAAAGAGGCATCGACAGATCCATTGCTGAAAAACTTTTCGAGCAAATGAGTAAGTTCGCAAGTTACGGATTTAACAAATCGCATTCAACTCCGTACGGATTGTTAACCTACCAAACTGCATTCTTGAAAGCCAATTACATGATGGAATTTTACGCAGCTATCATGACCATCGATATGACCAACGTAGACAAGTTATTTGCTTATTATCAGGATGCAAAAAGCAACGGAATAAAAATCGCACCACCCGACATCAATCTATCTGAAGGTGATTTTATCATAGATTATGAAAACGGATTGTTACGCTATAGTTTAGCAGCAATTAAGGGAGCAGGAATTGCCGTTGTAAACGAAATTGTGAAAGAAAGAAAAGTTAACGGAGACTATAAATCCGTGTTTGATTTCGTCGAAAGAAATGCTCCGAAAAAAATCATCAACAGAAAAATTTTCGAGAATTTTATAAAGGCAGGAGTTTTCGATAGCTTGCATCCGAATCGGCACCAGCTATTCGATTCGCTGGACGACATTATGTCAGTGAAAGTCTCCGACGATCAGTTTTCTTTGTTCCAAAATACTTATCCGGAATTGAAGAAAGTCCCGGAATGGAACGAATCTGAAAAATTACAGCACGAGTTCGGCGTGATAGGTTTCTATGTTTCAGCACACCCTTTGCAACATTATGAATCCATTATACAAAAATTTCAGTTTCCCCTACTTTCAGAAGCAGCCAAATTTTCGCGAACGAAAGTCGTGGCCGTAGTTAACAATGTAACTGTAAAAACAACCAAAAACCAAAACAAATTCGTAGTCCTTAATGTCTCTGATACATCAGGGACGGTTGAGGTTACTTTGTTCGGAGAAGTATACGACAGAAATCGTGAAATCTTAGAGGTCGGGAATATTGTTCTAATCCAATTGAATTGTTTTAAAAATGAAGGACAAACTCGATTCAGCGCGGAATCTATTCAAAAATTTGATAAAAACTACAATGGAGAAGATGCTCCTGTAAAAAAAACTTATCGCACTCAAGGATATTCTAAAACTAAGCTTTTGGATATGACTTTGCGCATTACTATTTCTGATCAAAAGGGATGGTTGGGGGTAAAGAGTCTTATAAGTAAGTTTAAGAAAAACGGCAACTATTCTTTAGAGCTAAAATTTCCCGAGGGCATGATAGTATTACCTGAAAAATATAATCTTTCGTCTTACGATATATTAGACCTCAGGGAGGTAGTTGGAATAAGTAACGTTACAGAGACACAGAAAGAAAATTTATAAAAAATTTTGAAGCTAAATAATTAAACAAAAGGAATAAAAAGATGGTAGAAAAGCTTTATGACTGGATGATGAAACAAGCAGAAAGCAAAAATGCACTTC
>Ga0310786_10003283_pt1 | contig 23672 bp, 18 predicted proteins | sample AusTroGonzalo_MG_FD_203881 | JGI IMG/M metagenome (GOLD analysis project Ga0310786, IMG submission 203881) | Bovine rumen microbial communities from tropical cattle in Woodstock, Queensland, Australia - Gonzalo_03 (v2) (version 2) | ecosystem: Host-associated > Mammals > Digestive system >...
GCGGTATCGTAGTGAAGGCTGGTGATGACACTGCTAATTCTGGTGCTCAGGCTTGGGATTCTCAGTTCTGGATCCAGCTGAACGATAAGCTGCCCGAAGGATCTAAGATTCACATTGAGTTCGACTACAAGGCTTCTAAGGCCGCTACATCTTCTACTCAGGCTCACTCTAATCCTGGTAACTATCTGCACTGGGCTATGATGGGTAACGTTGACTTCACCACCGAGTGGAAGCACTTCAGCGCTGACGTTGATGTAACTGCTGCTATGGCTAAGGGCGACAACGGTAACGGTTCCGGTGATGGTCTGTTCAGCATTGCCTTCAACCTGCAGGAAGAGAAGTCTGCTACTGACTACTACTTCGACAACTTCGGTGTATGGTATCAGATTCCTGTGGTTGATGGTATCAACGCTATGAAGAACGAGATGAACGCCAAGAGCGTTTACAACCTGAACGGCCAGAAGGTGAACGTGACCAAGAAGGGTCTGTACATCATGAACGGCAAAAAGGTTGTGGTTAAGTAAGTGAGGATTCATATTCACACATTATAATTAAAGTGGCCCCCGTTGCTCTAGGCAGCGGGGGCTATTTTTCTGTTATATCGTTGGTAGTCTCGATTTTTATTTATATCTTTGCAACCAAATCAATAAAAGAAAACGAATATGAAGAAGTTATTACTACTAGTAGTCCTGATGGTCAGCCAACTGTCATGGGCAGGCAATGTAAGTGAGAATGAGGCTATGCAGAAAGCGCTGGCTTTCCTGAACAAACACCAGAAGGCGGCCCCACAAGGCATGCGTCTGGCAGCAAAGGACAGTCAGCTGACACCAAGCGAGACATGCGAGAACTATTATGTGTTTAACGTAGGTCAGACCAACGGTTACGTCATCGTGAGTGCTGACGACCGCACCCCCGCCATCTTGGGCTATGCCGATGAGGGCACGTTTGACAAGAATAACATGCCCAAAAACATGAAGTCATGGCTGCAGGGCTATGCCGACCAACTGGACTACCTGGCCACCCACCCCGAGGCCGAGATAGCCCGCGTGGCTCTGGACGAGCATGCCCCTGTGGCTCCCCTACTGACCTCGAACTGGGACCAGGGCTCTCCCTACAACAGCCTGTGTCCCAAAGACGGCACAGACCTCTCAATAACTGGCTGCGTAGCCACAGCTATGGCTCAGATACTCTACTACTACAAATATCCTGAAAAGACGCTAAAGGAGATTCCTGGTTATACCACCTATACAAGGAAGTTTAAGATAGCTGCTACACCTGTGACCACCTTTGACTGGGACCATATGCTTGACAACTATTCTGGCAACGAGGACGAGACAGCCATCAACGCTGTGGCCACACTGATGAAGGTGTGTGGCGCTGCTTCAGAGATGGACTATACCAGCAGCTTTAGTGGAACTACCACTGAAAACATGGACATCCTCTTCAAGACCTATTTCGACTTCGACGCCACAACCCAGCTTATTAGCCGCACCAGCTACCGCGCTAGAGAGTGGAACAACATTATCTATCAGGAGATGGCTGAGGGACGACCCGTGTTTTATGGCGGTTATTCATCAGGCTCTGGACATTCCTTTGTCATCGACGGCTACGACAAGGAAGGTCTCTTCCATGTAAACTGGGGTTGGGGAGGAAGCAGCAACGGCTATTTCCTTCTGTCTATCCTCGACCCTCACAACAATAGCGGCTATGGTGCCACCAGCAGTAACGACGGCTATAGTATCCTTCAGGATGCCATGATTGGTGCCAAGCCTAACGAGGGTACTATTGTAGAGCCTTCTGTCAGGATGACGTCATATGGCATCAATATCATCAAATCCGAATACAAGAAGCTGAATGGCAAGTTCAACATCAGTTTCTCTGCAGAGATGTACAACACAACAGGTGAAGCCAATAGTTTTGACATGGGTGTGGGTATCTATGATACAAACGACTCACTGGTATATGTAGAGCAGAACCACGAAGCTATATCGTTTGACAAAAACTACGGCTGGAGAGAAGCGACGATGACAGCCAAAGTGCCCGCCTTGCCCGACGGCCACTATATCACCGCTGTCGTATCAAGAAAGCACGGCACAGAGAAGTGGTATCAGAACGAAAATACACAGAACTATTTCCTGAGCACCACCATCAGCGACGACACGCTACGCCTGAAACTTCCCACCATCAACCTGAGCGGCAGCGTCGAGCTGGCTGGCAAGCTGGAAGTTGGCAACACCATAACGGCCCAGTTTGATCTTCAGAACAACGGCACGCTGTTCAACGACGTCCTGTACCTGCAGTTAGACGGCAAGGACGTGGGTGGCCGTCATCTTGACATTGATGAAGGAACAAGCGAGACGCTGTCAATGATATTCGAGCCCACAGAGGCAGGCACCAAGCATCTTGCCCTCGGCATCAAACAATGGGTGAGAGAGAACGACCAGTGGGTTAACGTCTTTACCGAGATTATTGGCCGCGACATTGAGGTTGCCCAAGCCCTTCCTCAGAATCTGAAGCTGAGCAATGGTAAGGTGACAAACGCTGTGAAGAAAGGAAATAACAATTATACCCTTAACAGCGATACTGCCGTCATCCAGTTGAATGTAAAGAACAATGGCCAAAACGACTACGAAAACGTCATCCGCGTCAGGGTTTTTAAGAGAAAAGGCGAAACCAACAGTTATAGCAATAGCTTTAATGTCGATGCACCATTGGTTCTCAGCAAGGGCGACTCGCAGACCATGACTATCAACGTGCCTAACCTGACTGACGGTGTGTACTGGTTCTGCATCGTCTATAGGACCAATGGCAAGTTTGTTGATACTAACAGCGGCGAGCAATTAAACCTCTATGACTATAACGTTACTGTGCCCGAAAAACCCAATGCCATCGTTACCGTGAATACTGATAACAAGCAGCAGAACGCTATCTACGACCTGAAAGGCCAAAAGGTGACACAGCCTAGGAACGGCGGCCTGTATATCATTAATGGTAAGAAAGTGATGGTGAAAGGTGAAGGCTGCGAGTAAGCGAGAACAATGACAAACTCGTTTGATCATTGTCGAGCGTGAGCAGACTAGACCGAAGGTCAAAAGTGAAAGGTGACGGCCATCCGATATGGGTGGCCGTTATCATTTATCGTGACTTAATCTCAAGATATTTGTTGATCACGTCGACGGAAAGATTCTGAGGCGTGGTCAACAATGATTGTATACCATACTGACGCAGGGTGTGGACAATGAGTCGCTGCTCGTAGGCAAACTTCTCGGCTATAACACGCTGATAGGTTTGTTCGGTTGTTATTGGTGAAGGGTGAAGGGTGACAGGTGATGGGTGATGGGTGCCCTGAACGAAATCGCGCAGCTCCTCGTCCTCGAAGAACACCACAAGCAGACGATGGCGCATGGCCAGTTGTCGCAGGTAGGAGAGTTGTCGGCGTAAGGCCGCCATCGACGTGAACGAGGTATAGAGGATGAGCAGCGAACGACGTGTGACATGACGTGAGAGTCCTGCCAGGAGTGCCGAATAGTCTGTCTCGCCAAAGGCCGTTTGCTCAGCATAGAGCGCCTCCTGTAGCGTCTGCATCTGTCCCTGTTGGCGAGAAGCCTGCACAAAGGTCTCGAACTGGTCGCTAAAGGTAATAAGACCCGCCTTGTCCTGCTTGTTGACAGCGACATAACTCAGCACCAGCGAGGCGTTGATGGCATAGTCGAGAAGCGTCATCCCGAGGAAGGTCTGCTGCATCATGCGTCCTTTGTCGATGACCGAGAACACCTGCTGTGAGCGTTCCTCCTGATAGACGTTGACCATGAGCTGATGGCGACGGGCGGTAGCACGCCAGTTGATGGTGCGGTAGTCATCGCCCACCACATAGTCCTTAATCTGCTCGAAGTCCGTGTTATGGCCTATGCGTCGGATGCGTTTGATTCCCATCTCGGTGAGGTTATTGCTCATGGCGAGCAACTCATACTGACGGAGCATAAGATAAGAAGGATAGACCTTGACATCCTGCGCCTCGCAACAGGTGAAACGACGCTGCATCAAGCCCAAGGGTGTGCTGACAAAGACCCGTGCATGGCCAAAGCCATAGACGCCACGCTTCGTGGGACGGAGGGCATAGGTGATGGTGACATCGCCGTTTTTGCGGATGGGGGCCTTGAACAGCACATCGCGTCGCTGGAAGACCACGGGCACCTCGTCGATAACCTCAGTATGGATATTAAAGGGATAGGTGCTCTCTAAGCGTAGCTTCACAGGATTATCGTCGCCATTCGAGAAGCGGGGCGTTAGCATACGCCATGCCTTTATGCCCTTTCGACTCCACAACATCACGATATCGGCAGCCACCAACACCAACAGCAAGAGCAGAAGGATGCGGCCGATGGTGAACATCAGTGGAACTGCGAACCCGATGGCGATGATCAGGATAACGGCAGTCATCAGATAATAGAAGCGATGAGCTATGTACATGGGGCGAATAGGACCTAGGGGCTAATGGGGCTAGTGGGTTATTTAGGCACTTCAACCTTTTCTATCAATCGCTTGACAGCCTTGACGGGGGTGATGCCTTCCATCTCGGCCTCAGCGGTGAGGATGAGACGATGCTGCAGGATGCTAGGTGCCACGAAACGTACATCATCGGGCGTCACGAAGTCACGTCCCTGCAACAGGGCATAGGCTTTGGAAGCCTGAAGCAAAGCCACCGAAGCACGGGGCGATGCACCGAGGAACACTGCCTTGCTCTGACGGGTCTGAGCCACGATGCCTGCGATATAACGCAGCATGGCGGGATCGACAAACACCGTATCCAACAGCTGGCGCAGCTCTATCAACTGCTCCTTGGTGATGACAGGTTCCACATTCTCCAGGGCGGTAAGACGCTGGTTGGCATGATGACGCTCCAAGATGCTAACCTCCTCGTCGAGAGAGGGATAGCCCATGGTTATCTTCATCATAAAACGGTCGGTCTGAGCCTCTGGCAACTTATAGGTACCTTCCTGTTCCACAGGGTTCTGCGTGGCGAGGATGGTATAGAACTGTCCCATGGGATGGGTCAGTCCATCGATGGTGACCTGACGCTCTTCCATCACCTCGAAGAGGGCAGCCTGCGTCTTAGCCGGCGCACGGTTGATCTCATCGACCAACACGATATCGGCAAAGACAGGACCAGCATGGAAGTCGAAGTCGCTGGTCTTCATATTAAACACATTCGTGCCCAGCACATCCGACGGCATGAGGTCGGGCGTGAACTGCACACGACTGAATTTGGCGTCGATGAGCTTTGCCAGCAGACGGGCCAGCAGGGTCTTTGCCACCCCTGGCACGCCTTCAAGCAAGACGTGGCCATTGGCCAGCACAGCCGTTAGCAGCAGGTCGATATTCTCGTCCTGTCCAACGATGACGTTAGAGATCTGTCGGCGCAGCAGTTCTATGCGCTCGGCAAACTGTGTGAGGTCGGTTCTTTGTTCTTCCATACTTATAGAGATTGTTGTATTTTATTCAGTTCATTGATATAGGTTTTCAGCTCCGCATCGCTGACGATATGGTTACCACTGGCAGCTTCACGGATATTCTTCAGTATCAGGTTCAGCTCTTGCTCGTCGATACCAGTATGACGGGCCAGCAGAGCGATGGGGCCAGAAGGCGAGCTGTCGGTGACGGTGATGTCGATGCCCGTCTGGCGACGAATCTCTTCGGTGGTATATGTGAGCTTCTTAGCCAAGAGACCAGGGTTCCAATGGTCCTGCCAGTAGAGCGTGCCAATAAGACGGACAAACTCCAGGTTATGGTTCTGCGGCTTCTGCACCACGGGGATGACACGCTGACGGCGACGGGCCGTGAAGATACAGAACAGCAGGATGGAGAGCAACGTGAGATAGAGTGCCCAGCGCAACGGTGGTTCCCTGAGGAACACATAAAAAGGTGTAGACTCCTTTTGTGCCGTGATGCTCATATAGGCCTCAGTACGAATGACGGGATGTCGCTTCAGACGGTCCATCAGTCGTCCTATCAGCACCCATCCGTCACTACTCACCATCGTATAGTTGGTAAGCAGTAGCGGAGCCGACACGAGGATAAATTCTCCCTTGCCAATAGGATAGGACACAGCGAGTGCATTGGGTTTCTGCTCCACGTCTTCATCGTCATCATCCTTCTCATCATCATCCGATGACGTAAAGGTCATCAGCACCCGAGAAGGGATGGTGTCAGAAGGCTGTAGGGTGCGTTCAATCATCTGCGAATAGACATGCAACGACAATGGATGGTGGGCGTAGATGCTGTCCTGCGCCCAGGTCACAAGGGCTTTGGTGGGCGCTTTCCCTGCCACATCCTGCAACCTGAACAGGCTATTCCATTTGGTATCAAAACCTAGTGTGTCGCTCCAGTCATAAGGAATCGACGTAGCCACCATCAGCGTATGACCCTCAGATGCCAGTTGCAGGATATAGTTACAGTCACGCTCTGAGAAGCTTTCATTCGTGATAATCAGGATTGACTTGGGACTGTCTGCCACGCTATCATCAGTAAAGATCTGCCTCAACGTACGATTGTCAACGGTATAACCATTAGACATTGTGGCTTTCATCACGCTATCGAACACCATACAGCCGAAGGGCTGCGCATCCACATGACTAAATGTGGGTTGCCATACGAAATGGCGAGGCATGCGGTATTCGATGATCAGCACGACAAGCAGCATGACGAGGATACCTATGATGAACTTATTGCGACTACTCATAAGTGCCACCTCCTTTCATGACTTCGGCCTGCAGGGCTTTCACCTGTTCGTAGAGCTCGGCAGTAGCCTCGTAGTTGCCATAGCGCACATTGATGAAATGTCGCGAGAGCGATGAGAAGGCGGGCATATTGACCTGACGCACATACTGTGAAGGCGTCTTTGAAGGCTGCCACTCAATCTTACCAGAATCTTCCAAATACTTCAAGGTCTGCAGATAGCACAGTCTGACGGCCTGACGATAGTCGGCAGCCTTCAATGCCTGCTTTATATCTGCCTCGAAGTTAACACCATAGATGGTATCTTCCTCTACGTCATAGTCCAACGGCTCTTCCTTATCCCCCTTCATAAACAGCTTCGGACGCTTATACCACCAGAGCCACGCCAGGAAAGCCAGCACCAGTACACCTATAAATATTAATAGGTAATAGGTGAAGTCGTTGTCGAGCACCACATCGAAAGTATCTTTTATCCATTCGCTGATGACCTCCGATAGCCATTCCAATAGATTCTGACTACCGCCCATGAGTTCACGGTCGTAGTCATAGTGCGGGTCTTGCTGGAAGGCAACCAGCTGCACGGAATCTATTTGAAGGGTATCGGGCATGGAAGGTGAAAGGTGAAGGGTGAAGGGTGAAAGGTGAAGGGTGAAAAGTGAAGAGTGATTAGAAATTATCGAACTCGTCGAAGCGCTCAATATTCTTGGCCACTCCTACCCCATCAATCTTGTCGCTGGCATGACCATACTGAATGGTGGTGCCAACAATCGTGAGGATGCACGAGACGTAATAGCCCAGACAGGTGAGGATGCAGGTGATGTACTGGAGGGCATCGTACAGGAACGAGTTGAAGAAACTGCCATCCTGCTTGTCAGACACCGTAAACACCATCTTCACCATTGACAGGATGTACCAAGGCATCATGGTAAACGACTGGATGACAAAAGTGATGAAGCTTATCACAAAGGTGATGGCAAAGATGCCACCCCAAGTGGCGAATCCCAGACGGATGCCTTTCATATAAGCCTCGAATACACCTGTTTGATCCTCCATCAGATAAACGGGAGGCACCATGGTCATAGGCAACATGATGGCCAGCATCAAGGCATAGAGCAAAACCACTCCCAGCAATGCCAATACTTCGTTGAGTGAGAATAAGAGGACCATCACCAATGCAAAGAGCACCAGAATGGCGATGGCGATAACCACTCCCACCAGCGTCATGATTACGCAACGCTTAAAGCAGAACCATAACTCAGGCTTCAGCTCGTCCATCGTCAGGTTGGCCAGTCGCTCCTGTCTAACGGTATATAGACGTATCATGGCAAAGAGCAAGGCCGCAAGAATCATATACGAGAGGATACCCACAACCAGGGTAGCCAACGACGAGAGTCCGAAGGTAATCAGCTCTTCATTAGCCATCGAGCCAGCCGAGCTGATTGTCGTTATCAGACTGATATAACCATTCCAGAAGTGATTGGCAAAGAAGGCCATCACCATGCTGACGGGCAGCATGATATAGATGAAATACTTCAAAATAGTGCGCCAGTTCTCACGCAAGAAGTTAAAGGTGTCACCCAGCTTATCCGTAAAGGTGCGGGTACGATAAATCTCAATTTTCGGGGTTTGCAGTTGCATGGTTTCTGTTTCTTAAATAGGGTAAGACAATATAGTAATATATGATAAAGGCTGCAGAGAGCAGAATGACCGTCAGACGGAACGCATTGGGATACTCCGTATGGCGAGTCAGGATACTCTCTATAAAGCCGGCAACACAGAAGAGAGGCACGGTGCCAACGACAATTTTCAGACCGCGTTTGGCACCACGACGGAAAGAGTAGAGGCGTGAGTAGGTACCTGGAAACAGCCAGCCATTGCCCATGGCCAGGCCAGCAGCACCCGCTACTATGATTGCAGAAATCTCGATGGTGCCATGAAGCCAGATAGCCAATGCCGACTCCCACAACAGGCCGTGCTGGGCAAAGAACGTCTGGAAGGCCCCTATCATGATGCCATTCTGAAACAGCACAAAGCCAGTGGCAAAGCTGGTCAGCAGTCCTGAGGCGAAAGCCATAAACGACACCTTGATATTATTTGTGGTGATACCTATGAACATCATACCCTCTGGAGAGCCGTCATAGACAGCCATCGGATTGCCGTTCTCGATATTCTCCAGCGTCATATCCACATAAGCGTTTCCTAAGATGAGTCGCGAGAACTCGGGGTCTAACCATTGTGACACCAGCCCAACCAGTGCACTGGCCAGGAAGATGATAAACGACAGGCGCAGCTCCTTACGGGCATCCCACATAATCTGGGGAACCTCCCGTGTCCAAAACGTGATGATACGTGACCACCGTTCCCGTTTGTTGCGATAGATATTATTATGGATGGCCGAAGCGAGGTTGTTCAGATAGAGCGTGATACGCGAATTGGGATAGTGCGTCTGCGAGAATGCCAAGTCGGAAGTCACATCGATATAGGCATCGGCCATCTCGTCGGGTGATGAGAGTCTCGGACTCTCTGCCACCGTCTCATAGGCTCGCCATTTCTCGAGATTCTGTCTGATAAACGTCACTTCTTTCATGCGTAGAATGAAATTTGGCACAAAATTAATAAATAATTGCCAAATAACCGCACGCTTTTGCATTTTTTTCGTAACTTTGCCCACAGATTTGTACGCACAAATTCATAAAACAGCAGAGAAATGGCAGAATCAGGCATTATTACAGGACAATATGTTCGCATACAACCAACGGTGGCCAGCGTTGGCGACCGCATCTTTGCGCAGCTCATCGACTGGGGTGTGCTACTGGCCTATATAGCTCTGCTAACATGGTTTGTTGTAGAAACAAATATCAGCGGATGGGTTGTTGCCACACTCTATTTATTCCCGCTGCTGTTCTACACGCTGATTTGTGAAGTCCTTAACCAGGGACAGACCTTGGGAAAGATGGTCTTAAATATCCGAGTGGTGAAGATGGACGGCTCGATGCCTACGCTGGGCGCCTACCTGATGCGATGGATGCTCTGGCTCATCGACGGTCCTGCCACCAGCTTTGTGGGCCTTGTAGCCATGATTCTGAACCGCAACAACCAGCGACTGGGCGACATGGCAGCTGGCACGGTGGTTATCAAGAAGCAGAAATACAAGAAGATACAGATTAGTCTGGATGAGTACGACTATCTGGCAAAGAACTATACGCCGCGCTATCCGCAGGCTTCCGACCTGTCGCTGGAGCAGATAGAGATTATCACTCGTGCTATCAGCACACAGCGCGACGGCTTTGACCTTCGCCTCAACCAGTTGGCCAAGAAGGTGCAGCAGAAGTTCAATATAGAGAGAAAAGAAGCGAACGACCTCGCCTTCTTGCAGCGGGTCGTTCGCGATTATCAGTATTATGCCTTAGAGGAGATTTAGAGCGTTACTTCGCAACCCAGTCCCAGCACATAGTTGGTACGTGTGAAAGTATCGCTGATACGAGGGTTGTCCTGAGTGATACGGTCGTAGTTGCTATAGTTGGTCTGGAAATAACCAGCCTTCAGCGTTACATTGTCGGTTGCCTTGAAATTGGTTCCGAAGCCGATGCTATAGCTGTTGACCACAAACGACATATCGTTCATATATGCATCAGTCAATCCGTAGCGGGTCAGCTGACCACCCAAGGAAATCGTCACACGGTCGTTAACATCCCACTCAGCACCCAAAAGGAACTCGTTTGTATCGTGGTCCAACAAGTCCTGAGAATTGTTATACCATGTAGTGCTCTTGTCGAAATAGTGGTGCCAACCAGCATTCAGGCGCACCTCATCCAATGGACTCCACATAGCACCAAGAGCCAACTGGGCAGGCTGATCCTCGGGAATTTCCTCACCATCACGGAACTTATTCACAGCGGCAATCTCGCTGGCTTGGTTCACCGTTGACTCGTTCTTCATGTGAATCTCGGTCTTGAACTCATACTTGGCTGCAAAATTGAACTGACCCATCTTGTAGTCTACACCTACAACAGGAGCAATGCCTACACTTGACTGGTTACACAGCAGGTTTACACCCTGAGAATATTTCTGCAAAGCGTTCAGACTGGTCTTCGTACCCTTCAATTGCTCCTGTTGCGTTACTAATTCAGCAGGAACAGTAGCACCAGCAGCCTCATACTGGGCAATACCTGCAGCCACCTTATCAAGACCTGCATCAACAGTAGCTATAGAATTATCGAGGAAAGTGCCGAAATCTACATAGCCACCACCTGTATTCACCATGATATTGCTAATCTTAGCCTTATAGGTAGCTGTACCATAAAGGATGCGCAGACCACCATATACTGCCAGATTATCGTTCACCTTATAAGCAGAACCCAACTGGAAACCGAAGTAATACTGACGACCCTGCATATAGCCATCCATATCGTAACCAGTGGCACCGAGGGGCTGCAACTGACTGGCAATAGCACCTACCGTGCTCTCGAAAGAGCCCAGACCATCATTGAAATTACAGGCACCACCACCTCCAGGTACTGAGAAGTTGAACTGAAGGCTCCAGTTACCTTTATTATAGGCAGCCTGCAGCGAAGGGATAAAAGGCGCATCGGCCACACCTTCAAATGTCTTTACCGTCTTACCCTCATTCTTACGTCCCAAAGCAAACACGGGGTTCGTTGAAGTGATCGTACGTGTCTGGTGAGCATACTGCCAGTTGAAGCCCAGATGGAAACCTTCGGGCATGAAGGCCACACCAGCGGGGTTTGAGTACACACCGTCGAGACCAATAGCTGCATCACGAGCGGGATTGCGAAGGAAATCAATACTTTGATTCGTGTTGGTTAAGATACCACCAGCCTGAGCTGTTGTGGCTGCCAGCACGAGGCCGGCCAGAATTGCTTTTGTTTTCATATCCTGTTTAACAATACTTTGAAAAATCGGCTGCAAAGGTACGTTTGTTGTCGCACACAAGCGAAAGAAATGTGCACGATTTAAGTTTCGTTAACCTAACAAATATTAAATTCTGCACAAACCACACTAGTTTGTGCAGAATACGATTGCACATTTCTGCCTTTTTGTGTGCAAAAATGCTATTTCTTCATCTCCGGATAGCTGATGCGGGTATGATAGATGGTCTTGAGTTTCTCGATGAGCACCGTCTTGGCATACTGGATGTCGCGGAACGTGATGGGACACTCATGGAAGAAACCGTCGGCCACCATACCGTCGATGAGCTTGTTGACCAGCTGACGGATGCTATGCTCAGTATAGTCGGGCAGCGAACGTGAAGCCGCCTCCACAGCATCGGCCATCATCAGGATGGCCTGCTCCTTGGTAAAGGGATTGGGACCAGGATAGGTAAAGAGCAGGTCGTCGACAGGCTTATCGGGATGCTCATTCTTGTATTTAATATAGAAGTATTTAGCCTTGCCCAGTCCGTGGTGTGTGGCTATGAAGTCTCGGATTTGTACGGGCAGGTTGTATTGGTCGGCCAGTTTCAGGCCTTCCGTCACATGACTGATTATCATCTGGGCACTATCGATACAGGTCAGCTGGTCGTGAGGACTAATGCCTCCCGACTGGTTCTCGGTGAAATAGATAGGATTCTGCATCTTGCCGATGTCATGATAGAGAGCGCCAGTACGCACCAACTGCGGATTGGCTCCAAGCTTTCGTGCTATCTCGGCTGCTAGGTTTCCCACCTGGATGCAATGCTGGAAGGTGCCTGGAGCCACCTCGCTCATGCGTCGCAACAGGTCTTTATTCATATCGCTCAGCTCAATCAGCGTGATATCAGAGATAAAACCGAAGAACTTCTCAACCAGATAGAGCAACGGGTAACTACAGAAGATGACGATGCCACAGATGGCAAGATAGACATATTCGCTACGATCGATGCCAGCAAAGTCATTATGAAGAATCATGAAGACTGCCAAGTTGGTCACCATCGCCATCATGGTGGTGATGATAGCCGTCCAGAACAGCTGCGAACGACTGGACAACTCACGCAAAGAGAATACCGCCGTGAAGCCAGCCACCATCTCTACAGCAATAAACTCAAACGGTTTCTGAAGGAGGGAAGCACATATCAGCACTACGGTAGTATGCGCCATCAGGGCTGTGCGTGAATCCATAAACACCCTGACGAATATCGGCACAATGGCAAAGGGCAGCACAAAGACATGGAACATGGTATGTCCCACCAAGACCGATGCCATTGCTGTGGCAATGATGATGAATGCGAAGATCATGCCGATAGAGCGCATGCGCTGGAAATAGTCCTTGCGATAAAGCGTGAGATAGAGCGTAAAGAGCGTGATGATAATCAGCACGAAGAGCGTCTCGCCAAGGAACTTTGACAGTTCCGAGTTAATGTTTGAGTGACGACGGTCCAACTCTTTCAGATAAGAGCTGATGACCTGATAGGTCTGAGGCGTGACAACCTCACCCTGACTCACAATCTTCTGTCCGCTCTGCACCACGCCAATAGCCAGCGGCACGCTGTTAAGCAGATCAAGGCGCGCCGACTCACTACGGTCCTCGTCATAGATAAGGTTAGGTTCCAGGAACACGTTGAGGTCTATCTCCTTGAGTACATCGCGATAGATCACCAACTGCGGCGACTGCAGAAACTCCTCGTAGACCTGACGCGGCGTTGCCACCTGTATGGCAGGGATCTCCGTCACCTCCTTATCGTCAATACTTCGCAACATCTGCAAAGAGTCTGCGGCATTGCCCAGCGGCTCTTCATCATTGACGATACCCATGTCATAAACCTTTTGCAGATAGTTGACCATCGTATGCTGGAAACTTCGCCCATACTCTGGGAAGTTCTTCCTGAGATGCTCTGCCAACAGCTTCTCCTGACGCGGCCCAACCTCTTTATTGAAGATGTAATAGGGTGCGAAATGACGTACTGCCTCTTCACGCTCGCTCTGTACCAGCGAGTCGCTTTTGAAGACAGGGAAGTCGAAGGTAGCCACCAGATCATTGTAAAGCCACACCTTGCCCGTCTCCATCTTATAGTTGTGGGCATTATCGCGAGGCATGAACCACACTATCAGCGCCACCGTGCCCAGCACCAAGGCCACACGCAGCACCACATCGCGCCATGTTATATCTGTCTTGAAGTTGAATTTCTGCATAGTTTTATGGGATTTGCGTGCAAAGATACTAAATTATCGACAATTCTTGCATGTAAAACGAATAAAATTCGAACTGACAACTGATAATTAAGAATTATTTCGTACCTTTGCAGCCAAATTTATATAATAAGGTATACATGACAGACAGAAAAGTTAGGGTGCGCTTTGCACCCAGTCCCACAGGACCCCTCCATATCGGCGGTGTTCGTACCGCTTTGTACAACTATCTCTTTGCTCGTCAGCACGGCGGCGACTTGGTGTTCCGTATCGAGGACACCGACACCACCCGCTTTGTGCCCGAGGCTGAGGCTTATATCATCGAAGCCTTCCAGTGGCTGGGCATCAAGTTCGACGAAGGTGTGAGCTTCGGCGGCAACTTTGGTCCCTATCGTCAGAGCGAGCGTCGCGACATCTATAAGAAGTATGTGCAGATGCTGCTCGACAACGGTAAGGCCTACGTGGCCTTCGACACACCTCAGGAGCTGGCTGCCAAGCGCGAGGCTGTAGAGAATTTCCAGTACGACTGCCACACTCGCAGTCAGATGCGCAACTCACTGACCCTTCCCAAGGAAGAGGTGGAGCTGCTGATGCGCGATACCGACACCTGGGTGGTGCGCTTTAAGGTGGAGCCTGGTCAGGAAGTGCTGGTCGACGATATGATTCGTGGCGAGGTGCGTGTAAAGAGCGAGATTTGCGACGATAAGGTGCTCTACAAGCGTCACGACGAGCTGCCCACCTACCATCTGGCCAACATCGTGGACGACCATCTGATGGAGATTACCCACGTCATTCGTGGCGAGGAGTGGTTGCCTTCTGCCCCACTCCATGTGCTGCTCTATCAGGCCTTTGGCTGGGAGGACACCATGCCTCGCTTTGCTCATCTGCCCCTGTTGCTCAAGCCGAGTGGAAAGGGTAAGCTGTCTAAGCGCGATGGCGACGAGCTGGGATTCCCTGTATTCCCCCTCGACTGGCACGGCAAAGACAAGGAAGGCAACCCTGTGTTCTGCAGCGGCTATCGCGAGTACGGTTATTTCCCTGAGGCCGTCATCAACTTCCTGGCTCTGCTGGGCTGGAACCCTGGTGGCGAGCAAGAGATCTTCTCACTCGACGAGCTGGTGCCTCTGTTCGATATCACCAAGTGCTCTAAGGCTGGCGCCAAGTTCGACTATGTGAAAGCCGCTTGGTTCAACCACCAGTATCTGCTCATGCATCCTGACAGCGACTGGTGTCCTGCTTTCGACAAGCTGCTTAAGGAGAACGGCATCGACGCTACTGCTGAGCAAGAGGCCGAGGTGATAAGGATGATGAAGACGAAAGTCATTGAATATCAGGATAAACTGGGCAACAAGCGCAAGCGCAACGTGTCGTTCCCCAGCGACCTGTGGCCCCTCACCAAGTTCTTCTTCGTGGCTCCCACCAGCTTCGACAAGGAAGGCGACAAGTTTATCCGTAAGAACTGGAACGAGAATACTGCAGAGCAGATGAGTCAGATGGTTGCCGTGCTGGAGACCATCACAGACTGGAGTGTTGAGGGCCAGAAGGCCGTCATCGACCCCTGGGTAGAGCAGACTGGCATCAAGCCCTGGAATGCATGGCGCATCGCCCTCGTGGGTGCTGGTCAGGGTCCTGACATGTACGAGCTGTCAACCTTCCTGGGCAAGGAAGAAACCATTCGCAGAACAAAGAAAGCCATTGAACTGTTAGGCTAATGTATAATATCATCATCTATCTCTACCTGTTAGGAGTAGCCATCTACAGCCTTTTCAACGAGAAGGTCCGTAAGATGTGGCGTGGCGAACGCGATGCCATCCGTGTGCTCCGCGAGAAGGTAGACCCCAAGGCCCGCTACGTATGGTTCCATGCTGCCTCGCTGGGTGAGTTCGAGCAGGGCCGCCCGCTGATGGAGCAGATCAAACGTGAGCATCCGGATATCAAGATCCTGCTGACGTTCTTCTCGCCTTCAGGCTATGAGGTGCGTAAGAACTACGAGGGTGCTGATATTATCTGCTATCTGCCACTCGACACCATTGGCAATGCGCGCCGTTTTCTGCGTGCCATACGCCCTGAGATGGCTTTCTTCATCAAGTACGAGTTCTGGTACAACTACCTGCATATCCTGAAGCATCGCAACGTGCCTGTCTATAGCGTGTCGAGCATCTTCCGCGAAGACCAGGTGTTCTTCCGCTGGTACGGATACCAATATGGACGAGTGCTGAAATGCTTCACCCACTTCTATGTGCAGAACGAGCTGAGCAAGACGCTTCTGGCCAAGATTGGTCTGACCAACGTCACCGTGACTGGCGACACCCGTTTCGATCGCGTGCTGCAGATCAAGGAGCAGGCCAAGCAACTGCCCATCGTAGAGAGCTTCACCAACAAGGCCCAAAAGGTCTTTATCGCTGGCTCATCGTGGCAGCCTGATGAAGAGATTTTTATTAAGTACTTCAACGAGCATCGCGACTGGAAGCTCATCATCGCTCCTCACGTTATTGGTGAGGACCACCTGCAGCAGATAGAAAAGATGCTCGAAGGAAGAAAGATTGTCAGATACACAGAAGCCTCATCAGACCCATCAGCCCTTGCTGATGCTGAAGTCCTGATTATCAACTGCTTCGGCCTGCTGTCGAGCATCTACCACTATGCCAACGTGACCTATGTGGGCGGCGGCTTTGGTGTGGGCATCCACAACACGCTGGAGGCTGCCGTATGGGACGTTCCCGTCATCTTCGGCCCCAACAACCAGAAGTTCCAGGAGGCCCAAGGACTCAAGGCCTGTAAGGGTGGTTTTGAGATTACCTGCTACGAGGACTTTGAGAAGCTGATGAACCGCTTCGACAGCGACAGCAGCGCCCTGGAAGAGGCTGGCCATCAGGCTGGCGCCTATGTCAAGTCGTTGTCTGGTGCCACGAAGCTCATCCTGTCGGATGTAACCCTTTAACCTTCATCATGAAGTATATGTGGATGATGTTATTCTTCGCACTACCCTTCCTGGCCCTCGCCTATATTGGTTGGCATGTGTGGACACTCGTGCCGCTGCCTCGTCTGTGGCGAGTGGTGCTCATCGGCATTGGCGTTGTCTGCTTCATGATGACCTTCCTTAATTTTAGCCGCACTACCGACCGCATGCCTCTGTGGGTAGGACAGTTGGTGTACGACATTGGCAACAGCACCCTCTTCGTCCTGCTCTACATGGTCATCATCTTCCTGGTGCTCGACCTGGGACGCATCATGCGACTGGTGCCCAAGGCCATGCTCCATCAGAATGTCTATACCACCATCGCCATCACCATCGGCCTGTTTGTCATCTTCATGCTGGGCAACATCCAGTATCGACACAAGAAGCGCGTAGAACTGACGCTGACCACAGAGAAACCTCTCGAGAGGCCCCTGCGACTGGTGATGCTTAGCGACCTGCACATAGGCTATCACAATACCAAGTCCGAGTTGAGCCGCTGGGTTGACATCATCAACAGCGAAAAGCCCGACTATGTGCTCATCGCTGGCGACATCATCGACATGAGTATGCGACCACTTATCGAGGAGCGGATGGCTGACGAGTTCCATCGCATCAAGGCACCCGTCTATGCCTGTCTGGGCAATCACGAATTCTTCAGCGGAGAGTCGCAGGCACAACAGTTCTATAAGGATGCTGGCATCCATCTGCTACGCGACACCTTCGAAGTGACTGGCGACCTGTGCATCATTGGGCGCGACGACCGCATGAACTTCCACCGTAAGGCTGCCGCCAAGATTTTTGGCGAGGCCGACCACACTAAATACACCATCGTCATGGACCATCAGCCCCACCATCTGGAGCAGGCTGAGAATGCTGGCATCGACTTCCAGCTGAGCGGACATACCCATCGCGGACAGGTGTGGCCCATCTCGTGGATCACAGACCACATCTACGAATGCTCACACGGCGAATACCAGCGTGGCAACACCCACTACTACGTCTCCTCGGGCATCGGCATCTGGGGCGGCAAGTTCCGCATAGGCACCCAGTCGGAGTATGTGGTGGCAGAAATATCGCACCGAGATTAAACAGAACTGCTGTTTTTACGTCAAATCATCATAGGAACAAGAAAAAATCAAATAAAAACTGAACACAGATGAAGAAGATTGCAATGTTTTGCGCTGCCCTTGTCGCCATTGTGCTGCTGACCAGCGCCAAGAAAAAGGACAACAACATCATGACCAAGGAGAACGGCGTCTATATCGTCAATACCACCGAACTGGGCAAAGACGTGAAAGGATACATCGACGCCACACCCCTGAAAGTGTATATCAGCAAGAACAAAATCCAAAAGATTGAGTTCCTGCCCAACCAGGAGACGCCCAAATACTGGAATGCCTGCGCCAAGCACATGCTGAACAAATGGGACGGCATGAAGGTTTCCGAAGCCAAGACGGCAGAGGTCGACGGACGCACTGGCGCCACCTTCTCCAGCGATGCCGTGAAGAAAAACGTGAAGCTCGCTCTGGAATACTACGAGAAGAACAAATAAGAGACTTTCTCTTAAAAAAAAGAATTTTAGCATAAGGCCTCGGACTCGAATCCGAGGCCTTTCTTTATGATCTAAATTGATTTTTTCTTTGGTTCTTTAAAATAAAAGCATTACCTTTGCAGAAAATTTCTATTGCAAAGTTTGCAATGTACATTGCAAAGTTAGCAACTTAAATTGCAAAGTCTGCAATATAGATTGCAAAGTCTAAAACGAAAAAAGATAAGAATAGTATGGCAAATTATGTAATCAAGGAAATGCCCGAGGGTATGGGCAACGGTAAAAAAGGAAGAACCTTCCCCAAAATGCAAGTCTACACAGAGTTCGACTACGACAAGGTGGTTGAACTCATTCACACCAATTCGCCTGCCTTCAGTCAGGCTACCATTCGTGGCGTGCTCGACACTTTAGGAGTCGTCATGAAGAGCTATCTTCCAATGGGGCACACCATGAAGATTGACAATCTGGGTGTCTTCTCGCTGTCGCTGGAATTTGCCGATGAAATGGTGGAAAACAGTACTCAACAGGAGCCTTCAAAGCCAAAGAAGAAATACCATCATGTGAGGGTCAAGGGCGTGAATTTCAAGGTGGACAGGAAACTGGTGGACGACATGAACCAGGAGAATTCATTCGAACGCACGACAGGAAATCCAACATCTCCCTCACCCTATACCCCTGAGGAGCGACTGCAACGTGCCCTGACCCACATAGACAAGCACGGTTTCATCACCCTCCAAGAATACGCCAACCTCAACTGCCTCAACTACAGCACAGCCTCCAGAGAACTCTCCAAACTCGTCAGCAATCCCAGGTCAGGCATCACAGCCAAAGGAGCCGGCTCGCATAAAGTCTGGGTGCAATATTACATCACTCCCTGATTATAAACACATTACAGCGGGTTTGCAAACTATTTGCAAACTCGTTTTTTGTCTCATGGCGCAAATGCCAACTATTTGCCAACTCCAAAATTTGGCAAATATCAGGAAAAATGCGTATCTTTGCAACCAAACCAAACAAACTGAAAACGATATGTTTAGAAAAGTACTATCTGCCATCTGCCTATTGGTGCTGACGATGTCGGCACAGGCCAAGGACATTGTTGTTGACAAACCTGTATGCGCTGCAGCGGGAATAAGCTACAGGCTGAAGGTGATGAAAGTGGAACTGTCGAAGAAGGCAACCATTGTGCATCTCGATGTGCTGAATGCTAAATGGGGATGGGGTGAATGGAGATATGCTAATCCTCGCTTGGTGTGCAATGGTGATACGATTGCTTTCAAGAGTGGGCGGCTTATAACGCACGAGGGAAGCAAGGTGATCAATGAGGAAGTGTTTGAAAGTGGTAAGAAATACGATAAGAACACGCAGCGCGACTCACTGATTCTCACCTTTGCTCCGCTACCCAAGGGAGCTCAGACGTTCGATTGCATCGTAGAGGAAGGCGAATGGATGCTGAATATTCAAGGTATTCGCCTTGACAACCAACTATATCCGCTATGCCTTCCTCCTTATCAGCCGTTCGTTGACGATGGACAGCCGCTGAAGCCCGTGAAGTTCGGACCTGGCGAATTGTCAGCTACCTTCAAAGTGCATGGTGAGGGATTTATTGACGCTTGGGAAGAATATACCGATGCCTACTCTGGCGAGATAAAAAAATGCTTTGAACGTCAGAATTCCACCTCTAAATTTCAGCGTCCCTGCTTCCTACCAGAGACTGTTAATTTCGAAGGTAATGAATTCCAAATGGCTTCTCCATGTTTTGATAACATATTTCCACTGATACTTATTCCTGGTGAACCATTGACGCTGGAGATTGATCAACCTGCTATTACCTATTGGGATGAATATGGAAAAACCGGGAAAATCCAGCATCGCGACTGTTATCGACTGTCAGGAACCACTGCAGACATCAATCAGGTGTTGTTAGAGAATCCGGAATTTAATAGTAGCTATTTCCATACCGAAAAAATACCTGTATGCACCGAAGGGGAAAGTTTTTCGGAGTGGAGCGAGCAATTGTGGCAGAATCTCCAGTCGTGGTATCAGGAAATACTCAATAACCATCCTGAATATACGCGCAGGCAAAAGGACTTCCTCAGACTGATGATAGAGGACCTGTATGTACGTCATCGCCACAACTATGACAACATGGTGAGGGTTAGAATGGAAGGACAGAACACTGACAGCCTGGTGGCGCACCTCAAGGAGACCTATACCTTGAAAGAACCCCATATAAAAGATATGATACTCTATCAGGACGGCCTCACCTTCTATATGCCAGCCCATACGTCCCATCTGCCTTTCCTGAAAGCCAACGGACTGGAGCATACCGATGCTTATAAAACGCTGAAAGCGCTGGATGACGCAGACCCACTGGTGAAAAGGATGGATGACTTGGAGGTCTTGTCTGATAGCGTGATTCAAACAGCTCACCCACTTCTTCAATCAGGCCTGCGTCATCGCAACGACAGTATTCGGGAGTATGTGGCAGAGTTGAAAAAGAAAATAGCCGAGGGGGCTCTGGAGCGCATCTTGCCTGTTCCTGACGTGCCTAACGACAAACTCATTGAGACCATCGTTGCCCAGCATCCTGGCAAAGCTGTCTTTATTGATATCTGGGCCACTTGGTGCGGACCTTGCAAGAAAGGAATTAAAGCGATGGAACCAATGAAAATGAAATTGAAAGACAAGGATGTCGTGTTCGTCTATCTCACCAATGAAAGTAGTCCTCAAAAAGACTTTGAAAGACAAGTAGCTTTCATCTCTGGCTTACACTATCGCCTACCAGGAAATAAAATTAGCGAATCTTTTCCAGGCATCGATGCCATTCCTCAGTATTATCTCTATAACCGCGAGGGAAAACTCGTTTGGCAGCATGAAGGCTGGAGCGATGAGAGGTTGAAAACTGTTGAGGAGGAAATTAAGAAGGCAATGAGATGATAGAAAAACATATCGAGGTGATGGCCATTATAGACCACCACCTCGATACTTAAGCATATTCGTCCTGTTTTGATTACTTCTGGGCTTCACGTCCCAGAGCCAGCGCCTTGATATTTGCCTCGACGATAGCCTCGCCCTTACGGCCAAACACACGACGGATGGCATCCTCCAGCTTGGAGTATTCTATGCCGAGGGCTTTCTGGGCAGCACCCAGCAAGATGACATTGGCAGAACGGGGCACGCCGTTGTCCTTCGCCATCTGCTCAATGTCGAGGGTGATGACGTGGGGCAGCTTTGCCAAGTCGGCATTGATCACATCCATATCAGGATAGTTGGGGATATTCTTAAAGGGAGCGCTACTGGTGATAATCCAACCCTCCTTCGAGAGGAAGGGCAGATAGCGTAAAGCCTCCATCGGCTCCATCGAGATAATCACATCGGCACCACCCTTGGGAATCAGGTCGCTGGCGATAGGGTTGCTCGAGATGCGCAGGTTCGACTGTACATCGCCGCCACGCTGGCTCATGCCGTGCACCTCGGCCTGCTTGATATAAAGGTTCTCGTTCATAGCGGCTTCACCTATGATGGTAGCGATAGAGAGGATACCCTGTCCTCCCACACCGCAAAGGATAATATCTGTCTTCATGATTTTACCTTTTTACTTTTTTACCTTTTTACTTTTTCTCAGCGGCTTTCTTCTGCTTGAGATGGCGCTGCAACGTCTGCATGCACTCACGACGTGGGATGATGACGCTGGTGCCTTTGTAGTTGATCTCATCACGAATAATCTGCGTAATCTCAGGCATGTTCTTGGGCAGAGGCACAACAACCTTCAGGTGTTCGTCGCTCAGACCCAAGCCGCGACAGATAGCCTCGAACTTATTGGTGCCAGCAGAGTCCTGTCCACCAGTCATACCTGTAGTGAGGTTATCGCTGATAATCACAGTGATATTGGCATTCTCGTTGATAGCATCGAGCAGACCCGTCATACCGCTATGGGTGAAGGTGGAGTCGCCAATGATAGCCACAGCAGGCCACTGACCTGCATCGGCAGCACCTTTAGCCATCGTGATAGAAGCACCCATATCAACGCAAGAGTGAATGGCGCGGAAAGGAGGCAGGAAGCCTAAGGTATAGCAGCCTATATCGCCAAAGACACGAGGATTATCGTATTCCTTCAGCACCTCGTTCAAGGCTGCATAGACATCGCGGTGGCCACAACCCTGACACAATGCGGGGGGACGAGGCACGACGTCTTCGCATGGGGCGAAGCCATCGTTAATTGAGAATTGAGAATTGGGAATTGAGAATTGGGCTAACGCCTTCTTGACGGCATCTGGAGTGAGTTCACCAGTGCGAGGAAGGGTGCCATCGAGCTTACCCTTGATATTCTGACTTTCGCTGACGCCACGAACGATATCCTCGATGAAGGGCTGGCCCTCCTCAACGATGAGCACCTGCTGGCACTCGTCCATCAATCGGCGCACCAGCTTCTTGGGCAGGGGATACTGCGAAATCTTCAGAATGGGGAAAGGAGCTCCGCCAGGGAAGCACTCGTTCACATAGTTGAAGCCAATGCCGCTGGCAATAATACCCAACTTCTTGTCCTGACCCTCTACATATATATTATAGGTGGAGTTAGCGGCGTCCTCCTCCAACTGCTTCTGCTGGGCCGTTACCACATCGTTGCGCTTACGGGCATTAGCAGGCAGCAGCACCCAGTTGGCAGCTACGGCGTTGTAGTTCAGGTCGTTTTGTTGACGTGGCACGTCAACACACTCAACGACGGCACGACTATGGGCCATACGGGTGGTGACACGCATCAGCACAGGCAGCTTCTGCTGCTCAGAGTATTCAAAGGCGACAGACATCATGTCGTAGGCCTCCTGCTGGTTCGAGGGTTCGAACGTAGGAATCATGGCAAACTTACCATAGAAGCGAGAGTCCTGCTCATCCTGCGACGAGTGCATTGAGGGGTCGTCGGCCACCAAAACAATGAGGCCGCCGTTGACGCCAGTCATACCACTGTTGACAAACGGGTCGGCACAGACATTCAGTCCCACATGCTTCATACAAACCAGGGCGCGTTTACCCATGAACGACATACCCAGAGCGGCTTCCATAGCCGTCTTCTCGTTGGTGCTCCAACGGCTGTGCACGCCGCGTTCCTTCGCCAGGGCATTACCCTGAATAAACTCTGTGATTTCGGTCGACGGCGTACCAGGATACGCATACACGCCAGAGAGTCCGGCGTGGAGTGCTCCTAATGCGATGGCTTCGTCGCCCAGTAATAGTTGCTTTTTCATTATTTTAGTCTGTTATTGATGATTATCTTCTTTCATGTCCTTCAGATATTCCTTGGCAT
>Ga0310786_10003284_pt1 | contig 23668 bp, 11 predicted proteins | sample AusTroGonzalo_MG_FD_203881 | JGI IMG/M metagenome (GOLD analysis project Ga0310786, IMG submission 203881) | Bovine rumen microbial communities from tropical cattle in Woodstock, Queensland, Australia - Gonzalo_03 (v2) (version 2) | ecosystem: Host-associated > Mammals > Digestive system >...
AGTGACCCGATGGATGGCGGAGGTTTCGTCATCAAGGTTCTCAATGACGGCGCTCCTTTCGACGTAAACGCCGCGCTTGGGCCGGAGACGGGGCATTTTGGCCTTGCTGGGATGCGCGAACGCGCGCTTAGGAGCGGTTTCACGCTGGAGTTCGGCAGAGAAGGCGAATGGGTCGCGGTCAGAGTTGAAGTTCCTGTTTGACTTCCACCAGTTGGCGAGTTGCCTGCTGTACGGTGCTATGGTATAATACGTGCATGAACATCACGATTTTTGCATTAGCGGCCGCGATAACGGTTAATTTCGACTCTGACATCGGGCGCATGCGCCCGGAGCTGCATAGTTCCGGGTTTGGCCCGCAGATTTGCTCCTGTCCGCAGGAGACCATCGACGCGATTAAGTCCATGGGGTTCAAGGCGTCGCGTACCCACGACTGGGCGCTCATCAACCCGAACGAGCGCGTCTGCGACTACTTCCACATCTTCCCCCTCATGCACCTTGACGTGAAGGACCCGAAGAACTACGTGTTCGGCCCTACGGACTACCTCCTCAAGCGCACACGAGAGGAAGTCGGACACGACATCTTCTTCCGCCTCGGCACGTCCATCGAGCATTCCGGGCCGAAGGTTCACTTCAATTCGCTTATCCCCGAGGACTTCGACAAGGTGGCCGAGATATTCGCCGCCACGGTGCGCCACTACAACAGGGGCTGGGCGGACGGACACGAGTGGGGCATCAAGTACTGGGAGATATGGAACGAGCCTGACGGTCACAACAACATGTGGTGCCTGCCGGACGGCGACGGCGGCGTCGGCGCGACGGAAGGCGAGCGCGCGGCGGACCAGGTCGCCCGCTATGCCAGGCGCCGCGATCTGTTCGCCAAGTTCTTCGTGACCGCGCTCAAGCGCATTAAGAGCGAGTTCCCCGACGTAAAGGTCGGCGGTCCGGCCCTGTGCTCTATGAACGAGGACTACTTTACGGAGCTTTTAAAGGCCTGCAAGGCTGCTGGAGTCGCGCCTGACTTCATATCGTGGCACCATTACACCAAGAACCCGGACACGATAATGAGAGCCATCGACGCCGGCCGGCGGCTCTGCGACGATTTCGGCTTCAAGGACTGTGAGCTCATCATCAACGAATGGCATTTCTTCGGCGAGTACGACTGGAAGGAGCTTAGGTCACCCGATCCGAAAGTCCAGCGACGCGTGTGGTCTGGCCCCGCCTCGCACAACGGTATAGACTCGTCGTGCTTCAACCTCACGATGTTATCGATGTTCCAGACGTCGAAGCTCGACCAGGCGTACTATTACGGATGCCGCAACACTGGCTCGTGGGGGTACATGGACGAGAAGAAGAACAAGTACAAGGTGTACTATGGCCTCAAGATGTTCGGCGATTTCATCAAGACCTTCCCGGTGATATGCGAGTCGTCTGCGGAAGACGGCGTCACGGTGCTTGCGGCAAAGACCGAGAACGGCCATAGGAAGGGCTTCATCGTGACGGACTACCGCTCCGGGGCCGACGAAATACGCGTAGATGTCAAGGGCGTTCCGTCGGGATCGGAAGTCTGGGCATGGGTGCACGACAACGAGCGCAACTTTGAGCGCATCCCGCTGCGGATGATCGGGAATCGCCTGGTGCTCAAGAAAGCCGACAGCAACAGCGCGGCGTTTTCCGTCTGGTTCTAACAGCTTCATGAATTTCCATGAACGTTCCCCATTGACATGATTGTTCATATTGTTTATACTATGCAGCGTTTCTTGGGTACAATAGGCGGTGTGAATCGAGGCAAATGCGACAGACATTCAGATTTCCGCTTTTTGCGGAGACGAGAACCGACGGGCGCACGCTCGTCGAGCAGACGGCCGACGTGTTGCGGCAGGCCGTCCTGACTGGATTCTACCGTCCGGGCGAGAGGCTGCCGCCGATGCGTGCGCTGTGCCGCGCCGCGGACGTCAGCATGATCGTGATGAACGAGGTCGTCGCGCGGCTCGCGGCGGAAGGCCTCGTGAATCCGCGGCGTGGCGTGGGGTGCATTGTGCTGGATCAGGGCGAGAAGGTCTGGAAGGGGCGCGTGCTCTTCGTCGTGCCGGAGTCGAACGGCTCGTACTTCACCAACGTGATGGTCGGCACCGCGCGGGAGGCGATCATGTCGGCGGGATGGCTCTTCCAGCAGGTGACGCCTGGCAGCGACGCGAAGGGCCGCCACGATCTCTCCCGTCTCGACATCGCGCTTCGCGGCTCGACGGACCTTGTGCTTACAATATGGGAGCGCAAGGACATACTTGAATACCTCGCTGCGGCAAATGTGCCGTTCGTCACAATCGCAGACTGGGATCGGCCTGCTGCCGGATCGGCAGGGCTTGTAAGGTATCCGCACCGTTCGTTCGTCCCCGCGTTCGTAGACGACTGCATCAGGGCCGGCATACGCCGTGTCGAACAGGTTGGCTTCATGCCGTCCTCGTACAATGCGGCGCCAGCGCTTCGGCGATCGGGAATCCGAGTGAAGGAGACAGTAATCCTCCCGAAAGGCGGCTATGCGGCGACGCCGCTGGACGTCAAGCAGTCGGTGATGGACGTATTCACGCGGCGGTTCGCGAAAGGCAAGGCGCAGGCGAACCTGCCGGACCTCTTCTACTTCGACGACGATTTCGTGGCGGATGCTGCGCTGTCGGCGATGGCGTATGCTGGCGTGAAGGTTCCGGACGATGTTGCGGTAGTGGCGTTCTCCAATGCGGGGCTTGGGCCGTGCTTCCCCGTTCCGCTTGCGAGAGTGGTGATGGATCCTTTCGCTGCTGGGCGGACCGTGGCGCGCGCCGCGATCTCTTATCTGTCGGGGAAGGGCATCCCGGACGACGCCGTGATAGGGCCTGTCTATGTGCGCGGGGAGTCGTTCCCCGTGCCTGGGAGGGGGACATCTCCCGCAGGGGCCGCAGAGAGCGCAGAGGGAGCGACGATTTCAAAGTCAAAGAAAGGAAAATGAAGATGAGGACATTCCTGAAAGCGATGGTGTGCTTTGCGGCCATGGCGGCTTGCACCGCTTATGGCGTTGATACGACAAAGTCGGGCGACATTGCGTCCGGCAGCATATGGAGCGGAGGGTCTGTCCCCACGTCTTCGATTGCGGGTTTCAACGTGTCTGCCGGCACCTACACCTTGAGTAGGGACGTGACTTTAGGGTCCGTTAGCATAAAACAGAGCTGTAATTTCAATCTCAACACGTCGGGTAACCACAAGATCACGACCTCGAAGGTTTATCTCGGCTGGTATAATCGCACGATCAACATCAATGGCGGTGTGTGGGATCTGTCAGGCTCGCTGAGCAGCGATGCGGGCGCGACCGACCACACTTTCTCTATCGCCAATGCAAATGGCACGGCTCACACCATCGATGTAACGCTGGCCAATGGTTGCATCGTGACGAATGCAAACGACATTCGCGTGGGGCACGGTACGAACAAGAACAAGCTTAAGATAACGGACGGCTCGCGCATTTACACCAAAGGCTCTTCGAGCCTTTGGGTGAACTATAATTGCGTGAATGGATTGCTTAAGATGGATTCCGGCGGACAGCTCTATGTGGAAGGAGCCCTTTACGACGGCTATGCGAACGTCGCTAAGCTTGCCGACACCACCAACAAGATCGTCGTCACCGGAAGCGGATCAAAGCTGTCGGCCACCAGGTTCACCGTAGGAAGTGCCTTTGGTCGTAACTCGCTTCGCGTGTCGGACGGTGGCGAGATGTCGGCACCAGAGAAGTTTATTGTCGGCAACAGCGCGAACGCCAACACGAATCAGGCTGTGTTCGAGACCGGTGCAACGTTCACGATGCGCGACATTAGGGTCGGCGAAAACGGTTCGTGTGGCAACGCGCTGGAGTTTCGGTCTGGCGCGTCCGGCCTCATCGACGCAGGCGGGCGCATAGGCGGCTGGACAACGGCCAGCAGTGGCAATACGATTCTCGTGTCGAACGCCACCGTGTCCGCAACGGGCGTTCTCGGCTTCGGCGCTCCGTCGGGTGATGCGTCCGGCATTTCCGGCAACGGCCTGATCATTCAAGGGGCCACACCGTTGCTGTCAAATACCAGCAGCATTCAAGTAAAGAACCGTTCATTCCTGCGAATCGAGGTTCCGGCGGGCGGATATGCAAATGACGTCACGCCGATCTCCGCCAGCAGCGTCACTTTTGACAACACATCGACGTTTAACATAGTCCTTCCTGACATGGAAGGTATGCCCGATAGCCAGCGGCTGATCTCGACGACAGGCGGAGTCACGATTCCTGATGCCGTGCTGGAGTCTGCCATGGCAAGTGTCGCTCAGCAAAGCGGTGGCAATCTGCGCCTTGTCAAGGCCGACGGCGGAAAGGCGATAGACCTCAAAGTCGTCAAGGGTATGATTATCATGTTCAAATAGAAGTTTTGGGTAAACTGGCGAAATGAATAAAACGATTCTTGTTGGCGCTGTCGCAATTGTTGCGGCGGCTTGGGGACAGGTCGCTCTGCCGAATTCTTCTGTCAATCTCGTCGTCAACGGCGGATTCGAGTCGCTCAGGCCGGACGGATGGGCGGATGGATGGCGTTGTGGTAACCGTAAAGTGTGGACTGTCGCAAAGGGGGAAGGTGTTGACGGCTCTGCCGCGCTCGTCTGGGAATGCGGGGATGCGAAAGCGCCCAGGTCGAATGTCGTGCGCGAGATTTCGCTTAGGCCGGGCGGCATTTACGTAGTCGAGGCGGATGTCTTTGTGGAAGGCGCATTGAAGGGGCCGCACGGGAAGGGTGCGTTCGTCTATTTCGAGCAGTTCGACGCGGAAGGCAAGTTTCTCGGCGGCACGTACACGGATGAGGTAAGGTCTACGGACGGCGTTTGGTGGCGTGTGGACACGGCCTCGTCCCCGCTCAGGCCGAACACTGCAAAGGTGGTCGCCGGGCTGCAGGTGACGAAAGGCTGCACCGGCAAGGTTCGGTTCGACAACTTCTCCATCCGCGAGTTCGACATCGGCTCCGTTCCCGATCCGGCCCTTGTGCCGTATCGCTATGCTGAGGAAAAGGCGAACACCAACCGCAACGTGTGGATCGACAAGCACCATAGGGCGAGAGTGGACGGCAAGCCGTTTTTCCCGCTTGGCATGTACGGAAGCACAAGCGAGAAGGACATAGCGCATTTCAAGGGCGGGCCGTTCAACACGGTCATGGCCTACAACGCGCCGGACCGCGCGGCACTTGACCGCGCCGCCGCGAACGGGATAAAGGTGATCTCTGGCGTCAACCACGTGTTCGCAAACAAAAAGGAACGTCCAAAAGGGGTGAAGACGTACGCCGACGAGCGAGCCTGGCTGGAGCGGTACGTCTCGTCGGTGAAGGACCACCCTGCGCTCCTTGCGTGGTATGCGGCGGACGAGATTCCGATTACGCGACTCACGGAACTTGCAGCACGGCGAGACCTTCTTGAGGAGCTCGACCCTGAACATCCAGTCTGGTGCGTCCTCAACAACACGGCGTTGATGCGCCACTACATGCCGACTTTCGACGTTGCGGGGGCGGATCCATATCCGATAATGGTCGGCAGCAAAATCTCGGGGTCGGCAAGGTGGACGCGGGAGACGGTGCAGGGGTGCGGCGGACGCCGCGCGGCGTGGCTTGTTCCGCAGGTATTCTCCTGGGCGCACTACAACCGCAAGGGGTCTGTCCCCACGCGCGAGGAGATTCGCAACCAGACCTGGCAGTGCATAGCGGAGGGCGCAACGGGCATCATCTACTTCAAATACGGCGATCTCCACAGCAACGCCGACACGGGGCGCACGTTCAAGGAGCGCTGGGCCGATGTCACCAACGTTGCGTGGGAGGTGCGCTGGAAGTTCCCGATCCTGCTGTCGGACGAACCTGCGCCAGCGGTGTCCGGGACAGACGAGACGCTTTGCGCGAGGGCTTTTGTGAAGGGCGGCAACGTCCACCTTCTCGTGGTCAACGCCTCCCGCGAGCCTTGCAAGGCGAGGATTCAGGTCAAGCGCGCGGGATATCCTGTGTTCGAGAGAGAGCTTGCGCCGCTTGAAGTGACGTTCAAGAACCTCACCAGCCTTCGCACGTCCATTCCTCTCGACCGCATCGGACTCAAGGCCTGGTATGCGCCGGACGGATGGTGGGAGCGGCGGCACGCGGAGAAGCTGAAGGAGATTGCGAACGGCCCGAAGGAGTACGACATGGTTTTCGTCGGCGATTCCATAACCCACAACTGGGAAGGGTGGAAGAATCCCGATGAGGCGAGGTTTATCGACGACCTTCATCGCAAGGGGAAACTGAAGACTGGCGCGAGGCCTGCAGGCGAGTTGTGGGACCGGATGGCGGAGAAGTACAGGATCCTAAACCTCGGCTATGGCGGGGACTCCACGCAACACGTCTTGTGGCGGATTGAGAATGGCGAACTTGATGGCTATGCAGCCAGAAACATCATGCTTATGATCGGCACGAACAATGTGGAAACGGAGCCTGCCGTGGTAAATGGCGTGCGGTGCGTGGTGGAAGCCATACGCAGAAAGCAACCGAAGGCGAGGATACAGCTTTCGGCAATATTCCCCCGACAGGCAAGTCCTTCGCATTGGCAGAGACAGCGCAACAACCGCATCAACAGGGAATTGAAGAAACTCGCCGACGGGGAGCGGATCGTGTGGCTTGACTTCAACGCGCGCTTTCTTTCGGCAGAGGGCGTTCTGGGCAAGGACCTTTTCCCGGATCTCCTTCATCCCAACGCGACCGGATACGATATCTGGTGGAATGAAATAAAGGGCTTTCTTGAATAGCGGAACTTGGGCCAAAATCACGAAAGCGGATTGACTTTGGCGGTTGAAGATATATGAACGTGGCGGCAGTGATGATGGCGGTTGCTTCCGTTGCCGGGGCGCTTGCCGTCGACGCAGCCCCCAAAGGTCCAGAGGCGTGGCTGGAGTTCATGGGCGGGAACGTGCGAAAGGACGGACTTAGGTGCGACCTCGAGGCCATAAAGGAGGCCGGGCTCTCAGGCGTCCATTTCTTCCACATCGACCGCGGCGGCGCATGGCCCGAGTGCCCTGAGCAGATTCCGTGCATGAGCGAGAAGTGGGAGGACGTTATGCGCTTTCTCGGCGAGGAATGTGCGCGGTTGGGTCTGGTGCTCACGGTGCAGAACTGCCCAGGCTGGTCGCAGTCCGGCGGTCCGTGGATCGACCTCGACCACTGCATGCGGGACATAGAGTGCTCGCGTCGCGATGTCGAAGGCGGAGAAACCCTGCGACTGCCGGAGATTCCGCAGAAGTTCCGCGATGTCGATTCGGACTGGCGTGACGTCTGCGTGCTGGCGTTCCCTACGCCGGTGGGCGATGTCGCGACGCCGATTCGCCCCATATGCGTTGCGACCAACGGCGACGAGCGCGTCTACACGTTTGCGGAACCTGTGACTGTCCGCACGATAACCCTCCCCGGCCTTCACCAGTGGAACACGAAATACTGCTACCACACGCCTTGGCTCCGCGTCAGCCTTGAGGCGAAGACTGCGGACGGGTGGCGGGATGCGGTCCGCACGCCGCTGCCAGTCTCCAGCTGGCGCGACTACGTATACACGTTCTCTCTGGCGTGCGACGAGCAGACGAGCGACGTCTGGCGCTATCGGCTGGAACACGACTTCCCCGTAGTCAAATGGGGCGAGCCGATGTTCTTCACGGCTGCGCGGCAGACTGACTGGGAGGCGAAGTCGGGGCGGGTGCTGAGGTCGCTTCTGGGCGAACGTCCTCCGCGTCAGGACCCCCGCGCATGGGTCAACGGGGCGGAGATTGTGGATATCACAGGACGTCCGGAATGGAAGGCTCCATCGGGACGCTGGACCATCCTGCGCTTCGGGCACGTCAACTCGAAGAGAATCAACGCGCCCGCGCCGAAGGAGGCCACGGGCTGGGAGTGCGACAAGCTCGACCCCAAGGGCATCGAGGCGAACTTCAGGGGCTACATCGGGCGGCTTGGCGAAGGCGTGCTGAAAGGCAAGATGCATGGCATGCTCGTCGACAGCTGGGAATGCTTCGGGCAGACGTGGACGGAGCGCATGGAGGAGTATTTCAGGCGGGGCAACGGATACTGCCTGCGGCGGTGGCTGCCTGCATTGTTCGGCTATGTAATCGACTCTCCTGACGCCACGGAGAAGTTCCTGACCGACTGGCGGCGCACAAACGGCGACCTCATAACGAAGAACTATTTCGGTCGCATGGCCGAGCTTGCGCATGAGGCGGGGCTCAAGTCGTACTACGAGACGGCGTTCGGCGACATCATCTTCGGCGACTTGCTTGAATACTGGAAGTATGCTGATGCTCCGATGTGCGAATTCTGGCACCCGCATGCGGCCAAGGACGAAGGCACGGTTGGCTCCTACGCCTACAAATCGGTTCGGCCGTGCGCGTCGGCCGCACACGTCTACGGCAAGAAGCGCGTCGCGGCAGAGGCGTTCACCGGCATGGGCATACGCTGGGACGAGGATTTCAAGAGCCTCCAGGACACCGCCAACCGCCATTTTGCGCGCGGCGTCACGCACCTGGCGCTCCAGAGCTACACGCACGCGCCCGCGCCGGACGCACTGCCGCCTGGCGGGTGCATGGGCGGATTCAACGGCACGCCGTTTACGCGCCTCCAGACGTGGTGGAAGCACATGCCCGAGTTCACTGCGTGGATTACGAGATGCGAAGAGTTTCTTGAGGCGGGTCTGCCAGTGCAGGACGTCCTCTGGTATCTCGGCGACGCCGTGGACCACAAGCCCGACGAGGACTACGCGTTCCCTGAGGGGTTTCGCGCGGACTACCTGAACCACGACGTGCTGACTAACAGGCTCGCCGTGAAAGACGGGCTCTTCGTGGTTCCCGAGGGCACGGCGTGGAAAGTGCTGTGGGTTCCAGACGAGCGCTTCATGCTGCAGGCGACGCGTACGGCGTTGAAGCGACTGTCCGATGCTGGTGGCAAGGTGGTGTTTGGAGGCAAGGATGCGCTGGAAGGGGCGCTAAAGAGCTGTTCGAAGGACGTTGCGACGGAACCTGCGCTTGGCGACGAGCCTAGCGAGGATTTCATGTGGATTCACCGCAAGGTGGATGGCTTCGACCGCTATTTTGTCGCGGCTGGCACCAACGGCTGGCGCGGCAAGGTGACGTTCCGCGCGAATGGAGTCGTTTCGGTCTTTGATCCCGTGTCGTGCGAGCGCACGGCTTGGCGCAACGGGGAGGTCCTGGAGATTCCGCCGTCGAGGAGCGTGTTCGTCGAGTTCGGAGTCGAGGGGAAGAGGTTTTTGACAGGATTGACAGAATTTACAAGATTGAATGGTTTTGACAATTCTGTTAATCCTGTCGGAACAATGAAGGAGCTGTCAGGCTGGACGCTGACTTTTCCGCCTGGATGGGGCGCTCCGGAGAAGGTTGCGCTTGAGCGTCTGGTGTCGTGGACGGATATTCCCGGCTTCAGCCGCGAGGCGCATGCGTTCTCTGGCACAGCCGTCTACGAGACTTCGTTCGAGTGCTCCGCTGAGGATTCTCATGTGGAACTGGACCTCGGACGCGTCGAGTCCATTGCCAAGGTTTTCGTCAATGGCAAGGAGGTGAGGACGCTTTGGTGCGAGCCGTACCGCTGCCGGCTGGACGGGTTCGTGCAAAAGGGCCTTAACAGCCTGCGCATCGAAGTGACGAACACGTGGCGCAACCGCGTGATTTACGATCTTGGACGGCCGGAGAAGGAACGCAAGACGTGGATGTTGAACCAGAAGGGCTTCAATCCACGTCCGACGGACGCCTTTCAACCGGCGGGCATCATTGGCCCTGCGGCCTTGCGACAACGCAATGGGTAGTTGTCCGCGGCGGGGGAGTTGTGCTACAATTCGCATATGAAGAACATTGCCATTGCATGTGCTGCTGCGTTGATGTCTGCGACTGCCGCGGCAGGAGACCCGTATGACTACAAGGAACTCGTGGCTCGCGAAGTCGAGCCCGCGAAGGTCGCGGCAAATGCGGCCGGGCGCCTTGTCGTCGATTTCGGAAAGGCCGCCGTCGGGTGGCTTGAGCTTGACGGGGCCGATGCAGGGCCATACGAGATCGTAATTGGGGAGCTCGTCAATTCGCGCGGCGAGGTGACGAACGAGTATCCAAGGTCGAGCATACGGTACCAGCGCCTTTCTGGCATGAAGCCGTCGGGCAGGTACAGGGTGCCGATGCCGGCGGACAGCGTCAACCTCAAGGGCTACGACCCCAAGGCGCCCGCGATACGACTCCCGGAGAGGTTCGGAGTAGTGTTCCCGTTCCGGTATGCGGAGGTGGTGCGCGGGCCGGCAATGACGCTTCGACAGCTCGCCGTCAACTATCCCATCGACATGCGCAAGAGCCGTTTTATCTGCGACTGCGCCGATCTCGTGCGCGTGTACGACTTCTGCAAGTACTCCATACTCGCCACGTCGTTCTGCGGCGTCTATGTCGACGGCGACAGGGAGCGCACGCCATACGAGGCCGACGCCTACATAAACCAGCTGAGCCACTATGCGATAGACGACGACTGTTCGCTTGCGCGCAAGAGCCACGAGTGGCTGATGGACCATCCCACGTGGCCGACGGAATGGAAGCAGCACTCCATCATGATGGCGTGGGCGGACTGGATGTGGACCGGCGACACCCGCTCCTTGGCCAAGTACTATGACAAGCTCGTTGGCGAGAAGCTGCTGCTTGGGTTTGCCCGTGCCTCGGACGGGCTTCTGGAAACTGGCGGGGAGCGCAACAAAGGCGCGAAGCCAGGCGCAGGCGACATTGTGGACTGGCCGGCGGTCGAGCGAGACGGATTCGAGTTCCGCCCCGTCAACGCCGTCGTCAACGCGTTCTTCTACCGCAACCTCCGCGAGATGTCGGACATCTCAAGGGCTCTCGGCAAGGAGGAGCGGGCGGCGGAGTTCTCGTCGATGGCGAAAAACGTCTACAATGCGTTCCAGAGGGCGTTCTACCGTCCAGAGTCCGGGCTTTACGTCGACGGCGAAGGCTCCAGCCACTGCTCAGTGCATGCGAATGCGATTGCGCTGGCGTTCGGGCTGGTCCCCGGGGAGCGAGTCTCTGCAGTCGCCGACTTTGTCGAGGGCAAGGGGATGGCGTGCAGCGTATATTTCGCGCAGTATCTTCTCGAGGCGCTTTTCGAGGCTGGACGGGCAGATGCCGCTGTGCGGTTGATGGCGTCTCGCGGCGACCGCAGCTGGATTGGCATGATCGACTTCGGCTCCACTGTGTCTATGGAGGCATGGAACGTCGCAGCCAAGCCGAACCTTGACCTCTCACATGCTTGGAGCACGGCACCCTTGAACGTCATCTCAAGGTACGTCGTTGGCGTGACGCCTCTCGAGCCCGGGTTCAGGCGGGTTTCTATCCGCCCGCAATTAGGCGGGCTTAAGCGGCTTTCTGCGACAGTGCCGACTCCGGCCGGCCCAGTGACTGTCGAGGTCGCCGACGGCATACTTCAATTCCGCTCGCCCGTGCCGGCGGAGGTCGTTTTCTCTGGCAAGATACGCGGGCAGTAAGGAAAACCCTGAGATACCTCTCTGGGGGATGATTGGAACCGATAAAAATGGTACAATATCCGGCATGATACGTGTTGCGATAATCGATGACCACTACGTCGTTCGTGTTGGGCTTAAGACCATCATCGACATGGACGACGAACTGGAATTCGCCGGAGAGGCGTCCAGCGGAGAAGGCGCGGCGGCGTTCGTAGTGATGACCAAGCCGGATGTCCTTCTTCTTGACATACGCATGCCGGGGCGCGACGGCATAGAGACGCTTGAGTCGATCCTTACCGTGAAGCCGTCGCAGAAAGTCGTGATGCTGACGACTAGCGACGCGGACGACGAAGTGTACCGGGCGCTTAACAAGGGCGCGCGCGGCTATTTGCTCAAGGATCGCGATTCCGACGCGATATGCAAGGCCGTGAAGACCGTTTACGCTGGCGGCAAGTTCATCCCGGAGGCGGTGAGGGAGATATACAGGCGCAGGCAGATGATGTCCGACCTGACTCCTCGCGAGAGGGATGTCCTTGAGCTTGTCGCGGGCGGGCTTGCGAACGACGAAGTCGCAAAGCGGCTCGGCATTTCCTACGAGAGCGTGAAGGTCCACATGAAGCACCTTCTATTCAAGTTCGACGTGCACGACCGCACCGAGCTTGTTTCGCTTGCGATACGCGGCGGATTCGTCAAGGACGTCCCCGCAAAGTGAATGCCATGATGGGCGGCGCAAAGGAGTCCTCGCTAAATGCGATGGTCGCGATCGCAGCCCTGATGCTTGCCGCTTTCGCCGCGGCGGACGACAACTTGGAGCTTGACGAGCTCGGGCAGGTGCCGCGCATTCGCGTGAAGTTCGATGGCTCTCTTGATTCCTGCGGAGAGGAGAAGGTCAAGTGGGGCGTGCAGAAGTCCAAAAGCCCGGAGTGGAACCGAAGCCGGGGCGGCAAGGCGCTGAAACTGTCGAAGGAGTCCGGCTACCCGGAAGCCGAAGGGTTTCGCCTTGCCGGTGAATGGACTCTTGTCGCCATCGCAAGGGGCGCGCCAGATGGCGAGGGAATCATTTGGTCAATCGGCACTGGACGCGGCAAGGGGTCTCGCGCGCTTGCGCTTGCTGGCACTGGGCGCGGCGGGGTCAAGCTTGTTGCCTGGCATGGCCGAGAAAGCTCCGCAAAGGTGCTGGTGCTCAAGGACGTGCCTAATTTCTCGCGGCAGTTCCACGTATACGCCGTCGCAAAGACGGAAGACGGCGAGATTTCGCTTTGGGTCGACGGCAAGAAGGCGGGCGAGGCGAACAATTTCAGCGGCGAAGGCTTTTCCGAGAATCTTCGCTTTGGCGCGTTCTCGTATCTCGGCGCGGCGGCTGGGCTTGCGGTTTCAGTAGGCGCCGAGATCGACGACTTTCGCGTATACGACGTTGCGCTTGGCGAGGCGCAGCATTTGCAGATAGCAAGCGGCAACGCGCCGTGGCCAGAGGGCTTGCCTGTCGCGCGTGAGCGTGTCTCGGCGTACATCGACACGAACGCAGTGCTGCGCCTTGGCTACGAACTGCCAGACCGCATCGTCGTCGGCGCGGACGGCGAGAGGCGGCTTTACGTAAAAGGGCTTCTCGCGCAATGCGGCATCGGCGGAGAGAAACGCTTCGAGCTGAAAGACGGCGGAGCGTTTGCCATTGGTTCCGAGGGATTTGTCTTCGACTCTAACTATGCGATGGGACGCACGAACGAGATAGTGTTCGCCGGAGGCGCGCTTGGCATCTACGAAAAGACGTTCATAAAGTCCGCCGCGCCGATAAGGCTTGAAGGCACCGTGCGCCTTGTTGCGGCGAAGCCCCTTGTCGTGCGCTCGTCCTTCGCGGGCCCGGGGACAATCGTCAAGACGGGCGCCGGCGTGGTCGGCATACAGTATCCGTGCGACGATGCGACTGGCAAGCTCAAGGTTGCGAGCGCGTCAACGCTTGTGCTTGGTCCTGCCGCGAGCTGGGGCGGAACGATCGAACTTGCCCCTGGCGCGACGCTGACGTGCAAGTCGCGGAGCGTGGTCGGAAGGATAGTCGAAGCTCCCGGCTCGAAGGTCGTCGAGACTTCGCCTGGGGCTACGCTTGGAAAGGGCGCGTTCCCGCAGCCGGCGACCGCTTACAATCTAAAGAAGATGCGCGGCATCCCGACTGGGCGCGCCGTGTATGCGGTACGCGCAGACGAGCGCGACGTCGTGGTCGGGTGGCGATATCTCTCGTCGGATCCGCAGGACGCCGCTTTCGACGTCTATGCGAACGGTCGAAAATTGAATGGTGCACCTATACGCGACGTGACGTTCTTCAAGGCTCCATGGCGCGGCGAAAAGACGACTTACGAAGTGCGCCTTGCAAATTCGCCTGCGCCGTCGAGGAAGGGCGCGGCGCATTCGTGGACGCTTTCCTCGAACGCACCGGTCGGGTATTTCGACATAGAGCTCACGCCGCCGCCCGCGAGCGTTCTGCCGGACGGCAAGACCGTAGGGCACCATCCGTGCGACTCGTCCGTTGGCGACCTCGACGGCGACGGGGAGGACGACCTCGTCGTCATCTGGTGGCCGGACAACGCCGGCGACAACGCGAGCTGGCACGTGACAGGCGAGACATGGCTTGAGGGCGTAAAGCTTGACGGTTCAAACCGCAGCCTTTGGAAGATCAACCTTGGCCGCAACATTCGCTCCGGTTCGCACTACACGCCCGTCATGGTCGCGGACTTCGACGGCGACGGGCGCGCGGAAGTCGTCTGCCGCACCGCCGACGGGACCGTTGACGGCAAGGGACGCGCAATTGGCGACGCAAAGGCCGATTTCCGCGAGAGGAACGGGCACGTCCTCTGGGCGCAGAACTTTGTCACCGTGTTCGACGGGCTGACGGGTGCGGCGCTCGGTTCCGTGCCGTTCAAGCCGGATGTCCTTGTCGATCCGCAGAGGCGCGCGGCGAAGGACGAGAGGGCCATCAACCGCGAATGGTCGAGCAGGAGCCCCGGCAACCAGGCGTTTCGCTTCCTTTCCGCCGTCGCGTACCTCGATGGAGTTCGTCCAAGCGTCGTGATGTGCCGCGGATACTATTCGCGCACGTGCCTTTGGGCGCTCGACTGGGACGGCAAGAGGCTTTCCGAGCGGTGGTTCTTCTGCTCGGACGAGCCGCGCTGGTGGGGCTACGGCGGGCAGGGCTTCCACAACCTTCGCGTCGCCGACGTCGACTTCGACGGAAAGGACGAGATAATCTACGGGCACATGGTTGTCGATCACGACGGCAGCGGTCTCTACACGACCGGCATGGGGCACGGCGACGCCATGCATGTCATACAGAGTGCGCCGGACGTGCGTGGGCTTAAGGTGTGGACCTGCCACGAGGCATCGCCGTATGGCGTGTCGCTGTTCGATGCGCAGACGGGGCGGCTCGCGCTATGGACGCACGGTCCCGCCGATACGGGGAGCTGCAATGCGATGGATATCGACGCGGACAAGCCTGGTGTCGAGCTTTTCTCTGGTTCGAACTGCGGAATATACTCTGCGAAGACGGGCGAGCGGTATCTGCACCCAAAGCCTAACCCGAGGATAAACTACTATGGCACCTTGCGCTTCGGTATTTGGTGGCTCGGCGACATGACGCGCTCGGCTTACTCTGGCGGAAGCGTGATACGCGGCTATTCTGTGAAGAGGCGCGTGGTGCACGACATCGTCGACTTCGGCGAAGAGGTTGTGTCCAACCACAGCACCAAGGGGTGCCCGTGCCTGATTGCGGACGTCTTCGGCGACTGGCGCGAGGAAATCTTCCTGCGGCGGAAGGACAACAGGGCGATACGCGTATTCATGAGCGCGGAGCCTACTAAGTGGCGCTTCCACACGTTCATGGAAGATCCCGTCTATCGCGCGAGCGTGCTCACTCAGAACAACGGCTACAACGTGCCAACTGGCACCGGCTTCTACTTCGGCCCGGATTTGCTCGGGCATGACATCGTATTCAGGGGAACACGGTTGCCGTAGATAGGGTGCTAACGCTGATTTGAGCGAAGAGGTTTTATTGGAGGCCAATACCCTCCAAGGGGGATCGACAAGACGTATTTTTTGGTATAATGGCGATAATGAAAACTAGGATAATTGTCGCGGCGGCTTTTTGCACGGCGCTTGTTTCGCTCGCGGGCGAGACTTACAGCCTCAACACGGACTGGCGGTTCGTGAAGGCATCAAATACGATTCCGCTTTCTGCGGCCAAGGCGAGCGTGGAAAATGGCGGCGTCAAGGTTGAAGACCCGGCGTTTGACGACTCGCAGTGGGAAATGGTGTCGGTTCCTCACCCGATAAACGCGCACGACTCTTTCGACGAGCGGGCGGTGGACGCGGGCGAGGCGAGCTTTTGGCGCGGAGTGGCGTTCTACAGGAAGCGCTTTGTGTTTCCTGGGAACGGGGAACGTATCCCCCGAGCGAAGCGAGTCGCCAAAGGCGATGCCCTAGCAGGGGTGGGAACGGGGAAGGTCTTCCTGACTTTTGAGACGGTGAGACAGGCGATTTACGTCTGGGTGAACGGCAGATTTGCCGGATACTACGAGGCGGGAATCGCGCCAACGGCGTTTGACGTCACCGACTTGGTGAAATCTGGCGAGAACGTCGTATGCGTCGCAATCGACAACTGTGCGGCGAGAGGAACGAAGATTTTCACTCACGAGACTATCCCGGGGCACGAGCCTGGCGACATGAGCGGCGCGACGTATCAGTGGAACACGACTGACTTTAACGAGGTGCAGGGCGGGCTCGTCGGCAATGTCTCGCTTGTCGTCAAGCCCTCGAAGACGTATCTGACGCTTCCCTACTACAACAACCTGAAGACAGTCGGGACTTATGTTGCGGCGAAAGACTTTGATTTCGAGAAGGGCGCGGCGACAATATGCGTCAAGGCAGAGGTGCGGAACGAGGATAGCTCACGCGGAGGCGCAGAGGCGCGGAGATTTAAGATTAAGGTTGAAGTGATGGATGCGGGTTGTTTAGCCGCAAAGAACGCAGAGGACGCAAAGAGCAGAGAGACTTTGCGATCTTTGCGATCTTTGCGGCAAGAAATTCTTCCTGCTGCCGATGCTGGCAAGGTCTACTTGAGTTCCCTTGAAAGCGATGTGTATGAGCAGTCGCCTGCGCCGACGCGCGTGGCTTCGCCCGAGACGGCGTTTATAGAGGCGGAGTGCCGCGCTACAAACCTGAAGTTCTGGTCGCCGGACACTCCGCATCTCTACGACGTCGTCGTTTCGCTTGTTGACGAGAAGGGCAATGTGCTCGATAGCGAAACTATCCGCACTGGCTTCCGCGAAGTGAAATACGACGCGGCGAAAGGCGGGCTTCTCGTGAACGGGAAGAACGTGTGGCTTACGGGCTACGCCCAGCGCTCTACGGACGAATGGGCTGCGATAGGCATCGCGCCCGACTGGCTGCAGGACTACGACGCGGCGCTTATCAGGAAGTCCAATGCGAACTTCGTCCGCTGGATGCACGTCGCACCGAAGCCAGCGCCAGTCCGTTCGTTCGACAAGTTCGGCGTCGTATGCGCCGCGCCTGCGGGCGACAAGGAGGGCGATGTCTCGGGCCGCGCATGGGCGCAGCGCGTTGAGGCGATGCGCGACACGATCATCTACTTCCGCAACTCGCCGTCTATCTTTTTCTGGGAGGCCGGCAACAACCAGATTTCGCCTGCGCACATGAAGGAAATGGTCGAGCTCAAGAAACTGCTCGATCCCGACGGCGGCCGCTTCATGGGCTCGCGCACTCTTCAGACGAAGGAGCAGGTCGCAGAGGCGGAATATGTCGGCACGATGCTCCATCGCCACGAGATGCCGGCGTTCCACTCGATGGAGGCGCTTGGAAAGTTCATTCCTATTATGGAGACCGAGTATGCGCGCCAGGAGTCTCCTCGCCGGTCATGGGACGACTTCACGCCGCCAGACTACGACTATCGCGGCAAGTGGCTCAACGGCGGGAAGAAGGAAACGGGCTTCGACGTCTATGACCAGACGCAGGAGGACTTCGCGCTTTCGACCGCGAAGGAGTATTCCGAATTCTACGGCGCGCGCAGCTTTGGAAACGGTGCGAAGACATACGCCGCCTGTGCGGCGCTTTGCTGGTCTGACTCAAACCAGCACGGACGCCAATCGTTCAGCGAGAACTGCCGCTCGTCTGGACGCGTAGATGCCGTGCGCATTCCGAAGATGAACTTCGACGTTTTCCGCGTCATGCAGTCAGAAGACCCGGCAGTGACGCTCGTCGGGCACTGGAGCTATCCGAAACTCTCCGCCGACACGTATCGCTATCCCGTCAAGAAGTTCAACGGGCACTTCATGGAGGAAACTGGCGAGATGGCGCAGCGCAATCCGCTGAAGAAGACCGTCTATGCGATAGGGTCTGTGCATTGCGCGTCCGTGGAGCTGCTTGTAAACGGCAAGTCTAAGGGCGTTGTTTCAAAACCGAAGGACGTCTTTGTCTATGAGTTCAAGGACGTTGATGTCACCGAAAGCGGGAAGGCGGAGGTCGTCGCCCGCGATAAGGCGGGGAAGGAAATCGCCCGTCATTCGGTATCGACGTTTGAAGGCCCTGGCAAGATCGTCGCAAAGGTGAAGACCGGCCCCAAGGGATGGCTCGCGGACGGTTCGGACATAGCGGTAGTTGATTTTGCGCTTGTTGACGCCAATGGAACGATTCACCCATATGCATCAGACAATATCTCATTCAAACTGGGCTTTGAGCCAGACAAGCATGCGTCAACTCTCAACTCTCCCACCTTCATGGGCGGTTGGAACTCCGGCATCTTCGGCGAAGAGTCGCCTGTCGGCAAGGACTTCGTGAACCTCGAGTGCGGCGTCGCCCGAGTGTTCGTCAAGGCAGGACGCACTGCGGGGAAGGTGGCGCTTGAGTGGAACTCTGAGAATTTGGGATGTGGTGTTGTTGAGCTTTTGTTAAAGCCAGTTGCGGAGAAGGGCGGAATGCTTGCCGAGCGCCAGCAAGAGTTTGAACCCAACGGCCGCACGTTCGGGCGCAAAACTGTCGTGCCTGCGGTGCAGGACTTGTCTAGCGCCGTGCGTGCAGCAGATAAATACTCCGTTTTTGTGAATGGCGTCAAGGTCTCGTTCCCCAAAGGACTCGGCGCACCAGTGAAGCCTGATGACAACACGGGCGTCTGCTGTGCGTATGTGCCGGTCCTTGAGGCTTTGAAGACCGCAGGCGCGGCGCTTGAGTTCGTCCACGAGCCGAAGCGGATCCCGGCGAACAAGAAGTGGCTGAGGAAGCTTAGTCCTACGCCGTTCGTGCCGATGGTGACGGTGAAGGCTGGTGGGAACGAGATCGACGCGTGTGTCGGCTTCACGGAGCTTTTCATCGACAACGGCAAGGACAAGAACCTCACCAATTGCGAAATCTACCGCGCACGCGAGAAGAGCCCAGTTGTCTGCGGCGAGCTTGTCTCGCTCATAGGCTACATACCTGGCGTCGAGCTGAAGACCGATACTAAGAGAAAGGTTGTCGAGCTATCGTTGCGAGGCGGCGCATGGCCGTTGCAGGCGCGTATCGACGCCATTGCGGAGTCTGGCGGGGGAACGCTTGTCCTCGCGCCTGGCGTTTACAAGACTGGAGCCCTCTTCTTCAAGCCTGGCGTAAATCTGCGTCTTGAGAAGGGAGCTGAGATCGTGGGCGTTGATGACGAGGCGGGTTATCCGCTTTGCGAGACGCGCATAGAGGGCGAGACCTGCCGCTACTACCCCGCCATCATAAACGCCGACAGGTGCGATGGCTTCACCATAAGCGGCGAGGGCGTCATCGACGGACATGGCGCGAACACTTGGGAGGATTTCTGGACGAAGCGCCGCGCCGCGAAGAAGAAAGGCCGGGAGTTTCGCAACAAGGATCTTATGAGGCCGAGAGTCCTCTACGTGTCGCGCTCCAAGGACGTCGATATCTCGGGCGTTACGTTCAAGAATTCGAAGTTCTGGACGACGCACTTCTACGATTGCGAGGACGTGACGGTGCATGACTGCGCGATTCTCGCCGACATCCTGCGCGATTCAAAGGGTGGCGAGCTCAAGGGGCCTTCGACCGACGCAATCGACATCGACAAGTGCCGGCGTTTCACCGTCCGCAATGTTGATATATCCGTCAACGATGACGGAGTTGTTGTGAAGGGTGGCAAGGGCCCGTGGGCGGATGACTACAAGAAATTTCCCGGGAACGGCCCGTCGAGCGGAGTCCTCGTCGAGAACTGCGTCTTTCGCTACCCGACCCACACTGCGCTTACACTTGGATCTGAATGTCCTGCTGCCTCCGGTGTCACGATGCGCAACTGCATGATGGACGGGTGTGGTAATCTTCTGAATCTCAAGATGAGGTCTGATACGCCGCAGCGATATTCCGACGTTCTTGTCGAAGGGTGCAATGGATCGTGCCGCACTTTCCTGCGAGTCCAGAACTGGCGCCAGTATCACAACGCGGGCGGACGTCCGGCAAACGAGCTCAAGAGCTTTGCGAAGAACATTGTCCTTCGCCGGAATGAACTGGCCGTTTCCAAGGCGAAGGACATCGACAAGGCGGACGGCGCATACGAACTCGAAGGCCTTGTTCTCGAAGACAACGTCCTGAACGGCAGTCCAGCTCAATAGCACGGGCTGATGACGTTTCGCTATCATCTTCTTTTTCGCTCGGAATCCGGCGTAATACGAGCGAAAATGGTATAATATGGGCATCAGGAGGCGATTGATAAGGCGTGAAGGGGATTTCTATGATTTGTATTACCATCAAGAGCAAGGTGTTTGAAGTAATCGAACCCAGCAGTGGGTCGTCGAGGATCAGCTATGTGTTCGACTGGTTCATTACGACGCTGATCCTTGCAAGCGTCGTGTCCGTTTTTGTCATTACGTTCGACATCCCGGACTGGCTTAATTCGTTCTTGTCGAAATTCGAGGTGGTGGCCGTTGCGATATTTACGGTCGAATATCTGCTCCGCATATGGACGGCGGACTTGCTCTATAAGGACAAGACTCCGTTCATGGCGCGACTCAAATATGTCGTCTCTGCGATGGCCATTGTCGATCTCGTTGCGATATTGCCGTTTTATTTGCCGATGTTCCTTCCGACTTCAGTGCTGGGGATGAGGGCGCTGCGCTTGGTCAGGCTCTTTAGAATACTGAAGCTAAACCGGTATTCTGACGCAATGGCATCAATCGGCCAGGTCATCAAGGAGAAGCAACGAGAGCTGTGTGGATCGTTTTTCTTTGTGTCTCTTCTGATGGTGATTTCGTCTCTTCTCATGTATGCGATTGAACACGATGCGCAACCCCAGGTTTTCAAGAATGCGTTCTCTGGCTTGTGGTGGGCAGTCGCCACGCTGACAACCGTGGGCTATGGTGACATCTATCCTGTGACGGTCGTTGGCAGGATTATCGGAGCTTTCATTGCGCTTCTTGGCGTTGCCGCAGTGGCCATACCGACAGGAATAATCTCGTCGGGGCTCATCGAACGCATGTCGTCAGGGAGTGGCGGAGAATGTTCTTTAAAAGACGCGCATGCATCCGCCCAAGCCATTTCGGAACGGCTTGCAACGCTTGATTCGTTGTTGGAAGAACATGCGATCACGAGCGAGGAATACGCCGCTCAACGCGCAAGGATATTGTCCGAAGTGTAAACCAGCGGCGTTTATGGTATAATTGTCGTTAAATAATGGAGGTGAAGATGTCTATAGTTATGACTGCGGCTGCTGCAATTTTTACGGTTGCGGCGTCTGCCGAATCTTTTTCATGGCCGGAGCCTACGCAGGAAATGAAGCCGTGGGTGTATAACTGGTGGATGGGGTCTGCCGTCGACGAGGCGGGGCTTGAGCACCAGTGCCGCGAGCTCGCCGAGAAGGGCTTCGGAGGCTTTCACGTCATACCGATATACGGCGCGAAGAATGGATATGAAAAGAAGTGGCGGCGTCTTCTCTCGCCGGAATGGGTAGAGGCTTGGAACATGGCGGCGGAGCTTGCAAAGAAGCATGGACTTGGCATCGACCTCACCATGGGCTCGGGATGGTGCTTTGGCGGCCCGTGGATCGACAAGGCCCATGCGGCGAGCTCCGGGCAGAAAGTCAAGCGGGCAGGTCCTGGGGGCGAGGGCTACATGCTCGATCCGTTTGACCCTGAGGCGATGAAGCTGCACGTGGCGCAGTTCGACAGATTGTTCGGGAAGGGTGGCGCGGCGGCGCGTCCCCGCGCGTTCTACCACGACAGCTACGAATACTACGGGGCCGAGCCGAAGCGCAAGGGAGCGGATATCGATGATGCCCAGCTTAGCTGCTTTAAGGTATGGACGGACTGGTGCCGCGAGAATGGATACATGACGCGCAACGAGGCGCATGGTTCGCCGTGCAACTGGCTCGACTTCTACGCGCTTGCCGACGTTCCGGAGACAGAGATGTTCGGCAAGAACTCCCGCGACATCCTCATCTCGAAGTTTGCCTCGTCGGCGGCGCACGTCAAGGGGACGGCGCTTGTCTCGGCCGAGTCCTGCACTTGGATCGACGAGCACTTCAACGAAAGGCCGGCGGAGATCAAGGAGTTCCTCGACAGGCTTTTCCTCTCTGGGGTGAACCACGTCTTCTATCATGGCTGCTGCTATTCGCCTGTGGAGGCAGTCTGGCCGGGCTGGTGCTTTTATGCGAGCCTGGAGATGAACCCGCGCAATCCGATATGGCGCGAGATGGGCGCGCTCAACGCATACGTCAAGCGCTGCCAGTCGATCTTCCAGACGTGGCAGTCGGACAACGACCTTGCCATTATCTGGGATCCATCCAGCTTCAGGGCGAAGCAAGGCGGCAAGGTGAAGATGATGAACGTCCATGATTCTTCGTGGTTCTATGGCGAGGCGATCGGAAAGGTCGCACGTGATCTTTACGATGCGGGATATGCATTCGACTACGTTTCGCCGCGAATGGTGAAAGCGGGGCTGGCGAAGAAGTACGCAGCGGTGGTGGATCCCGAGAAGTGGGGCGTTTCTTGCGCAGATGCACATGGGTGCGGAGAGGGGTTGTTGAAGGGTGTGAGGAAAATGCCGTTTGACGCGGCGAGCGGGCTTTTGGCGACGAGGTGGAAGAAGGGCGGCGAGACTGGCTACTTTGTCGTGAACACCGGCGCGGTTGCGCGTGTCGTCGCTTCTCACGATGCGTTTACCGCAGCCGATCCGATGAATGGCGAGATCGTTCGCGCAACGGAGGTGGCCATTGAGCCTGCGCATTCGCTCTTTGTTGTTGCAAGTGGCGCAAGCGCTCGTTCTTTCCTCGTCTCTGTCCGCCAAAATGTCGAAGTGCCGCGCCGTCTGTTGGCGGTGTCCGGTTCCTGGGAAGTCCGCCCAATCTGCGGCGGGCCTGCGCTTGGAGAAGGGCGCACAATGGAGGCGCTCGTCGGCTGGGAGACGTTTGACGAGTCTTTCTCGGGAACGATGCTCTACAAGACGGAGTTTGATTTTGACTCTACAGGCGGCGAGCGCGTCGAGCTCTCGCTTGGCGATGTGAAGGAAATCGCCCGCGTCAGGCTGAACGGACGCGATCTTGGCGTGAAGTTCATGGCTCCGTATCGATTCAAGATTCCCGGAGGCATCCTCAAGGCGCGCGGCAATGTTTTGGAGGTTGAGATCACGAACCTCGGCGCCAACCGCCTAAGGTGGAACGACCTCAACGGCGTTGACTGGAAGTATTTCTGCGACATAAACATGGTCGGCAGCGACTACAAGCCGTTTGACGCCTCGAAGTGGAAGCCGCTCAATTCCGGCCTTGTCGGCCCCGTGGAAATCTTCGCGTGTCCGCCTGTTTCATCTGGGCGGTAGCGTCGGAAATACTTCTTTAGTAAATGGGTAGCAAATGGGGAGACACCCCTCTGGCGTTGTCGGTTTTCATCGCCATACCTTCCATTTCTGCAATATACCCGCTTTCGGTGCTTCCTGGCGGTGCACTCTTTGGGCCTAGCCGCTAGCCTTCTTGCAAGACTTTTCCCTCCGCCAGAATACTCCGCCTGAATAGATCTGGAAAGATTCGGGAAAGATTCAGGAAAGATTCGGGAAATGTAGGAATTCCGGTTCTGTGCTATCATATCCTCATCCAGCGGGGATGGTCCCAGCTGAAACCAAGGAGGATAAGACA
>Ga0310786_10003285_pt1 | contig 23658 bp, 14 predicted proteins | sample AusTroGonzalo_MG_FD_203881 | JGI IMG/M metagenome (GOLD analysis project Ga0310786, IMG submission 203881) | Bovine rumen microbial communities from tropical cattle in Woodstock, Queensland, Australia - Gonzalo_03 (v2) (version 2) | ecosystem: Host-associated > Mammals > Digestive system >...
CGAGGGCAACGAGGCGTTCGCACTTTGCCTGGCCTATCCCAAGGGACAGGAACTTGGAGAAGTGTCGATCTGCACAGTGACGATCAAGGACAAGACGTCGTCGCTGTCCTTGGCGGATGCGATGCACTACAATGTCAACGTGACGCCTTCCACGAGCGGTTCCGGCACATGGTCTGCGTGCGAGTCGTTCCGTGCCGATGCGAGCGAGACGGTGGCCTCGTACGTCCAGTCGCCAAGTCTCGCGTCCGGCAAGACCTCCACGCTTGTGCTGGGGTCGTTCAAGGGAAGCGGATATCTCAACTTCAAGCTGGAGTTCATCGGAAACGATACGGGCAAGACCAAGGCTTCCGTGACGTTGTACGATGGGCGTACCAGTCTCGGTTCCGTTACGTCGGAGCGGAACGGCAGTGGCTGGCACGGCTGGTATTGCAAGTTTACCGGAACGGGTACGCACACGATTAAACTTGTCTTGACGCAGGGTTCAGTGAAGAAAATACAATTGCGCGTGAGTAACGTGTGGTGGGAGCCGATGGGAACCACAGATGAAGACTATCGTGACTTGACGTTGGACTCCAGTCCGGCTGAAGGTGGTTATGCAAGCGGTGCCGGGCACTACGCTGTCGGCACAAAGGTCAAGATCAAGGCCAAGGCACGTCCCGGCTTCTCCTTTGTCGGATGGCAGCGGGGCGGCAAGATCGTCGGTACGAGTGCCACGAAGACAGTTAAGGTCAGCACGAACATGACCTATACGGCCTTGTTTGAGGCGCAACCTGTGGTAACGGTCTTCGCTGATCCACCGGATGGCGGGACGGTGACGGGGGGCGGGGCGTATGCCAGTGGAAAGAAGGCGACCTTGAAGGCGACGGCGGCGAAGTCCTTCACGTTCGACGGGTGGTACAAGGGGCGGCGCGTTGGGGACAACGCGCCCTACCAGGCGGACGACCTTGTGACGACAAACGCCTCCGTCAAGGTGAAGGTGACGACGAACGTCACGTACTTCGCGAAGTTCACGCCGTACCCGAAGGTGACGGTGGAGGCGTCGAAGGGCGGCACGGTGAAGGGCGCGGGCTCGTATCTCCCCGGGAAGAAGGCGACGCTCACGGCTACGCCGAAGAGCGGGTATGCGTTCACGGGCTGGTATGATGCGGACGGCAAGCTCCTCTCGCTCAATGCAACGTACAAGCACAAGGTGACGACGGACGGAGCGGCGCTCTCGGCGCAGTTCAAGAAGGAGAGCAAGCTCGCGCGTCCGACGCTGACGTGGAATGATGGCGTCGTCGTCGCGACGCAGGCGGCGACGGCCGAGACGCCCGTCACGAATGTCACCGTCGGCGTGTCGTATTCCGCGAAGCTGAGCGTGAAGGGCGAGTCGAAGGTGTCCATCACGAAGGTGACTGACCTCCCGAAGGGGCTTTCGTACAAGAGTGGGAAGGTGACGGGCGTGCCGACGAAGAAGGGGACCTTCACGGTCAAGGTGACGGTGGCGCTCGACTCCAACGCGAAGAAAACGTGGACATATTCCGTGCCGCTGCGCGTGGCGGCGCTACCCGCATGGGCGACGGGGACGTTTACGGGGCCGCTCTTGGACAAGGCCAGCAAGGATAAGGGCACGGTGACGCTCACGGTCGGGAAGACGGGGAAGGTGTCGGGCAAGTTCGTTGACCTGAAGAAGAAGTCGTATTCGTTCGCGACCGCGTCGTTCCAGTCGTTCGCAGACAGCGTGCTGCGGACGAAGGCGGACATGAAGTACGGCAAGAGCACCGTGACGGTGGAGGTCGCGGTGGGGCAGGACGGCGAGACATCCGTCGGCTTCGCCGAGGTTGGGTCAACCTCCGCCCCCTTCAGCGGCATCGCGGCCGTACTGCTGAAGTAAGCGAAAGATGCTATAATATGCGCCATGAAAGCAAAGTACATCGTGGTGCTGCTGGCCGTCATCGTGGGACTGGTCGCATGGCTTATTTCGTCTCCCCGCGATTCGGCCGCCCCTGCCGACAAGGCTGAGGCTTTTGACGAGAAGCGCCCTGTCGCCCATGCGGTCGAGACGGAGCCTTCGATTCGGAAGCCGCGGCGCACGTTCACGGCTCCGCAGACGGAAGCGTCCTCCGACGAGGAGGTTGAAGCGCCCTTGACGGAGGAGGAGAAGCGTGAACAGGAAGAGGCGAAGCGCGAACGGGAGGAGGAGGCGATCATTGAAGACTTCGATAGTCTGACGGACAAGTGGATGGAGCCGGCGAAGAACGGCGTGACGATGAAGGACATTGAAACGTTTGCTGCGATGTTCCGTAAGGTCCCGAAGGACAGAAAGGATGAATGCCTTCATCGGGCGCTCAATCTGGTGCCGGATGAGAACGTCATGCTGCTGGCCGGAATCCTGATGGACAAATCACAGGAGCCGGAGCTGATCGAGACCGTTTACAATGATGTATTGAATCGGAGCGACGATGTAAAGGCCCCCATTCTCCAGCAGATCTTCAAGGATCGGGAGCATCCCTGCTGGGCGGACACCGCGTGGATATTGGATGTCACCGAGGAGGTGCCGGTCGAGAACTAGGTTGTTTTGCGGCATGATCCTGCACATCCAGATAGAGGAGAAATGCATGGCGACGAAATCCACGATTGTAACCGAGATTCCCGAAAACCATGGAGTGGCTGGGGCTTGAAACCGGGGTGTGAGATAGGCGAGTACCGGATCGTCCGCCTTTTGGGGACGGGCGGCATGTCGGAAGTGTACGAGGCGGAGCATCTGCGCCTTGGTTCGCGGCATGCCATCAAGTTTTTTACCTACGCGAAAAACGTGGATGGAGTGAAGGAACGTTTCCTTGCCGAGGGGAAGCTGCTGGCGAAGTTGGCGCATCCGCGCGTGGTGCGCGTGACGGATGCTGGAACGGACCCCGAAACGCAGCAGCCCTATTTTGTGATGGATCTTGTTGCCGATCCGGAGGGTCAGGTACGGTCGCTCGCCGATGTGCAGGCCGGCGGCGTGGACGAGCTTCAGATCGGGATGTGGTACGACGATCTTCGCGAGGGCCTTGCCTACGTCCATGCCAAAGGCGTTATCCATCGTGACCTAAAGCTTGAGAACGTCTTGATCGGCCCCGACGGTCATGCGGTGTTGATGGACTTCGGAATATCGAAGATCGGCGCGACGGCGGAAGAAGATCCGATGGTTGATCCCGTCCAGACGGTGATTCGCCTGCGTGACGGAAAGAATCCGCTGATGGGGTCGCTTGGCTACATGGCCCCGGAGCTGGAGATGGGCGTAGCGGCTTCGCCCCAGAGCGATTACTATGCACTCGGTGTGATTGTGTTCCGTCTGCTGACCGGCACTTGGTGCGATGCGCGCACGGACATCGTGGGTGACCTTGAGACGTATGATCCTGTCTGGCGGCAGATTGTTCCCAAGCTGCTGCATGCCAACCCACGTGGCCGCGCGTGCCTTTCGTGGCGGGAACTGAAGGCTGTCGATGAGGAACGGCGGCTGTTTGCCGCGGAGAATGCGCTCGACGATTTACGCAATCAGAAGCGCCGTGAACGGATTGCCTTTCTCGCACTGTCCCTTCTTGTGGTGGTGGGGGTGTTATTCGCCGGTGTCATTCTTCAACGCAAGTTGTCACGCGTCCCTCCGCCTACATTTGAAGAGGTTGTCGTTATACCGGAGGACGCGCCCGTGGAATCGGATGACGATGAGATCCTAACGCGAGGACAGTTTGAGGAGGCCATGTTAGATGCATGGATCCTTGTGCATAAGACGCTTTCGGAGTTGCGTACAGGCGCAATCACCTGCGAGAAAGCGGCGTCTGACATTGAACGGATTGCCGCGCGCGCTGCGGAGGGTGACGACACGCTTTTCGACCAGTATCAAGCATACTACCCCAGCAATGAAGACAAGGCGAAGGCCGAATTGCTCCGCACGGCGGCAAGGAAAATTCGCGAATGGTACAATCAGTAATGATCCTTAGAAATCTGCTCAAGGTGCCGAAAGAAGACGGTTCGATTTTGTGGTATAATACGCGGCAATGAAAGAATCTCGACAGCTACTGTGGAATTTCGACCGGATTGGAGCGTGTTGATTCATAAAAAGGCAATCTTAATGGAAAAAGGTAAATGTAAGTACGCGTAATGGGTTTCGGATACATTGGTCTGCCGACAGTGGCGCTGGAAAGTTGAAAAGCGGAGTTCCCAGATGGACAGAATCGACGAAGCCTATAATGGATTGATGGGTGAGGAGTTCATGCGCAAGACACGTGAACGTCTTCACTGGATGTGTTCAAAAGTGGAGGGCCGTGATGTCCTTGACGTTGGATGTTCGCAAGGGATATTCGCGCGACTTCTTGCGCCATTTGGAAAGTTCGTGACGTCCATTGATCTGAATTCCGAAGCCATCGCATACGCTGAGGACAAGCTGGTGGATGTTGCCCCTGCCATTCGCGAACGAATCCAGTACCAGTGCGTCAACTTCATGGACTTTAAGTCCTCCAACCTTTTCGACACCGTTGTCATCGGGGAAGTGCTGGAGCATCTGGCGACGCCCGAACACTTTTTGCGAAAAGCGCATGAGCAGCTAAACCGCGGAGGAAGGATTGTCGTAACTGTCCCATTTGGTATAAACGACGATCCAGACCACAGGCAAACCTTCTACTGGACATGGATTGAGGAACTGGTATCCCCGCTATTTGACGTGAAGGAAGTCGCTTACTTTGGCAAGTGGATAGGCGTCGTGGGCGTAAAACGCGAACGCAAGGCGGTTGTTGAAAAAGCGGTTCCGCTCTCAGTGGTAAAGGAACTCGAAAAGGCTTTCTACGAGGTGGAGCGGCCGCTCGTCAACGACAACAAGGCGCGAGGGCTCAAGCTTCAGACACAAAAGAAGGATGTTGACGAGGCGAAAAAGAGCCTTGCCGAGAAAATTGCCGAGGCCAAAACAGCAGCAAGTGCGGAGAGCACCCAGAAAGCCAGAGCCGACAAAGCTGTCGCCGACTATGCCAAGCTTAAGACTGACCTTTCCGCCGAAATTGCCAAGCAAAAAATGGCTTTGGACAAGCTCGTGGCGGAGAAAAGCGTAGCCGATGCTTCTGCGGCGAAACTGAAGACGGCGCTGGATGGCGAAGTGGCAAGGCAAAAGGCAGAACTTGCCGCGGAACAGGCGAAGGTCAAGGATCTCAATTCCAAACTTGCCGCCACGCGCAACGAGCTGGCTTCGGTCAAGAACGAGGCATCGGAATTGCGTGTGTCGCTTGACGCCGAAAAGAAGATATCGGCGGGCGAGACGGAGCAGATTGCCGTCTTGAAGGCCGCATTGCAGTTTGCGGCGAACCGTCAGTCCAATGATAATGGCGAGACACGACTCCTTGAGTACTCGCAGGAAATCCGGGAACTCCGGAGTGCCCTTGATGAGAAGCGTGACGAGGCGGTGGAGCGTGCGGAGCGTGCGGGTATCCTGGCAGGCAAGGTGGAAGCGCTGACCGTCGAGAAAGAAGGCCTTCGGTCGAATTTGGCCGAGGCTGAAAACCGTCTTGCCGAGGTTGCCCAGCGGCTGTCTGAATCTCGTGAAGAAATCGCCCGTGCGACGGTGGAAAAGTCTGCGACGGAAAAGGAATTGTCGGCGGCCCGGGCTGAGCTTGCCGCTGCGAAGGATGCGGTGTCGGCGGCGGAACGCCGGATTTCGGAGTTGACGAAGGAGCTGAAGACGGCTCTTGATCGTTCGTCGGTGTTGGAGAGCGAGAAGTCCAACCTGAAGGGCGAAGTCGAGACGGTCGCCGCGGCGAAAGCGGCGGTGGAAAGCGAGCTGTCGGCGGCCCGGGGTGAGCTTGTCTCCGCAAAGGATGTGGAGGCGGAGGCGGACCGCAGGATTGCGGAACAGGAGGAGAGACTTTGGTCGGCGGAGAGAATCGCGGATTCCCTACGTGAAAGAGTGGCGTCGCTTGAGTTGCAACTTGCTGAAACGCAGAAAAGTTTTGAGGCCGAACTCAAGATCCAGAAATCTAAAGTGGCTGATCTTTCCAGCGAGAAGGCTGCACTTTCAGAGGAGGTGTTATCAGCGCAACAGGCCCTCGTTACAGTGAAGGACTTGTGTGACAAGCTCAAGTCGGCGGCAAAGGCCGAAGCGGAAGAATCCGCCGCGGCGCTGGCCTCCTTGCGCGCAAAGGATGCTGCCGAACTGGCGGCGGCCAAGCGAGATCGGGACGCGCTTTTGCATGAGAAGGAGAAGCTTGGCAAACTGTTGTCACGTGAGACCGCTCGCCACAAAAAAATTTCGGCAAAGTTCTCGCGTGGTAATCAACGGCTTGCGAAGTCGCGGAAGAGGTATGATGCGCTTGCAACATCGAAGCTTGGGCGCCTGGCCCTTGCCTGGTGGAAAATAAAGGACAGGCTGTTGGGACGTAAGAAACGTGCTTGTGGCGTGAAGGGAAAACCGGTGCCCACGAAAGCGCAGAAGGCGGTTTCGGTGCAACTTCCTGGTGAGGCCTGGAGCCAGCAGCGGGAGAACGAAAAACGTTTTTTTACCAAATAAAAAATCGTGAAGGAGAGATGTTTCTTTTATGACAAACTTCCTTTTTTGCGGACACGATCTAAAATTTCTTACTCCCGTCATTGAATTTGTCAAATCGCGATCGGACCTGTCCGTTACGGTACAGCAGACGCATGGGCACAAGTTGTCTCGATCTGAAGAGCTTGAAGCAGAAAAGAATGGCGCGAACGCCGATATTGTCTTCTGTGAATGGGCATTGGGCAATGCCGTGTGGTATTCCAACCATAAGCGGGCTGGGCAGTTACTAGTTGTCCGCATGCATGCGCAGGAATTTCAAGCAGATCTTCCTTATCTGGCGCAGATGAATTTTGACAACATCGATGCATTTGTTGTCATTTGCCAAGAAGCTGTCGATTATATGGCGGCACACTATCCAAAGGCCCGAGTCAAGTTGATCTACAATCCGATTGATATCATCAATCGCTTTAGTTGCGCGAAGCTGGCTGCGTCCGACCATCATTTGGGATTTCTTGGGATGGTGCCATTTCGCAAGCGCCCCGATTTGGCATTGGAAATTTTCGAGAAATGTGCAGCGGCTGATCGCTATTTCAAACTGTATATAAAGGGGAAACGCCCTTCTGATTTTCCTTGGATGGCCTCGCGCAGGGATGAAATGGTCAAGTATGAGGAGGGCTTTGACCGCCCTCTCGCTCAGTCGCCGTACAAATCTTCCGTTTGTTTTGACGGCTTTGATCCCAATCCGGGGTCATGGTACGCAAAATGCGGGTTCATTCTCTCGACAAGCGATTTCGAGGGGTCTCATCAGGCTGTGGCGGAAGGCATGGCACAGGGCTGCATCCCCATTGTTCGTGATTGGAAAAGTGCAGACAGGCTTTACCCCAAGGAATACGTCTGGCACGATGTCAAGAAAGCCGTGCGGAAGATTCTCGCTTTTCGCCGTTCGCCGACGGCCTTCTTCTCGGAGATGCAGAAATGCCGCCAGTATGCCTTGCGTCATTTTGATGCTCGCGCGATCTGTCTTCAGTATGATGAACTGTTTTCGCTCCATCCGGCATGGATTCCCATTCACAAACGTTATTCATTGAAGGATTTGTGTGTGGCTCAATTGGTGTGGATTCCGGCGGGCTGTCATAACGGCTATCGGGTTCGCGTCGAGAAGTTCTCCGCTCAGTACAGGCAGTTGGGGATGCGCACGGTCTTGATTTGTCTTCATGATGGAAAGGCGTCAGCTGAAGACTTGAAGGCGCACAAGGCGGATTTCGAGCGTCTCGGATGCCATGCCTACGTCGTTCCTGTGCAGGAGTTTTTCGCTTCGAAGATCAGTCTTGGGGCTCAAGAGGATATTGTCCGAAAGCTGAAGCCGGTTTTGGACAACGAACATGTGGATGTGTTGCAGTGCCATGCGCTCTACTGCGGTCGTATCGGCAAGATCCTAAAGGCGGCCCGGCCTGAAACTTTGTTTTCGTGCGTATTCCACGGGGTCAATCCAGAAGAGGCGGCAATGAGCGGTTCTGCGCCGGCCCGCGTGAAGATGCTTGAGGAACTTGAATGGGATCTTCTCAAGTCGGTGGACTTCGCAAATTACGTTTCCAAAGCCATGGAGGCGCACTACTTGGCGAAATACGGGCTGCTGCGTCCCTCCTGTATCGTTCCATCCGCCTTGCGCAAGGAGGCGTTGCGAAGCAACATGAAGAATCGGAAGATTCTCTCGTTGCCCTCCCGACGGCCGATTTTGGGGTATGTCGGCACCTTGGTCGCATGGCAGTGCAAAGACGAAATGTTCAAGTTGTTTGGCGAAATGCATCGACATCATGAAGATGTGTTTTTTGCTGTGCTGACGCAGGATCCGTATCATGAGGAAGTTCACCAATTGATGGCAAAGAACGGCATAGGGAAGCAAGACTATCTCGTTCAGGAAGTTAAGTTTGATGATGTCTCGGCAGCCGTTTCGCAATTCAACGCCGGTGTTATGCTTCGCAAGTGGTCCCCTGTAAACCGCGTCGCCTCCCCGACGAAATTCGGTGAAATGATTGCGGCTGGCGTGCCGATCGTCGCGACGGACGGAATTGGCGATTTCAGCGAAGACGTTCGTGCGAATGACTTTGGCGTCATTGTCCCATTGACCGAGTTGGATGCACAGGAATTTTCCCGAGAAACCTGCGAGGCCATCTATGCCTTGCTGAAGGAAAAGCGGAACGAATCGAAAGAGTATGTCTATCGATCCGAGAAGTTCTGCCGTGACAATCTGATATGGGAAGAACATGTCACGCGTATGGCTGATTGGTATTGGAAGCTTCGCTACGTCAAGGTTGATGGTACGTCTGCTCCTCCGGCCAAGGGGGACGAGGGGTTTCCGGCGCGAATGTCACGGTTGGTGGCCGATCTGCCGACCAGCAACGGATGCCGGTATTACGAGAAGTTCAAGACGCGAATCGGTATAATCTGCGACGAATTTTATTGGGATTCGGTCAAGGCCGCTGCGAATTTTGTCTATCTCAGTTGCGATGACTGGCAGGAGAAAATCAGGGATATAGACGTTCTGTACCTTGTTTCCGCGTGGCACGGCCTCAAAAACGATGATTGGCTGAATCTTTCGCGTGAAGGAACGCCGAAACGGAAACTCGTCTATTCAATGATTGAGGCATGTCGGAAGCGACAGGTCCCGGTCGTGTTCTATTCCAAGGAGGACCCACCGAACTATGACAGGTTTATCGGCATTGCCCAGCATTGCGACTATGTCTTCACGTCTTGCGAAGAGGTCATCCCAAAATATATTCAGGACTGCGGCCACGAACGTGTGTTTGCGATGCGATTCGGAATCAATCCAGTTGAGCACAATCCCGTTGGACGAAATCCTGGAAATGGGCTTCCGAACGTGATTTTCTCTGGTTCTTGGATGAAGAAGTATCCGGATCGGTGCAAGGACCTCTGTACGCTTTTTGACGGTGTTTCCGCCGCAGGCAAGAAACTGGACATTGTCGCGAGAAATTACGACAACAGAGAAAATCCGGCCTACCGTTGGCCCGATAAATATCTTCCGCTGATTTCGCCGGCGGTGTCGCACGAGGTCTTGCAGAAAATCCATCGTCTGTACGACTGGGCGATCAACATCAACTCCGTTCAGAACAGCCGCACGATGTTTGCCAATCGTGTGTATGAACTTCAGGCCTGCGGCAATCTGCTCCTTTCAAACTTCAGTCTTGGCGTGAGTGAGACCTTTCCCGGCGTGTTCATCGTCAAGTCGAAGAAGGATGTGGCCAAGGCGCTGTCGTTGTCTCCCGAAGAGGTTGTTGCGCGTCAGGCGGCTGGCGTACGCCGTGTCATGACAGGCGAGACGTGTTTTGACCGGATTGCCTTTATGCTCAACACAGTGGGCTTGCCTGCCAAGGTCTCATCCCGAAAGGTTCTTGTCGTCGCCGAGAACGTCAAGAAAGTCCAGCGCGCGTTTGACTCGCAAAGCTATCCCTGCAAGATCTTGCGCGAGAGGGGAGCGGTGACCGCAAGGGACTTCGCCGAAGCCGACATTGTGGCATTCTTCAACGATCACGAGAAATATGACGAATTCTATCTGGAGGACATGACCAATGCGTTTAAGTATACGAATTGCGACTATGTCTGCAGGGCCGGACGCGGCTCTGGTTACGGTTACGTGTCTCGTGTTGACAGTAAATGGCGTACTTTGTTCTGGCGGGAGTCGTTTGACATGAAAGAAATTCTGTTTGGAATGGATTCGTTTAATCGTGAAAATGGATGTCAAATACCTTGAGTTGTGGTGTAGTGCCTACTCATAAAACCTGAGATTATCAAACTGAGGGGAAGGAGGAAATATCATCATGAAAAGGCTTTGGGTGCTTGCAATACTGATTGCTCCCCTGTTGTGCAGTTCAGATCCAGGTCAAGCACTGGAGAAAATTGATGTGAATCCGTTGGTAAGCACGCTCGCTGTTTCGGAGGGGCGATGTGTTGGAGTTGCTGGGGGCATAGAATATTCAGGTGGCTTTTCACGTTATGCAGGGGTAATTGTTGTAAACTTTCATGATGCGGACGGGAAAGAGGTTTATTGCGGACAGGAGTTGCAAGGTTCGCAAGGATCTAAACTAAAGATTAGCAAATGGCTCAAGGGATATTATACGTATCTTCCTGGCAATGTTATTGCCGTGCCGTTTTACTTTGACATAAATATTCCAAAACGCGCCGTTACGTGCAAGGTACGCATTGGAAGTAAATCTGATAAGAAGGGGGAGGTGCTTCTCACGGATTTTTCTGTTGGTGAGTATTCTCGAAGTCGAGTGTTGCGCCATCAATTCACCACCTTCATATTAATTGGTGTTTCATTGTTTGTTGCGCTAATTTTAGTGCGTAAAGCGGGATTGTCTGAAACTGTTCATATTGAAGATGGCGAAGGATGGCGTGGTGCTCTACGAATAGGTCTTCTTTGTATTGCGTCGCTATGTTTTATTATGGCTACGGTGTTTCTTTGGGAGGCATATGTCGTAGGATCAACGTGCAAATCGTGTGCCCCCCTGTCTTTTTCTGCTGTAATGGGGCAGTTCTTTTTTGTAGTATTTTTGTCGGCAATAGTATGTCATGTCGCACACGGACGTCGTTTATTGTTGATCTCGTTTATTATGCTGATATGCTTAATCCTGAATGTAATAGTCATTCGTCTGACCCATTCGCTCTATGATCAGATAATGTTTTCCGATTACAACTTTGTAGAGATGTGCATCAAATCTTCGTTAGTGGAATGCCAGCACAAACCAATGTTCTTCTACTGGTGCAATTACGAACTTTTATGTTCGTTTCTTGGTAAAGTTTTTTATCGGGATATTCAAGTGGCGCAATACCTCAATGCCTTGTGCGCAACAGCTGTAATTTATCCAGTATTCAGACTCTCTGAAAAGACGGCGCGGACGGGAATCGCAACATTTATTTCGCTTCTTATGGGCCTTTCTCCGATACTATCCATTTTTGGAACGATATTGACTGGTGACTTTATTGCCGCTACCGCCTATACATATGCGTTCTATTTTTTCATATGTGTGCTTGAAGGAAAAGGACTTTATGCGAAGATACGTGACTCTGCAATTTCTGGGATGTTTTTAGGAGTCGGACAACTGATGAAGCCGATTGCAATTATCTTTGTTGTGACGATGATTACCATGGCGCTTATCAGTATTTTTCAACATGGAAGAAAGTCCGCTTTGATGTGGTTGTCTATACTTGCAATGATTATTGGTACTTATGTTTTTGTGGGAAAGCTTGGTCAAGATGCGATTATTGAGGTGGCAATGCCGTTGAGAATTGATCCAGAGAGTTTAGGGCTAGACCGAAGCCTCCTTGTTGGTCTAAACATGGAAATACCAGGAAAATATGGGAGATATAACAGGGATTTGAGCATGCGAATTGATAAAATGACAAAAGGCGAGCGACAACGTGCGCTTGTGGATTTGATTAAGACAAAATGGAACAGGTTTCCGACTCTTTTTAGCGAGAAGCTAGATGTCATGTATTCAAACTCCTCTTTTGCATATGATCCGTATGCGACTTCTGTTGCGCCTTCCTCTGTTCCCCAATGGGTAAAAGATTCTATGTGTACATGGAACTTTATTGTGCTTATTCTAGTTGGTTTTGGTGTGGCAGGGTTGGCGGTTTGTCGTTATAGCCGCAGGAATGATGTTGGTATTGCGAGCGTACTTGTTGTGGCTGCGTTTACGGGTGTTCTTCTTCTTGTGGAGGTCCAGGGGCGATACAAGATTGCCATATATCCTATTTACTTCTTGCTGATACCTTATGCGATTGTCTGGTTCAAGAAGGAGAACCCGCTTTACGTTCGCATCGGTAGCCTGTCTCGGAAACTCTGGTTTTATCTGGAGGGTAAACTTTCCGATAAGACGGGGAAGAGATAAAACGAACCTGACAATTTGGTATAATACGGCGTATGGAAAAGGTTGCCACAGGCATACAGACATTCCCGGAAGTGCGGAAGAATGACTACACGTACGTTGATAAGGCGGACGTTCTCTTTAAAATGGCGCCTGGAACCGCCCGCGAATTTCTCCTTTATGGTATCATTGGTTGTGGAAGTACCGCGCTTGATTTCATCCTGTTCACCGTGCTCGCTGGACACGGTCACGTTCATTACCAAATAGCCAACTTGATAAGCGTGGCAACCAGTCTTTCAAACGGTTTTCTGCTGAACTACTATTTCAACTTCAAGGTTCAAGGCCGCTTCTTCGTCAGACTTGCCAGTTTCTATCTGGTTGGCATGTTGGGATGGCTGCTTGGCGCAATCCAGCTCTGGCTATTCATCGACATCATGAACATGAATGTAATGGTTTCAAAACTCGCGGCGATTTTTATCTGTACACTATTCCAGTTTGCCTTGAACAAGCAGGTTACGTTCAGGCGAAACTCGTATCGCGCAGGAGGTCCCATAGTTGAGCGGCTTCCTTGGGATTCTGATTTCTTTGGAGTGAACGTTGGTCGCATCCGCGCGGCGACGATGCTTCAACTTTCCCCTCGTGGCTTGGTAGAGGGAATAGCGAAATCGGACGCAGGACTGATCTATGTGGAGGATCCCGTAACAGGCGACGAACGCACCCGCCTGCAAGATACATTGGAAGGTTTAGGTGCGAAGATCTATGATGTACGGACGACATACGTGAAACAGATTCCGGAAACTGTGCCCGCAGGGCCGTTGCACGGCATTGCGGCTGCGGATCAATTGACCGGGCCGATTGAGGAGCTTGCGCTCACAAGCGGATGGTGTTCAAGGTTCGCAAAAGATGAAAGATTAAGGCCACACTTCAGGCGCCTCTACAAGAAATGGATCGAGCGTGATTTTGCGGAAGGCAAGGTGTTTGTATGCACCGATTCCGAGGAACCGGCGGGATTGGCAAGTGTGTCTGTGAGGGATGGCGTAGGCAAGATTGGTCTTGTGGCCGTGGGGGAGAAGTTTCGTGGCCGAGGTTTGGCGAAATCGCTCATGGCCGCTATTGACAGCTGGTTGGCCGGCCAAGGCCTACACACATGCGAGGTGGTGACGCAAGGCGGCAACCTCTGTGCTCGGAAACTGTACGAGAAGGTTGGATTCAATTTGGTTTCGCAGTGCAATGTATGGCATCTATGGAGGAAGTGCAGATGAAAATTTCTTTTGTCATACCGTGTTATCGCTCGTCAAGGACGATAGCCTCTGTCGTTGACGAGGTCAAGGTCACCATGGCCCGGCGTCCCAACGTTGACTATGAGGTCGTCATGGTTAGCGACCATTCGCCAGATGATGTCTATCGAGTCATCACGGCGATGTGCGAAAAAGATCCGGCACACCTTATGGGGGTCGAGCTTGCACGGAATTTCGGTCAGCATGCGGCACTGATGGCTGGATATGCACGAACGAGCGGGGAATACGTCGTTTCGATAGATGATGATGGCCAGACCCCGGTGTCGGAGGTGTGGTCGCTTGTCGATAGGCTTGAATCCGATGGCTTGGATGTTGTCTATGCGTCCTATCCGGAAAAGCAGCATAGCCCACTGCGAAATATCGGAAGTCAGGTGAACGACATCATGGCCTGTTGGCTGCTGAACAAGCCCCGCTCTCTCAAGGTGACGAGTTACTTCGTCGCCAGACGTTTTGTAATTAACGAGATCCTGCGATACACGTATGCTTATCCCTACGTGATTGGACTGGTGCTTCGGGCGACCTGTTCGATAGCAAATGTGCCGGTTACGCACAGGGCGCGTCAAGATGGGGCAAGCGGATACACATTGCGGCGCCTTATCTCTTTGTGGATGAACGGTTTTACTTCCTTTTCGGTAAAACCGCTTCGGATGGCATCATTCATTGGACTGATGTGCTCTTGCTTTGGTTTTCTCTTTGGTCTTTGGACGATTATCAACAAGCTTGTGATCCATCCGGACGCGCCGATCGGATATAGCTCCATGATGAGCGTTGTGCTGTTCGTTGGGGGCGTCATCATGATGATGCTAGGGCTCATAGGCGAGTATCTTGGCCGGCTTTACATTTGCCAGAATAATTCACCGCAGTATGTAGTTTCCAGGGAAACCAAAGACATGAAGGAGCCATGAGGTATGAACATTCCGTTCAACAAGCCATACATGACTGGCCGCGAGAATGATTACATCCGCCAGGCCGTGGAGATTGGGAAGATATCTGGGAACGGAGTCTTCACAAAAAAGTGCCAGTCGTTCTTCGAGAACCGTTACGGCTTCAAGAAGTGTCTCCTAACCACATCCTGCACGGACGCGCTGGAGATGGCGGCAATCCTTGCCAAGGTCGGACCGGGTGATGAGGTTATCGTACCTTCGTACACGTTTGTGTCGTCCGCGCTTGCGTTCGTGCGCACAGGCGCGAAGATCGTCTTTGCGGATAGCCGTGCCGATCAGCCCAACATTGCCGCCGCACAGCTTGAATCCCTGATCACGCCCCGTACGAAGGTTATTGTTCCTGTCCACTATGCCGGTGTCGCATGCGATATGGATGCCATTATGGATGTCGCCAACCGACATAACCTGCTAGTCGTGGAAGATGCCGCGCAGGCCATTGACTCATTTTATACGGGGCGGGATGGCGTTCGCCGTCCGCTTGGTTCGATTGGGCATTTGGCGGCATTCTCGTTCCATGAGACGAAGAACATCATCTCTGGCGAAGGTGGCTTGCTGGTCGTCAATGACGAGCGTTTCGTTCGCCGTGCGGAAATCATCTGGGAGAAGGGCACCAACCGCGCCGAATTCTTCCGTGGCGAAGTGAATAAATATGGCTGGGTGGATACGGGAAGTTCCTTCCTTCCGTCCGAGATCGTCGCGGCGTTTCTTTGGGCACAGCTGGAGAACCTCGACGCTATTCAGCACCGGAGAAAGCAGATCTGGAACCATTACTGTGAAGCGCTCAAGCCAATAGCGGAACGAGGCGCCTTCCGCTTGCCGATCATTCCGGAATACGCGACAAACAATGCGCATATGTTCTACCTGCTGTTCCCAGACCTGGCGAAGCGCACCGAATTCATCGCGCAGATGAAGGCGTTGGATGTAATGTGCGTATTCCACTATCTTGCTTTGCATGATTCGGAATTCTATCGCGGCAAGCATGATGGGCGCCCGCTTCCCAATTGCGATCATTATGCGGACTGTCTTGTGCGGTTGCCCCTGTATTACGAACTGGATCCAGAGTCGGTTTTGGAGGGCATACGGAATATTTATAATTTGCAACACGGAACGGAAGCCGTATTATAATCGCGTCTCCTCGTTCCGCATGTGGGAAGGAAAATCGCCATGAAAAAGACCAACCTAAAGAAGTTTTGGTTCCTTGCATTGCTGTTTGTGCCTTTGATGTGCGGTTATGCCGGTGAAGAAACCCTTGAAAAATTCAATTCTCCCTCCCCGGGGAGGGAGAATTGAATTTTCACCTCCGATTGACAACACCCAATCTTTACAGAGGGTAAACACACGAAAATCGTGCGTTTACTTCTGGAGGCGGCGTGCGCCATATACCCGATTTCCAATGCACGATTTACGACCAGAAGATGTGGTATAATACGCGGCATGGAAAGAGTTGCGACAGACATCTACACGTTCAGACGGCTGCGTAAAGAGGGATTCACGTATGTCGATAAGACCGATGCGCTCTACGCCATGGCATCGGGGAATGCCGGAGCGCAGTTCTTCATTGCGCGTCCGCGCCGGTTCGGGAAGTCGCTCGCGGTCTCCACGTTTGAAAGTCTGTTTCAGGGCGAGCGTGAATTCTTTGCGGGCCTTGCCATCGAGCCGAAATGGGACTGGTCGAAGAAATGGCCGGTGCTGCACCTTGACATGGGGAGCGCGCAGACGGCGACCGTACCTGAACTTAAGAAACGGTGGCGGGCGATTCTCGCCAACGAGTGCGACCGCAACAAGATCCCGTTCCGGGACAACGACGATCCAGCCACGGCATTTGAAAATGTCATCAACGATCTCGCCGCCGCATCGGACGACGGCCTGATGGTGCTTCTGGTGGACGAGTACGACAAGCCGCTCCTCGGACACTTGATGAAGTCGGACGTTCTCGAGTTTCGCGACGAGTTGAAGGCGTTTTACTCCGTCATCAAGACGCTGGAGAAGAAGCAGCGTTTCGCGTTCATCACCGGCGTGAGCAAGTTCTCGAAGGTTTCGATCTTCTCCGATCTCAATAACCTCAACGACTGGACAACGCATCTGAATACGGCCACGCTCTTCGGTTACACGCATGAAGAAGTGTTGACGAATTTTCCGGGGCGCATCCAGGCGCTCGCGGAGGCGAACGGGTTGACGGACGAGGCGGCGTTTGCCAAAATCGTGGAATGGTACGATGGCTACAAGTTCCACCATTCGGCGCAGCCCGTCATAAACCCCGTTTCGCTCGGCCAATGCTTTGACAGGGGAGAATTCAACGACTACTGGTCGGCCACTGCGATTCCGACGTTCCTTATCGACATCCTGAAGGAGCATCCGCTCGACTTCTCGACCGTGGACATCAGCGAATCGGAATTGAACGCCTACGAGCCTGACAAGCCGAGGAATGTCACGCTTCTCTACCAGACCGGCTATCTCACGATTGAAAGTTTCCGCCAGATGGGCGCCTCTCGCCGCTATACATTGCGTTTCCCGAACCTTGAGATCGAGAATTCGTTCCTCGAGAATCTGGTGGGTGCGTATGTGGGGCAGGATTCCGGGAAATCGTCCAGCTATGCGGCTGCGGCGGGCGAGGCGCTCTACGCGCACGACGTGCCGAAGTTCCTAAAGGCGCTCAAGGCGCTCTTCACGGACATCCCCTACGACATGACCAACCGCCAGAACGAGCAGATGTGGCAGACGATCTGTTATGTGGTGCTGCGCTCCATCGGGGTAAACGTCAACGGCGAGGTGAAGACGCACGACGGGCGGATGGACATGGTGGTGGATCTGCCGGACGACATCTACATCGTGGAGTTCAAGCTCGACCGCCCAGCGACCGAGGCGATGGAGCAGATCAAGGGAAAGGACTACGCCGGGAAGTACGCGCTTTCGGGCAAGCGCATCACGCTCATCGGCATATCCTTCTCATCCGAGAAGCGCACCATCGTGGAAGACCTCGTCGAAGAGCTGGCGACAAGGACATGAAGGAGCCATGAGGCATGAACATTCTAAAGAAGTTTTGTTTGCTCGTGATGTTGTTTGCACCACTGATGTGCGGTTATGCCGGCGAAGAAACCCTTGAAAAAATCAGTTCGAAGAATCCATTCATGCGCTCGTTTGGCACTTCCGAGGGGCATTGTGTGAGTGTGTCGGGGAGCATCGAACACTTGAAGGGCTTTTCGAATCGCGCGGCGATACTGGTCGTGAATTTCTACGATGCAGCCGGAAAGAATGTTGTTCGCGAAAAGGAATTTCGAACTCTTCAAGGCCATCGGTTCCTGATATCCCAATGGGTTAAGGGGCATTATTCGTATCTCCCGGGCAATGTTAAGGCCATTCCGTTTTGTTTTGACATCAAGGTACCGAAGCGGGCGGTTTCGTGCAAAATCCGTATCGGCAGTATGGACAAACAGGACAAGGCGATCCTCAAGGATCTTTCAATAGGAGAATATTCTCGCGGCCGCCCGTTTTACCATCTGTCCATTGCGCTTCTGTTGATCGGCATTTCATTGCTTGCGGCACTGGTTTTGAGGCGCAAGGTCATTCTGCCAGAAACCAGTTTTTGTGAACTGGCGGAGGGATGCCGTATTGCCAAAAGAACAGGCGCGTACTGTATCGTCGCACTCTGTGCTATGATGGCTTTGGTGTTCCTGGGACAGGCCTACTCGGCCGTTGCAGGATGTGAAGGAGGGCGCCTAATAGCATTTTCATCGGCTATAGGGGAGGTCCTTTTCGTGGCGCTCGGCTCGGCCGTGCTCTATTATGCAACGAAGGGACGCCGTTGGTTGGTTGTTTTGCTGATTCTGTTCATAAGCTTGCTGTTCAATGTCGTTGTGATTCATCTGACCCATTCGCTTTATCTGCAGAACATGGCAGGGGACTTCTGGCGTGCGGAATCTGGCCTCAACTCTCCGGGTGTGAACGGTTTGTATCAATCCATGTCCCTCCGTTGGTGCAATTATGAGCTTTTGTGCTCATTGCACGGCAAGGTGTTTTTCAAAGATATTCGGGTGACACAATATCTCAATGCCGTTTGCGCGACGGCGGCGACTTACCCTGTGTTCAGGCTCGCCGAAAAGACGGCAGGTGTAAGAATGGCGATATTTGTGGCGCTTTTGATGGGACTATCCCCTGTCCTAACCGTTTTTGGAACGATATTGACGGGTGATTTTCTTTCAGCGGTCGCCTATACGTATGCTCTTTACTTCTTGATACGAGGAATCGAGGAAGAACGCTTTGTTTACAAGATGCGCGATTCAGCAATTTCAGGGTTGTTCATGGGGGTTGGGCAACTCTTGAGACCGATGGCCACCATTTTTGTTTTGATGATGATTGTCATGGCGCTTATCAACATCCTTCGCCAGGGACGAAAATCCTTATTGGTGTGGCTCGCGATGCTCACGATGATCTTCGGCGTTTATGTGTCTGTCGGGAAATGTGGTCAGGATGTGATTGTTGAAGCCGTAAAGCCTTTGAGAATTGATTCGGCGCCGAGTCTGGATCGGGGATTCCTCATAGGGCTGAATGCGGAAACTCATGGGGAATACAACAAAGAACTCTCGCTCAAGATACAGGGCATGACAAGAGACGAACAGCGCCGTGCGGTTAAGGATTTGATTAAGACAAAATGGCGGAGTTTTCCGGCGCTCTTTGGCGAAAAGCTGGATATCCTGTATTCAAACCCCAGTTTTGCATGGACAGCCTATGACCGTTTAATTGCACCTTCTGTCCTGCCGAAAGGAGTGAAGAACTTGATGAGCGCATGGAATTTCCTGGTACTTTTACTTGTCGGGGTTGGTGCTGCGGGGTTGGCGGTTTCGTTCCGGCGCCGTAAAAATGATATTGGCATTGCGGCCGTATTTGTCGTGGCGGCGTTTACGGCTCTTCTTCTCCTTGTGGAAGTTGGCGGGCAGTATAAGATGGCGTTGTATCCCGTTTACTTTTTGATCATCCCCTCTGTTGGCGAATGGTTCAAGATGGGAATCCCGCTTCGCAGCCGCTTGGAGGGCATCGTGCGGCGTCTCGGGGTGTTCGCGAAGGATCAGGTGTAACGGTCAGGGCTGGAATGCACAACCGCGGAGGTTACAAGTATGGCACGAGAACGTCATTACGTCGGTAGCAAAGCCAAGATCGGAATCGTATGCGATACGATCCTCTTTGATACCATCCGTTCTGCGGCGGAGTTCATCTACGTGTCGCCGACCGATGATTGGCGAGAAAAGACGGCGCACATCGATTGCTTCCTGGCCGTATCGACATGGCGCGGACTCAAGGATGATGACTGGCGGGGCGTCAACAAGGAGTCTTCGCGTTTGCGGCGGTTGCTTTACGACATCATCGAGGACTGTCGGAGGCGCGGCATCCCAACCATCTACTATTCCAAGGAGGATCCGCCCAACTATGACATGTTCCTCGGCATCGCCCATCGGTGTGACGTCATTTTCACGTCTGCCGCGGAGATGGTGCCAAGATACATTTCAGCCTGTGGGCATAATCGTGTACAGGTGCTGGGATTCGTCATTGATCCGGCGGCGCAGAACCCGATGGGCTGTCTCCGCTCTCCCAAAAAACCGGGGGTGCTATTCTCCGGGAGCTGGACGCGGCGATATCCGGGTCGGTGCCAACACTTGAAACAGCTGTTCAATGGCGTCCTAAAAGCCGGACAGGGGCTTTGCATTATCGACCGCAAGTCGCACGACTGGTCCGTGAACATAAACACCGTCACTGACAGTTTAACGATGTTTGCCGGCCGCTGCTATGAACTGCTCGCGTGCGGCTGCCCGCTGATCTCGAATTACAGCTATGGCATGAGCCGCCTGTTCCCCGCGATTGCCATTGCCCATACGACAAGAGGGGCGCGCGACATCCTGAAGTCGGCGGATGCGTGCGAGTTGCAGCATCGCCGGGCGGCCGGCATAAGGGCCGTGATGTCCGGCGCGACGTGCTATGATTTCATCGGAGCTGTCCTGAAGTCCGTTGGCATCGACTGCAGACAGCCCGAAAGACGCGTGGCCGTCGTGGCGGATCGCGTGGATGAGCGCGTACGACGCCTGTTTGACGCGCAGACCTACAAGCAGCGCTCCCTGTACGACGCCTCCCGGTTCGACGAGAAAGATTTCAACGAGAACCATTATATCGCCCTTTGGTCCGCTGACGGCGACTACTCTCCGACATACCTTGAAGACAGAATCAATGCCTTCAAGTTCGCGGATGTCGATTTTGCGGAAGACGGCGATCCCGGCTACGAATACGTGTCGAAATGCCGGAATATCCGCCGTGCCGTCTTCCGCCGTGATTCTCTGACCTTTAACGGACTTGAAGCGGCGATGCAATCGTCCGCAATGCAGGGGCTGTCCATTCCTCCCGATCCTCCCCCCCTTGTTTTTCCGCAAAGAGACCCTGCGACCGTTGCGACGGTCGTCATTGAGGGATGTGAGGATCAGCAAATGCTCCATCTGCGGGCATTGGCAAGTCTCAGGCGTAGTAGATTTTGGGGACGGCTTGCAATCTCCCGCACGGATGTTTCCGAGGGGCCGGTGTTCCGGATGTCCGCATCCGATGAGATTCTTGCGACCGGCTTCGACAAAATGCTGGCGAAGGCTGAGGACCAGCGTAATCGATGTGTTTTAGGCGGTGTGCTGATGTGTGGCCGGACAAGGCGGCTTGTCAAAGGCGGCATTGTAATGGAATGCGGCCGCAGGGAAGGGGCACGCGTGAGCATTGCTGATCCGGTTTTGGTTCGGTACGTTGATTTTGAGAATGATATCGGTGAACCTTGGCCGAAGGGGAAGACCCCACGTCCAAATGTTTTTCGCCGCATTTGGTCCTGGTTCACGGGCAAGGGATTCTGACCAGCCGTACACCTGCCCACCGCTTGAAAAAGTCGGCTCGCGGTGCAGTCAGGTGTGGTATAATAAATGGGCAGTACGCAAAAGATAGTTATGAAGAGATCGTTTCCGGTTACATCTGCAACGCTGATCCAGAAGATCAAGACGCTCGCGCCAGGAGAGGATGGTGTGGCGTGGGTGCGCTTCTGGGATTCCTACGCCGCCGCCATCCGCACGTTTGCGGCCCGCAAAGGTGGCGAGGAGAATGCCGATGACGTTGTGATGACCGTTCTCGGGAAGCTGGTGGAGGTGCTTCGGTCGGGGCAGTATTCGCCCGAGAAGGGGGCGTTCCATTCCTATCTGTCCACGATGATCATCAATGAGGTGCATATGATGCGCCGCAAGGAGATGGTTCGGCATGTGGACCGGCGTGTGTCGTTGGATGCCCCCCTCAACAAGGAGGCTGCCGGGGAGAACGGCGATCAGACCCTTGCAGATGCGCTCCCCCAAGAGGCCGTCTCGCCGGACGCCCTGGACGAGGACTGGCGGCAGGCCATTCTGGCAAGCGCCATGGATCATGTTCTCAACAAGACGGCGCTTTCGCCGCGCGACCGCGCGGTCTATCGCGAATACGTACAGAAAGAGCGCCCCATCGAGGATGTGGCCACAAAGTATGGCCTCTCCCGCAATTCTGTCAGTCAGATCAAGACGCGCATCAATCGCCGCATTGTCCAGGTGGGGCAGGACCTGATTGCGGGTTTGGGGCGCGTGTGAAGGACGGTTGAAAAGTTGAAAGGTTGAAAGGTTAAAAGGTAAAAAACAAGGAGAAAAAACATGAAAACAGTCATTGTCAATGCACATGTCATTAGCCCCGGCGTGGACATCCCCTGCGCCGCCATCGAGATTGCGGACGGCAAGATCGTCAAGGTCGCCACGACCGCAAAGCCCGGAAAGAACGATTGGGTCTTCGACGCGAAGGGTGCCTACGTGGTGCCGGGCTTCATCGATGTGCATCTGCACGGCGCCTGCGGGTGCGACGTGTGCGATGCCACGCCCGAGGCGATCGAGAAGATCGCGGAGGCCAAGTTGGCCGAGGGTTGCACCTCGTTCCTGCCGACCACGCTCACGGTGGGGCACGCGAACCTTGTCGCCGCCGCAAAGGCGGTGGCCGCCTACCGGAAGGCCCCCAAGTTCTCCAAGGTGGTCGGTATCCATCTGGAAGGTCCGTTCATCAACGTGAAGTGCTGCGGGGCGCAGAACCCGAAGTTCGTCCGTAAGCCGGACATGAAGGAGGTTTTGGCGATCGACAAGATCTCCCCGGTGAAGCTGATCTCCTATGCGCCGGAAGCGTCCGGCGGCGCGGCGTTCGCGGCGGCGTGCCTCAAGCGCGGCATCGTGCCGAGCTGCGGCCACACGGGCGCGACGATGGCCGAGTTCATGCCGGCCTACAAGAAGGGCCTCCGCCACATGACGCACTTCTGCAACCAGATGACGAAGCTCCATCACCGTGAGATCGGCATGGTGGGGGCCGGCTTCCTTCTGGAGGATCTCAACACGGAGGTGATCTGCGATCGCATCCACCTCTGCGACGACATGCTCAGGCTCATTTTCACGCGCCGCAACCTGGCGCATGTCCAGATGATCACCGACTCGCTCCGCTGCTCGCATTGCAAGGACGGCTATGCGTTCGAGATGGGCGGGCTCAAGGTTCTGCTCAAGGGTGGCGAGGCGCGTCTGGTTGAGGGTGGAAATCTGGCCGGTTCCACGCTGTGGATGAACCAGGGGCTCAAGAACCTTCGCGACGTGACGGGACTCCCGCTCAAGGATCTCGTGCGCGTCACCGCCTGGAACCAGGCGATCGAGCTGGGACTTGGCGATACGCTCGGCAAGGTCGAGAAGGGCTTCACCGCTGACCTCGCGGTGTTGGACGCGAAGACCTTTAAGGTCAAGGCCGTGTTCCTTGACGGAAAACGCCGCATTTGATATCATACGCGTTTCTTTTTTGGAAGTGGAGTAAATTGAATGAACGGCGAACTTTTGAAGAAAGCCCATGAACGCGTCCCCTCGGTGCCGGTTCTCGTGAACCTCATTTCGAAGCGCGTAAAGCAGCTCATCAACGGCGAGAAGCCGTTGGTGCGCCCGCTTTCGTCGGAAGAGGACAAGGTGGATACGGCGCTCCGCGAGGTTGCGGAGGGG
>Ga0310786_10003288_pt1 | contig 23640 bp, 22 predicted proteins | sample AusTroGonzalo_MG_FD_203881 | JGI IMG/M metagenome (GOLD analysis project Ga0310786, IMG submission 203881) | Bovine rumen microbial communities from tropical cattle in Woodstock, Queensland, Australia - Gonzalo_03 (v2) (version 2) | ecosystem: Host-associated > Mammals > Digestive system >...
ACGAAAAACGTGCAGAATGCGCTATCTTTTTTATAATTCATCCCAACGAATGGAATATGATTCTAACAGTTTGATGGGTATTTGCAGTTCGGTAGCGGTTTTGCGCCAGTCTTTGATGGCTACTCGAACCTCTTCTATAATTACTGATGCTTCTTGGCGTTCAAGCATGTAGCTCTCGCTTGCAGAGAGTAAGGCGTTGATGTCCGATTCTTCAGTGTATGAGTCTATGAGCAAGCATTGATGTGACTTGGCTCCTGGATTGATGTCGTATGCAGGAGAGAGCGTCCAGCCTTTCGGGGTAAGCAGGAAACCGTGATTACGGAAGTGGTCGTCGGTGTTGCCAAACATAACGTTGAATGCTACTCTGCGATAAAGTTCACGAAGATTCTTGTGCACATCTGTACACCCACGGAGAATGAAATCCACGATGTCTAGATAACCATTGCCTGTGCTGCTGCCAGCTCCGTCTTCTAAACCAAGCAATGACATGGCAGAAGCGAAATGAATACGACGGCCATCCTTTGTTCTGTCGAAACGTTCGGAGAGCAGCAGGTCGCGGTCTTTTGAAATCCTGATGGTACGAGTCTTTGCCACGTGGATGCCAGACTTGGCCGCAAGTTGATGCGAGAAGTACTCAATGAGTTCAGTATTCTCCAAATCCTTTTTTGATGGGAACTTGGCTACATAAAGTTTACCGTCAGTATCAACCACATTGGCCTTAGGGCGAGCACCGCCAAGCGAGGTTCCTGGGTCAATCAGTTGGTCGAGCCAACGTTGTTCAGGTAATTCGTTGCGTTCCTCTGCCAGCTCAATCTCATGACATGCATCGCACAAGGTGCGAAGACTCTCGATAGGAGGAACAAGGTATTTATTGCTCGCATTTATGTAGTCATTGCTATCTTCCTCCTTGTAACGTATGCCGCCCATTCGCGTAAAGTCTTCGATACCAATGAGGTAGTCGTAGTTGGTGAGCATACGTTTCGGTCTGCCTTCCTGTTGAGCTGTCAGTCGCTCCCTGCGGTCGAGCAATAATCGCCCCCAACGGTCAGGGAAGGAATCTTTGACGAAGCCGAACACATTGTCATTCCCTCTGGGATGTTGCAACGAAGGAACATTCATCAGGTCGCCACTCAGCATAATACCACCATACTGCTTCAGCCACTCGCGAGAATACTCAAAGACAAAGTGGTCCTTGCCACGAACATGTTCGTAGCCTAATATTCCAATCTCTTCGGGAGAGGTTAGGAAATCAAAATCTGCGTAAACTATAATCCTCTTCATTTGACTTTGTCTTCGTCTTTCGCGACTCGGCCATTGAAGCGAGCTTCATGGCTCTCGCTGCTCCATCCGTTTCTCAGTAATTCTGCATCCTGAAGCTGACGGCCAAGAGCATCGTCGGCAGCAAGCAGGGTGATATCCTTCTCCAAGTTAAGTGCAAAGAGCACACGAGCATAAATGCCCATAGAGACCGTTGGGTCACCATGTTCCACCTTCGAGACAGTCAGGCGTGTCACTGTAGCTCTGTCTGCAATATCCTGCATGGACAGATGTCTGCGCTTACGTGCCAGCATAATCTGTTCACCCATGATTTTCAGGTTCTGGCTCAATGCCCTTGGCATCGTTTTACCAAATGTGTTCTTTCCCATAATTGTATCTTATTGGGCGCAAAGATAATCAAAAATGTTTAATATAACAAACATTTTGAGAAAAAATCTGTATTTCGATTATTGTTTTTTGATTCTTTCACGTAAAAACAGTACTTCATCAGTCAATCTGGTGGTACTTTTTACTGTTCTCGCCTCCAAAATTTGTCAAAAGACCAATATTTTTGCCTGTACGCTCATTTTTTTAGCAAAACCTGATGATTTCTGCTAAAAATTCGTTATCTTTGTACCTAATAAAATATTATAATGTGTAACATGGAAGGTAAAGACTTAAATCGGCTGAAAGTAGTACTTGCGGAGAAGAAACGCACCAACAAGTGGTTGGCCGAGCAAATAGGCGTTGATCAAGCCACCGTGTCCAAATGGTGTACCAACAGCGCGCAGCCTAACTTGGAGAATCTGATGGAGGTTGCCAAATGTCTGGAAGTAAACGTCAATGAACTCCTGAGGATGTAACAGAGGGGCTTAGGCGTAGCATAGGCCAAGCTTATACCTTCGGAGATGACTCGGAGATGAATGAAATAAGCACGCTCCTTGGAGCATACAAAGTTAAGAAGTAAAACGAAATAGAAAAGTGTATGGACTACGATAGCAGATTTATTATGCAGAAGACGGTGGACTGGTCGCTATTGAACGATGGGATGACCATTCCTGTGTCTGCATGTGCGCTGCTGAAGGCTTGGGACGAGTCTATTTTAACGCATGGGGTTGGCAAAGACATCAAGGTGCTGATAGATGGCGAACTCTATGATGCCAAGTTGAAGAACCAGAATTTTGAGCAGAGCAACTGGGCTGGACATAAGGATGTTATTCAGATTCGCTATGGGCGACAGTCGGCATTAGCTGTGAAATTGAGAGCCGTTTTCAAGAAGAGTTACGACTATTTGTTTGCCCAGAAGCAGTTACTAGGAAAGAACAAACGGCAAATTATACTGCCAGATGATATTCATGAATACATCCGACTTTATCTGACCACATCGAGCGATGTGCTGTGTATGGAGTGTTGTGCCAATGCCGACTATCAGCAGTTGGCTAGCACCCTCAACGCTGTTCCCGAAGAGGTCTATGAAGCGAGCGATGATGATAAGTTCTTCATGGCAGATAAGACGGCCTCTGTGATTCAGAAGGAGTTGCTGGTGAAGTATCGTAAAATAGACCGCAGCATCATCCACATGCTCAAAAAGTTCTATGGCTATCGCGACGAGATAAGCGGCGAGAAGATTGGTGAGCAGTATGGAGACAGCGTAGTGGAGGCTCATCACATCGACTATTTTACCAAGTCGCAGAACAACGATTCTACCAATATCATTATCATCAGTCCCAATTACCACCGCATCATCCACAAAAATAACCCACACTTCAACCGCAAGAAGTTCCAATTCGAGTTCCAGAATGGTGAAGTGTTGAAACTTAAGTTGTATGAGCATTTGAAAGTGTAATGAGTCGAAAATAGAAGTCCAATATACATAAAGAAATAGCAAAAAAGGAAAAAACTGAAAAAAGAAATAAGCACAACTATGAATATAGGTTGGATTGACTTCTCAGATACAGACCGAAAGAGGACGATGGATGTACTGCGGCTGTTTCAGGAACAAGGTGCAGTAGATGAACTCGGAATTGGCATTATACGTGACGGTTTCGCGAATTACTTCTTTCCGGGGACCTCTACAATCCAGACACGCGCGAAATATTTCTTCATTATTCCTTATGCGATAATGGATACTGTGTCTGATTCTCATGTTACATCCGTTCAACAAGCCTTGCGCCGTTTAGACGAAATAGAGAAGGAGTCTGCTGTTATTCTGAAGAAAAACAGTGATGAACAGGGAATTATTGGAGCTACAGTCCTTCCTAAATGGGTTGTCCGTACACCATCTACCATTTACTGGAATGGTCTTCGCACTTTGGGTATCTTCAATGCAGGTCTGCTCCAGAATATTTCCATTTCTGAATACTTCCGTTTGGCCATTAAACTACGTGACGATAAGAAAGCTTCTGCTCTAGGAAACCGGAAAGATGACGCAGAGGAGAATAGTAAAGATGATGTTGATGCCGGAGACTTCCTGTTTCGGAATTTCTGGAAACTTCCATATGTTAAGAATTGGAAGGATGAATTATCTATTAATCTGACTCCAAATGAAGCTGATTATCTTGCCACAAATATTAAAATGTCAAACCCAATGTCTGTCTTTGCTTTCGTCATACGTGAGGATGTAGATATTGAGAAATACATAGATTTTTCATCATTTTCAAGTGACCTCAAACCGAAACTTGATGAAGATAATTCTAAAATGATGGAATTGGCAGACCGGTTCAATGATTTTATTTCAATAGCCCAGATTCGTTATAACCTAATGCTATCAGAGGGCAGAAATGATACTGCACGAAACCTATGGGACGATGTCCAGAATCGTGCTTTGGACTATGCAGATAGCGTTGATCTTGACTCCATCTTTGCAAGTCTTCATCTTCATAACAAAGATCTTAGAAATTTCCTCGACAGGTTTAGGAACGCTGTTGCCAAGGGAGATTGGGATGTTGCAGACTATGAAATTTACAAGCAGGAAGTTCGGATAAAAGGCGCTCGTGCCAAATTGAAGAACAAAAGCAAGTATCCAGAAGACAAGTGGATAGGTGGCTATAAACTGGATTATCGATTCACGGATGCTCGCAGACTTATTATGGATATTAGGAAAGGAGGTTACCATGTTTAAGCCCAAAGAAGATAGGTTGAATTATGGCCAGCTCTTAATGCCCCCCGTTGGATATACATTGGTAAGAGCTGTGGGAACAACATATTCGCTTGACCTTGAGACACTCATGTCTGTATGCATAGCATTGGGCATTCAAGAAAACACTGATAGTGCTCTTACTAAGAATCCATTTGCTATACTGAAGTCTCTTCAAGGACTCTCGGAGAAGTTGCTGATATTCTGTGAAGCAGGTCAGATTAAAGCGATGCCTCCAGAGAAATCTCCACTGATGCTATTGCTCGACAAAATGATTGTTCCTGTCAAGTTGAAGGCAATCAAAGATAAAGGTATACCTTCTTTTCATCCCAAAACCTGGACTCTTCAATATGAAGATTCTGACGGGAGTCAGTATTTCCGTTTCATTGTTTTGAGTAGGAATCTCACGTTTGACCGTAGCTGGGATGTGGCGGTAAGTTTGGATGGGAAATTGACTGGTGGCCGCCATAAGTCATCTTATCCCATAGTTGATTTTTTGGAATACTTGAAATACAATGCTTTGGAGGGAGTGTCTTTAAAGACGGAAAAGAGAAGAGTCCTGAATGCGTTGATTCAAGACCTTCCCTATGTTAAGTTCAGCCTCGAAGACAAACGTTTCCTTGACTTCGAAATTATTCCACTTGGTATTGGAACTGTAGAAATTGACAAAGACCCGCTGATGACGAATACCTTCCACGATTTGCTCATTATGTCGCCATTTGTATCCAGTGGTGTGTTGCAGTCATTTGACCAGCGGAAGCAGCTCAAAATCAACAATCGTCATTTAATTACTCGAACATCAGAACTTCATAAGATTGCTGGTAAGTTGGAATCCTTCAAAGTATTTGCTATGAAAGATACAGTTGTCGAAGGAGAAGAGATAGTGTCTGACGATGAGACCACAGAGGTTCAGCAACAGGATATTCACGCCAAGTTGTATCTGATGACAAAGGACTCCAGTTCCACCTTATATCTTGGTTCAATGAATGCTTCAGAAAATGGCCTTCACAGAAATGTTGAAATGCTACTTAAGTTGTCAGCGTATCGTTATTATCTGAACATCGACCAAATGGAGTCAGATTTGTTTGGCCCAGATGAGAAATGGAATCCTTTCGAAGAAAAAGACCTCAGTACAATTGACGACAAAGAACCAGAGAAAGATGAAAAGGATGCCCTAGAAAGAGTGATTAAAACTATCTGTCGTTTAAGGGCTAAGGCTGTTGCTGAACCCTCAGGGGATGTATATAAGGTCACTGTCAAGTTTGATCGTCTACGCGATGGATTTCCTAATGTAGATATCGCTCCTGCCAGAACAGTTAGAACTCAACCTCTTGCGGAAGCAGTGGTTTTTGAAGGTCTCAGTGCTCTTGAATTAACAGAATTGTATAGAGTCACTGTCAAAGGCGAATCAGAAAGCTTAACCCGAATGATACTGATTCCTACTGAAATGCCTATAGACCGTGATGACATGGTGGTTCGGAGTATTTTGAAGGATAAGAGAGCATTTGTTGATTATCTTGCATTCCTTTTAGGTGATGACTATATCCTAAGCGCACTGGAAATGGAGCAAACAACAACACCAGATAGGGATGTCCTCCAGCGCTCAATTGATGACGGTCTCCCTGCTATTTATGAAAAAATGCTTAAAGTTGCATACAATGAACCGGAACGTCTGAAAGAAATCCGTCAGATTATGAATCGAGTAGCGGATTGTGATATCATCCCGGATGAATTTATCCAAATGTATGACACCTTTACTAAAACATTGAAACTGAAATGAGCACAATAGACATACAGATACAAGAAGTTGAGGCACAAACCCTCGCTATGCTAAAAGATTTTCAGCGTGCAACAGTGGAAAGGATCGACACGCTCTACTGGGAGGGGCAGAAGCGCGTGCTTGTTGCTGATGAGGTCGGGCTCGGAAAAACTTTGATAGCCCGTGGGGTCATCGCGAAAATGGCAAAGCTGAGATATCTCGAAGATGATCCTCTGTTCAAAGTGGTGTATGTCTGCTCCAACCAAAATATTGCCCGTCAAAATATACGCAAATTGGTTCTGTCAAAAGATCTTGCATCAATGGATGATGTTTCAGAAACTCGTCTTTCAATGCAACATCTTAGAGTAGAGGAACAGGAAATAGCAACGAAAGTGAACGGACAATATATTCAATTGATACCTCTTACTCCGCAGACATCTTTCCGTGTTACACAGGGTGCCGGTAGTATGGACGAAAGAGCCTTAATGTTCTCAGTGCTGTCTTTCCTTCAAGAATTCCAAGAGAATGATGAGCTTCGTGATAAGCTCAATTTTACTCTTCAATATGGAGTGAAAGATGAAGGGTGGACTTGGAGAGTATTTAAGAGTCCTAAATCTTTCATAAATCGAATATCTAATTGTAAGAATCAGACATCTGGGGCATATCCCGATAGTGTTCTTTCAGAGGTCAAGGCAAGCCCCATATTTCAAGAAATGATGGATTATCTGTCAGGACGTTACTATACAAACAGTGTCGTCCAAGGCGATTACGCTCTTATTTGCAAGCTACGTCGCCTGTTCGCAGAAATCAGCGTTGACCGCCTCAATCCTGACCTTGTCATTATGGATGAATTCCAGCGGTTTCGCTTCCTGATAGAGAACCAGGATATTGACACCAAACTTCTTACTGACAGATTCCTGACAGATAAATCTGATGATGTCCAGGACCTTGTACGAGTACTCCTCCTCTCTGCTACGCCATACAAACTATACTCTACGCCTGAAGAAATTCAGGCTTCTGGTGAGGACAGCCATTACGAAGAGTTTATGTCTGTGATGAAATTTTTAATGGAAAAAGAGTCCTCTTTCACGGACTTCAAAACGGTCTGGTCGGACTATTCTCATTCTCTTCGAGAACTATCTACAGGGGATGTTTCTGTCCTTGCAATGAAGAAGAACAAGGCACAAGATGCCATGTACGCATGTATGTGTAGAACGGAAAGAAATTCCGTGATGGATAGTGGAGATTACATTGATGATCATTCTAAGAGCTTTCATCTTTCAATTGAGGAGGGTGACATTCTTTCCTATCTAGATGTTCAAAAGGTGTTGGAGGAAACGGCAATACGAATATCATTGCCAGTTGATTATGTAAAGAGTTGTCCATACATTCTTTCCTTCATGCAGAACTATGAGGCGAAGAAAAAACTGACCGAATATTTCGAGAAGTACCCGGATAAAGTAGAGATACTCCATAGCAAATGGCTTTGGCTGAATAAAATGGCAGTTAACAAGTATAAACCGCTTCCACCTGTTAATGCACGTTTCGAGCGTTTGAAAAAAGAAGCTGTTGATGCAAAATCTGCCTTATTATTGTGGATACCACCAACAAGACCGTATTATGCGCCACAAGGGGTATTCAAAGGAATAGATTCTTTCTCAAAGATTTTGGTATTCTCAGCATGGGAGATGGTACCCAAGATGATAGCGAGCCTTCTTTCATATGAAGCAGAGCGTTTGGCTATCGGGAAAATGGGAGGAGACTATTTCTCGAAGAACCGTTATCCTCAGGGGCGTCTTACTTTCAAGGTTGATTCCGGAAGGGCTGCCTCAATGACCTTGTTATCTTTGGTATATCCCAACAAAACTCTCGCAGACATTTATAATCCGACAGTATTTATAAACGCTGGAATTACAGACATTAAAGTCATTGAGAAGGAAATCAGAGTGAAAGTGCGTGAGTTACTTGCACCATTTAGAAATATGCCACAAATAGAAACAAGGTTACCTGACAACACTTGGTACTATCTGGTACCTATGCTATTTGATGGCAAGGACCGTGTTCGACAATGGTCAGAAAAGATTACGTCAGACGAGAAGGGCTTCAACGCACACAAAGAAACACTTCTAAGGCTTTTGGACGAACCCTTAAATCTCGGTAAAGAACCTGACGATTTGGAAGAGACAATAGTGGATATGGTTCTTGGATCTCCAGCTGTATGTTGTCTTCGTGCATATAACGGCAACATAGAGTGGGCGACTGAATTGGCCAAGGTTTTCAGACGTCGTTTCAACACTCCAGATGCAACAGCTATTGTAGAACTTGCATACAGTCGTCGCAAGGATGATGATGCCCACTGGCAGGACGTTCTACGTTATTGCAAAGATGGAAATTTTCAATCAATGCTAGATGAGTACTTCCACTTAATCAAAGAAGGGGAACTCATCGACGAGAAACGACACCAACAGATTCTGGATGCTCTAACTCTTCATACAGCATCGCCAGAAGTAGAGTCGTTCAATGAATTTAAGGCAAGAATAAATGGTGACAAATCCAATCGAGAACGTAAAATGCGGTCTAACTATGCTGTAGCGTTTGGCCAGACCCGTGGCGAGGCAGAAGGTATAGTGAATAGAAAAGATAGTATTCAGGGCTCTTTCAACAGTCCTATGCGTCCGTTTGTTTTGGCAACTACTTCTATTGGTCAAGAAGGTTTGGATTTCCATCTCTACTGTCGTAAGATTATGCACTGGAACCTACCTGGCAATCCAGTTGAGCTAGAGCAGAGAGAGGGGCGAATTAATCGTTTCAAATGTTTGGCTATCAGGGAAAATATCGCACAAAAGTACGGTGACATTCAGTTCAAAGATGACGTTTGGGAGGAAATGTTTGAAGCAGCTGAAGCTGAAAAGGGTGAGTGTCAATCAGAGCTGATACCATTCTGGTGCTTTGGCAAGGAACAGAAAGTAAAAATCGAGCGATTATTGCCTTTCTACCCTATGAGCCGAGATGAAAATAACTACGCTCACCTCATCAAAATCTTGAATTACTACCGTCTCACTCTAGGACAGCCTCGTCAGGAAGAGCTTCTTGAATATGTCTTCAGTGAAGTTAAGGATGCAGAGAAACTAAAAAAGCTATTTATAGATCTTTCACCCTTTAGCAAGAAGCATACGTTGCAAAAATAAAAACGAGATTAAAAACATTATTGAAATAAAGGAAGACATAATATGAGTGATAATAACGATAAAGAACTATATTTGAACTTTGACGAGTACATCTGTCAGGGTGAGCCGTCACAACGTGAGGCAGCTTACGCATGGAGTACAGCTATTGGGCTTACAGGATGTGGATGGCCTGAAGGTATCCGACTACTTGTTGGAACTTGCCCGAAGAAATATAGAGGGTGAAATCAGTATGGAAGAGGTAAATAAACTCTTAGATGAGTATTATGAAGAGAAACATAAGATAAGGGATACTTGGAAAGAATATGAGACCTATACAAAGATTGATGTTCATCCAGACCCCGAAGGCAGTAAAAGGGGAAGGCCAATATAAATGCCAAGTAAAACATAACGGATTAAAAACGTTATATGAAATATGGACAAAGAGAATAAATTGATACTATATAAAGATGAGGAAGGCAGGGTGAGTGTGAATACTCGCTTTGCTGATGAGGATGTTTGGCTGACGCAGGCACAACTGGTGGAGATTTATGCGACCACACCTCAGAATATCAGTCTTCATGTTGGTAACATATACCAAGACCAGGAATTGATTGAAGAGGGAACTCGAAATAATTTCTTTCTAGTTCGTCAAGAGGGTAAAAGACAAGTGCATCGAAACTTGTGAAGCGGTTGAAAAATCTTAATGACGGTTCGGATGGTGGTGACAGCAATGGAACGGGTTTATCTTGAATCTATCAAAATAATCGAAAGAAACGCTAAGAAGAAGGGGAAATAATGGATTATAAAATGCCAAACTCATTCATTATCATAAAAGGGCAGCCCAAGGCTTTGCTGATAGAGCAGTTTCGGATGGGCGATAATGGTGTGTACGACGTGAAGTTTAAGTCTTCGCCTCGTACATATCATTACAGGTATAATGATGTGGTTTGGTTGAAGGATGCCGTCTGGCATGATCATCTGTATTGTAAGGTTTACATCGGTGGAAGAGAACAGCATAACGTTGAAGACATTCGTTCCTTCCAACATGGTGAACAAACGCATTGGCGTATTACATTCAGCAATGGATATGTGCAAGACTACCTTCATGGTAGCATTCAAGTGGTAGAATCGTGTCTGGCAGACGACATCGCAAATAATGCTTTTGAATTCCTAAAGCGTATTGCGCAGGTTAATGAACTGGGAAAGGATGAAGAGCATGGTGGCATCCTTCCTGCACTTTATGAAAAGATAGATTTCATTGATAAGGAGTTGGCCGCAGCCCCATATCTTAACCCAAATGAATATCATGTAAAAAGGCATCGTGTATCTGATCTGATTTTTCCTTTTGGTTGTAACTCCAGTCAAGAAAAAGCTGTTACAGCTGCCTTTGAAAATCAAATCAGCGTGATTCAAGGGCCTCCGGGAACGGGAAAGACGCAGACCATCCTGAATATCATTTCCAACATCTTGGTACAGGGAAAAAAGGTGATGGTGGTCTCTAACAATAACTCTGCAACAGCCAATGTGTTGGAGAAATTGCAGAAGTACGGACTGGACTTCATTGTGGCTCCATTAGGAAAAAGGGAAAACAAGGAGGCCTTTGTTAATAATCAGCCTGTTGTTCCAGATGAATTACAGACTTGGAGCTTGTCGATGACAGATTCGTTCCAAGAGAAACGAAGAGCGGGTGACACTCTGAAGCAACTGCGGAAAGTGTTTGAGTTGCAAGAGAGTTTGGCTTCTGCGAAGCAAGAACGGAAGGTGATAGAGTTGGAGTGGGAGCATTTCAAGCAGGACAATCGGATTGATGAAGAGGCGTATTCGCCTAAAAGAACTGCTAAATCCCAGCGCATTATGAATCTTTGGCTTCGCTATCAAGCTTATGCTGAAAGGGATGTCATTACATATGGTACGTTTGGCAAATTAGTGGAACGCATCAAGTGGGCTTGGATGAATTTTACCAGGAAATATCTTCTTGGCGTAAAGTCGTCATTAGACAAGAGCAATATCCAGTCGGTCATATTGGAGTTACAGACATTGTATTATATTGTGCGGATGAAGGAACTGACCGACTTGATAGATGACCTTACAAGTCAGCTCGCCTCTTATGACTCAAAAGTATTGTTATCCGCATTAACTGACCATTCGATGGCCGTTCTAAAAAATGCTCTCAATGGCAGATACAGCAAGGAGCAGCGCCGGATGTTTAATGACGTGAAAGAGTTGCGCCTTTATGCAGAAGAATTAGTGAATCAATATCCTTGCGTTTTGAGTACAACGTTTTCTGCAAGAACAGCTGTCCCTGATATGGTTTATGACTACCTCATTATGGACGAAGCTTCCCAGGTCTCTATTGAAACAGGTGCTTTGGCTCTTACTTGTGCTAAGAATGCTGTCATTGTGGGTGACACCCTCCAGCTCCCTAATGTGGTTACAGATGAGGACAAGTTGAAACTGGACACTATATTCAAAGAATACCAGGTGTTGAAAGGGTACAACTGTGCTGAGTACAGTTTTCTTCAGTCTGTTTGTGCCGTCATACCAAACATCAAGCAAATCTTGCTCAGAGAGCACTACCGCTGTCATCCCAAAATCATCAACTTTTGCAATCAGCGCTTCTATGGTGGGAATCTGTTGATTATGACAGAAGACAATGATGAGCCCAACGTACTGACAGCCATCAAAACAGCTCCAGGACATCATACGCGTGGTCACTATAACCAGCGCGAGATAGATGTGGTAAAGGAGGAAATCATGCCAAATTTGCATGATGAAACGGATATTGGCATCATCACACCTTATAACCAACAGGTGAATGAATTTAACTATCAGATTCCCACAATAGAGGCCGCCACCATTCATAAGTATCAGGGGCGAGAAAAGGACACCATCATCATGAGTGTCGTGGATGACGAAATAACTGATTTCGCAGATGATCCCAATTTGTTGAATGTCGCCATATCAAGAGCGAAGAAACACTTCTGCCTAGTCGTTTCAGGTAACGAACAGGAGAAAGCAGGAAACATCACAGATCTGGTAGACTATATCGCGTACAACAATTTCTCCGTAACGGAGAGTAAAATCAGCTCTATTTTCGATTATCTCTACAGTCAATATACAGCTGAGCGTATAGCTTTTCTTTCCGGACATCGTAACATTTCTGAATATGATTCAGAGAATCTGACATTCTCATTGATAGAGAACGTCATTCATGAGTACCCTGAATACGCTCACTTGGGTGTGTTCTGTCACACTCCGCTAAGGACCGTTGTAAGAGATTGGTCGCTGCTTAATGATGAAGAGTGTAAATACATCTCTCATTATTCGACTCATCTTGACTTTCTCATAGTAAACCACGTTACCAAAAAGCCTGTGTTGGCAATTGAGACTGATGGGTATAACTTCCATCATGAAGAAACGGACCAACATCGACGTGACGAAATGAAGAACCATATCCTTGATGTGTATGGATTGCCCTTGCTTCGTCTGTCAACGACTGGTAGTGGAGAAAAGGACAAGATAATAAAAGCTTTAAAAGATATATTGTGCTAATTGTGACAAATGTGATGCTGTGACACTTTTTTCAAGTTTGACCTTATGTGCATAGTGTTATTGATTCATTTGGAGTTGCCATCGATGCTCTGATACGAGTGATGAATCATGACCACTGCTTGCTATCTTATCTGGTCAGCCATCCCACCTAACGAAGTAGGGCGGGGTATTAGGCTTCCCGGTCTTGAAAAAAAGTGGCATCAGCAAGCCGATTTTCTGATTTTGTGACCTCTGCTTGCAGATTTTATCTGGTCAGTCTCACCGACGCCCCAAAGGGTATCGGGTAGTGAGCTTCCCGATACTTGAAAAAAGTGGCAGAAGGGCAAGCCCCTCTGCTTACAATGATGATTCTGTTAAGAAAAGATACAATGACGTGCCCGTGAGGAATGAGGTATATCATAACAAGCCTCCTTTAGGCATAGAAACGCCATTGCTTCATTGTGTGAAATGGTACAAGTGAAGCAATGGCGCCTGATTACATGGCATGCCTTTAGAACAATTCTTCCAGCGGTTTCTTCTGTTCAATAGTGATAATACCGTTCTTCTGCTCGTAGGTGTTGATGCACCTTCGGAACATAAGTTCAACGACATCACGGATGCTACTGTGGTTGCGGTCAGCAATAGCACGAACCTTGTCAACAAGTTCTTTGTTACAGATGGTATTGAAACGCACCCAGTCTGTTTGGGTAGTTGCAACAGATGCTGTCATTGGTTTTGTTTCTTCTTGATTGACATGGGGTGTTGTATCCCTTTGTGCATCATTGGGACGTTGTGAAACCTGATTGTTGTTCTGATAGCCAGCGCCATTATTGTACGTTGGTCTACTTGGCGTACTTGAAACGCCTGAGTTGTTAAACGAAGAATTTGGATTCATAGTTCTGAAACGTTAGTGATGTTATAAATATTTGGAAATTATATTCGGTCAAGAAAAGAAGATTCAAAATCTCCGTTGAATTTGATGAAACGTTGAGCCCTTGTGCATAGGTGCCATGTATTCAGCAATACAGCCCTTCAACATGCCACATGATTGAAGTGGTAGTGTTCATCAAAATGCCAGATGATACAGGGTACTCATCTCACTATATTTCTTTCTTTATTGAAAGTTTGTTGAGCATTTGTTGAGGTGTTAAGTGTCTTGTAACCAATGGATTTTACTCTTTTGCTCAACAATTCAACAATATATTATAAGAGATGAGAAATGTTATCACGGCTGACGGTGTAGAATCGCCCGATGCGACGTACTTCAGCATAGCCAGTAGTGTTGTCTCTGTCTATGACATATGTGGAGTAGGACAACGCATTGTCAGCATGAGGCACCTTCCACAGGTCTTTGAGTATTCGCTTGACCTGTGCTTTGTCCATCTTGACGTGATGGTATTCGAACAGGGCAATCAGGTCTGCCATGCAGAACGAAATGCAGTCGGTATGGTGGGCATCCATGATTTCGTTGAACAATTCTGCCATGTCCAGTTCCAAGCGGCTACGACTGGAATTCATGATTCGTTCGAGTGCTGCCGTGCGAAGGTCGCTTGCGGAGAACCACATGCGGCTTTGTACCCGGGTGTGCATCTGGCGATGCAACAGAAAATACAGGAAGGCAGGAATCTCGACCTTCAGCTTTTTGAGAAAGTCGGTATCATCGGATTCAAGATGCCTAATCTTGCGAACCCAGAAGCGAGTTTCTTCAGGGTCGATGATAATAGGGAATGCCTCGTTGTTGGAACAAAGGACGAACTTGGAGAAGAATTCAATCTCATGTCGATCCTTCTGCTTGGCTTCGACCTTGTAGTTGAGTGCCGTGCTGAGATTCTTCAGACGTTCGGTGTCCTCACGTTTATTCAGCATCACCTCATCCACGACAACAAGAAGCTTGGTAGCCCAGTCCTCGTTGAACTTGCTGCCGAAATCTTCGTTGGTGTTGAACGTGACATTATCCTGAAAGATGGCTTTCAAGAAATTGAGGAATGTGGATTTACCCGTTTGCGTTCTAGTGAAACGAGCAGAAGAATCGGAAGTTTCTGGAGTGGACGGGTATAGAGCAGTTGGATATAGTCCATCCCCAGTTCGTATTGCTCCTCAAAGATATGATGTATGAGTGAGTCTATATGAACGAAGGAACCCTCGGTGGGGATGTGATTGATAGGCTCGTACTTGTTGTAGAAGTTGCCGACAACCCTTTTGTAGTTGATGTTATCTGGCACAATGCAGAAGCCATCATACTTGGGGATATTGATGATATATTCCTTGGATTCATCCTGTCGGATGGCTCCGTATGACCATTGAATGATAGTCTTGGTCATGGAACCGCTGAGACCGGGCCTGCGGACGACCTTGTATAAGGAGGTGCCTATGCGCATGTATTTGATTTCGTCTTCCATATCAATCTTCCTTTATTTGATTGAACCCGGTTTGTGACGAACACCTTTCTGCAGAGAAGCGAGAATGGCCTCTACATCGGGAGCCGGTTCTTTGCTGATGCCCTTGCTCTCCAGCCACTCATAAAGTTCAGAGCGTTTGAACATGAGCTTCTTTGTGCCTTCTGGCTTGTATGACTTAATCTCGCGTTTCTGCGCCTTGTGATAAACAGTAGGTTTCTTCAACCCAAGAAGCCTACATGCTTCGTCGATGCCAATCATGTCTTCCACGGTTTCCTTTCCGTTGGATGACTTGATTTCTACAACAAGTTGCTCCACAACTGAGCGTAGAGCCTGGACCTCTCCCTGTAATGCAGAAGTGGCCTGAGGAAGGTCCTCAAAACTGATAGTTCGATTTTCCATATTGTGAGTCGTTTATTAAAATCGACTGCAAAAGTATGGGGTGATTATCGGGTGAACAAGTGAACCTGCGGTTAACCCGAATCAGCGGGTGAAAATCTACCACGTTTCACCAAAATCGGGCAGAGGGTCGTTCCTATGCAGAACGGGAATGGTGGTGACACGGTCGGTATTGGTGAGTTTGGCAGCAATGGAATGTACATGCTGCCCCTTGGTGTAGGCAGGGAAGCAAGCCTTGGCAAAGGTTGCTATCTGATAGATGTTTTTTCTGGTGACAGTATGATTACCGATGGCATGGCACAGGTGGGTGATGTCATAAAGATTGAAATCATCAAGTTTGTCCTGCATAACGGGCTGGAGTTCTTCATCCTTATCAAAGGAGAAGATGATGATGTTTTCTCGGATGAGAGTTCTTTCATCCTGTGACAGGTACTGACCAATATAATGCATCGTGTAGTTGAAGACCGCATCGATGGTCTTCAATTCTCTTTCTTCCCTTTCTTTATATATAATAATGTGGTTGTCGTCATTAGGGAACGGATAATTAACCGTTTCCTTCGGCATAACTGTTTCGTTAGGTTTGATTGAGCCAGTAAGGACTCGTCTGAAACTATGGCAATAGAGAAAGAACAATACAGATGAGTTGAATACTAATCCTAATAGCGAGGCAATAACATCGAGTTGGACAACATTGTGCAAACCGATGTAGCAAACCATGGACTCGCCAGCTAGTGCGATGAGTGCGACTTGGTCATATACTGTGATTTTTCTCATATATAGCGATTGATATTAATCTGAATTGCGGTACAAAGTTACTCCAGTATCGCTTTTCCACCAAATCGCGTTAATATTCTAAAATGTTCACATTCTGCACGTTAAATGAGCAGAACGAGTTTTCTTTGAATTTTTGGGTCAAAATTATTTTTCATTTGATTGACTTGTTTGGTAGTTGTTTTCATTCTTTTCACGTAAAGAGAAATGAAGATTTAACATAAATTAAGGGCAAAAATGACGCGTTTGCCATCTTTGCCCCTTAAAAACGATAAATAACGGATAACAAGAACTACTATTTCAATGAGATCTTATCAACGGTTTCTCTCTTCTTTTCATTGACAAGGTCTGCATAAATCTGAGTGGTATAAACGTTCCTGTGAGTGAGCATCTTTGATACGGTATAGATGTCGGTTCCAGCTGCTATCTGAAGTGTAGCGTAGGTATGTCGAAAGCAGTGGAAAGTAATGTGCTTGTTGGTAATGCCAGCATCAGCTACCCATTTTTTCAATGGACCTTGCGTCCAACAACGTTTGAGACCTTTGAACACCTTGCCCACACCACGCTCACCAAGCAATTCGTATGCTTGGAAGCCGATAGGTATTGTAACGTCTCTATCAGTCTTCTGTGAAGTGAAGCGCAGGCAATAGCCTTCATCGGGTGCCAGTTGGATTTCTTCCCAGGTCAGTTTGAGGATGTCGCTGATACGCAGACCTGTAAGACAAGAAAACAGAGATGCCTGTTTCAGTACAGGATAATCGCATGGGGTATTGGCCAGCTTGATGACTTCCTCCTGGGTGAGGTATTCCTTATGTACATCTTCTTTTTTGAGCGCACTTAGGTAGTCGTTGATGTTCTCACGTAAATACTTGTCAAGGTATGCCTTCTTCACGATTGCACGGAAGGTGCCCCAAAATGCAGCCACTGTATTTTTACACATCTTCTGTTTGGGATGTATTAGTGAAGGTGCATCAAGCAAGTATTGCTGGAACTTCAGACAGAACTCTACGGTCAAGTCGCCAAAGGTACATTTGCCGCCACAGAATTTGTGGAAGTGCTTATATACAGCTCCCCATTTGTCACCCTTCTTGTCAGCGTACTCTTTGAAGTACGGCAAGAAGTCCATCTTTTTCTTGTTGTGATCCAAGAAACCGAATTCCTCGTTGATGATTGCCGTCTGGCGCATGCAACAGATGGCAAGAGCTTTCTCGCGAATTTCCTTGTTGTAGGCAACGAGGGCATCGCATGTTGGTTTGGCATAGAGATACAAGCCAAGATACTCACGACGTGTCTGTTTCATTGTCTTCGGGTCACGGATAGGTGGATAATAATCCAGATAAAGTGCGATGTGACCAGTTTTCTCGTAAAGACGCTCACGAAGCGTCACCTTTACTAATGTATGTACAAAACTCATAATTGAAATGTGATTATAAATTGGTGAATATTTGAATTACTGATTATTATTGAAACACGGTACAAAAGTACCAAGTGAGATTCGGGTGAAAAAGTTAATATGTGGTTAACAAATTTTCAACCAAACGAATAGTGTGTATCATATAGATGGAGGGGCCAAAGCTGCATCGAGCTCTCGTTTGTTCATGAGTACGATGCGACCTTCCATGTGCTTGGACACCTTGGCTTTCTTGGCATATTTGTAAATTTGGTCCTCTGTCATGCCAAAGTGTTGTACGGCTTCTTTCATCGTGTAGAACTCTTCCTTCGGTGGTTCATTGATACCCTTGACTGCATCCACGTGCTGCTTGCTGTAGTAAACCGATGTTTTAATCTTCTTTTTGGGGATGTTGAACTTCGACACAAAGCAATAGACTGCAGAAGTGGTCATATTGAATTTCTCCATCATGTCCTGAACGGAATACCATTCAACGATGCTGTTGTTCTCAATGTGTTTGGCAAAATGCTTTTCTACATGTTGCTTACTCCAGTACGTCTTACCATGGTGGAGAACTTTTGGAATCTTCTTCTCCTTGGCAAGTTTGAATACCCATGCCTCAGATACACCAAACTTCTCCTGGATCTCTTTTGTGGTGTAGAACTCTGTGATGGGTTTGCGCTCCGGCTTTACCTTTTTCGTGTAAACACGCCCTTCAAACATAATTTCTATGTCAGCCTTACGAACGATAGTTAAGCGGCTTGTTAATTTGAACGCTTGTAGAATTCCATTATGTATGAGATCATATACACAACGCTTACTGATACCCATTAGTACTGCAGTGTCGTTAAGTGATAGAAACTCTTTTTCCTTCACATCTTCAATAGGTTTCTGCAGAACTCTTGCTTCTGCCTCAATGATTTGTCTTTGTCGCCTTCGTTGTTTGTAGGCGAGCTCATTGCACCGCTTACTACAATAGCGAGTGCTGACCTTCTGTGCGTAAAACTCCTTACCACAGAATTCGCATGTCCTAAGGACTTTGAACTTACTTGTTGACATTTTTACTCAATTTTTTGTTAATAATATGTGGTTTACAATGACCAATAACAACGGACTATATCGTGCGTCATCGTGCGTCATCGTGCGCCATCGTGAAATTCTTCTACTATCTCGCTAACCTCCGCCACTATAATAATGGCATTTTCTGAGGTGGCGGTACAGGAGCGGTACAAAAAGTCGAGCAAAAACGATTTATAACGGACTTTACATAAAAAGCACGCAAAAAGAAAAGGCGCTCATAATGAACGCCTTACGTGATATTTTGTAATTGATTGTAATCGATGCTAATCGGGATTTACTTTCCCACGCAGAATCTACTTTCCGATGCAGAATCTAATATCTGCAAATATAATCCGTTGATAGACAACGATATAATATTATTTTAGAGGGGCAAAAGTTATGCCGAGGGACGTCTGAGGGACAGAAAATTGGCAAGAATCTGCAAATGACGTTGCCGCCAAAAAAAGAAAATGCAAACATCTGAAAATATGGCGATGCGTTTCTTTGCCAATTCACATTTGTTAACATGGTTTTTTGCACATTCTTGCATTCACTGTGAAGCGAGTGCATTTGTGCTTCAATCGTTGTCCCTCCAAATAGCCTTTTCATGCTCATTTCTTTTCAGTTCTTTGCAGATGTTTATATTATAACGTAAAAACGCCCATTTTTATTGCCTTGAAATGCTGTTTATAACGTCTGTCCCTCGGGGGACACTGTTGAGGTGTAATCTGTCCCTCCTATGTCCCTTGTCGTTCTGCTTTTCTGTCCCTCTGATCTCGTAACGATATAATTTGCCGAAATAAAAGGTTTAGTTTAGGTTATGGATATTTATAATGGGAATAAACTAAACCGTTCTATGGTCTGGCAAACTCTTTATTGTCCTTCTCTCTCTTTTGGACGGCAAAGAGACTCTTAACTACGTTTCATTCGTGCGCGTATGCGCGTATATGAGTAATGTCTGCCGTTTCTACTTTCGTGAGTTGATGAAATTAGGTTGCAAAGGTAACTGTTGTTCCTTCATCTACCCAAGGTGTTCCGTTGGTATGACTCAAAATCTCCACTCCATTCGGGTAGTATTTGGAGCCATAACCTTGTGCTGATGGTCACAACACCTTGTGAAGCAACATAATTTCTAATCACTCCCGAAAGTAGAGAAATCTACGGAAGGGAAATAAAAACTTCAAGATTATGGCAAATCAAGCAACAACAACCTACAAGGTTACAGGCACACGCAAGGCAGTGAACGACCTGTGGAGCACACTCCAAAAGATGGAGGTGAACAGTAAGAACATCTGGCTTTACCAGTTGGCAGAGCATTATGGCATCGACTACGAAGCAAAGCAAATCTGTGTACGTGGTCATATCTATTGGGCAGAGTATGAGGAAGACCCAGCCTACGACTACTATCTGCTGTCGTTTGAGACTGAAACAGCATGGGACGCTTGCAACGAGTTATTCGAGGAGATTAACCATCAGCTTTGGGATGAACTCTCAATCTCATACAGAGTCTGCGAGTGTGGCGGTGAGGTCTATTATGTGCATGATGAAGGCTCGTTCTTTCCTGAAGAGGTTGCAGTCAGTTCAAGCGGAGAACCATTTGAGGATGCTTGTGATGACATCTACACCACCCTCAAAGATGCTATCAATGAATGGTGTGAGAAGATGAACGTCCAGCAAGGTCAGCGAACCGATGAGGAAATGATGGACTTCATCAATGACTATGAGTATGAGAATGATGATACCTACTTCTACATTCGCCAGTTTACATTTGAATAACTTACCAACGGTGGTTTTCCGTCGTTATCGATGGACAACGGTCGTTATCGATGGATAGCCATTGTTTAATAATCAAGAACCATGTACACAGATGAAGATAGCAACACAGATTTGATAGGTGCGTTTTGTGAACTCCTGTTTCCATGGAAAGGTCACAGCAATGGCATCATTGTAGATGACTATGGTACTGAATGGCTCGTTCAGTTGACCAACGGCAAGGAGATTCCTGTTTACAAAGACGAGGTTTTCATCATTTAGAAATTGAAGAGTCCATTAGTCGCATCTGGCTATTGGACTCTCTTTCTTTTGGACGGCAATAAACCCTTTGTTGATTGATGAATTTGATTGGTCTCATAAATATAAATTCGGCAATAATCGTGTTTTATTGCCGAATTTATATAAATGCTTTTATTTCAGTTAGCCTAATAACTGACTGGTCTTTGCCCAGTAGAAATAAGCTTCTGGCGACTGTCGCTTCAATCTGTTCAGACGATTAGGAAGCGATGGCAAGATTTCGAGCGATGCAATGGACATAGGATCACCATTGTATCGCTCTATCTCTGTTTGGCCTTTTTCAAGCAGAGTTGCGACATAAGCAGCACGGGCTGCGTCAATGATAGCTCCGTCAATGAGATAGTTGCCACGGAACATGAACGACTTTATTCGGGTGACACCTCGCTGAAGCATCTGGAAGTCGCCTATTCCCTCTGCGCCACGAGTGGCAAGGCAGATAGATGTCTGGCGCACATCATCAAAGATAATCTTGGGATTGTTCTCCAATCCGCGATATGACAATTCAACTTCTGCTATACGTCCAAAGGACTTTGAAGTGACTTTGAGGTCTTTGACTTCTTCAAAAAGTCGTGCAATGTCATAGAGTTGCTTGATAATCTCCATGCTGCAATCGCGGTCTTTCTTAAAATATGGGATGCCTGTCGTGTTAGGAGCGTATGCCGTTAGTTTGTCACCGAGAATATCACCGACTGATGGCACTTTAACAATGTTTGGCGTACCCTCAATCTTCAAGAACGGGCTTTCGACTGGCAGTTCTACAACTTCCTCATAGTGACAATCCTCATTCAGCACATCGAGCAGAATGCTTTCCTGTCGGTCGCTGTCGTCCAGGAATGCTACTTGATAGAAGAACTTTGAGTGCGTCTTGGGAATTTCAGTGCCACGCTGAATACGTTCCACAGACTTGTAATCAATGAAACCGAAATCCTTGTAGGCTTTCAGATATTGCTCTATGTCTGTGCCTGGAGGACAGATGATGTCAATGTCGATTGACAATCTGTGACGGCCATTCTTCAGGAGCAGCATCAGGCATGAGCCACCCTTGAAGTGGAAAGGACAGCCGGATTGTGCCAGCATATCCAGTAGAGAGAAGGCACGGATTACCTTCTCGATGATGTTTTTATCGTTATATTGCAACTCTTTGGATTTCTGGTCAATCCATGCTGTTGTAAAACATTCTTTGCTAATCATTGTTCATTTGATTGTTTGATGAGTTCGTTGATTTCTTGGCTAATTCCCCTTCTTCGTGCATAACGTAGCAGTCTTTGAGTGTTGATGGAATAGAGGTCGAAAGCAAGGTGATACATGTTTAGTGATTCTGAACCACGCAAATAGTCGAAGTCTGGATCCTTTTGAGTATCTACCAGCAGTTTTTCCAGCGTAGGAACCTTTATACCATCAACCTCCTGCAGAGGTGACTCCGTGACTAAAGGCTTCACGATTATACATTCTTCCCGAAGGTCTATGTAATCATACATAAAGGCAGCGTCTGGCTGTCGATATACATTTTTATACCATTCTTTCAGCCTGGCAAACACCGATTCTACAGCGTCTCGATTTGTCTCAACATATATAGCATGATTGATAGATAGATGATGTTGAATTGGAGAAAGAATGCTTCCGTCATAGACACAGAAATCAGTGAAAGGAAGTTCTTTCTTCAATTTCTGATAGATTTCTTGCGTCATTTTGGAAGGTTTATAGGCGAACGCTTGCTTCTGAGCAATAGCATATTCTCCCTGTCCAACTCTTACCAGTTCTCTTTCCTTGGTTAAGGAACTAAGATACTGTCGAGCTGTAACAGGCTTCATGCCATAGGCGAATGCCAAGTAATTGGCATTAACCCTACGGTTTGTCTGGGCATATTCCAGTATTTGTCTCTTACATGCGCTCATATCTTCCTCAATTTGGGTGCAAAGATAATATAAAATCGGCAACAAACCAAATTTATTGCCGATTTTATATAAAAATTCTCTTATAAAATGCTTATTTTATTGTAAAATGGCATTATTTCCCTTTTTTCATGGGTATATCATCCTTATATTATAGGATAGGCTCACTTGACCTTCTTCTTGCTTTTCCTCTGTCTCCTTTTTTCTTTTGGAGGCTCATGCTGTTGTCTGACAGAACGCTAATTGAGCCACATTCCTGTTCCCTTTTCCCTTTCTTCGCTTATAACCCATCCACTGCATTGCATCCTGTGCTCGTCGATGGGCATTCTTCGTTTCCCATACTTCTTACTGATAGCGGAATGATACGCTGTACCTCGCTATGTACTTCTACGTCCGATGGCCATGACGTACTTCATGGAGCGTTTGACTGCCTTGCATCCTCCTTTTCGTTCCTGTCACTGAATTGTTCTTATTCCGACTTCCTCATTTATGACTTTTCCGGGCGAAGTGACCACTTACTTTTTCCGTCGCAAAGTTAGTGCAAGCCGTATTCTGCAAGTACCAGCTGCCTTATTCCTCGAATTTTTTCAAAAACTTTTTGCCGTCTGCCGTGCATCCAATAAAAACTTTTCGTGGCCCAAGTGTGAAATAATTCGGTAATTCCTTGCATAGCATACTTTCCTTGCTAACTCTGAAAGCAACGTAAAAAATAAATGTTTCACTTCTAAAAATTCAAAAAAATGAAAAAGATCGAGAACAATTTCGCAGTAACAGGTTTCGTAGGTAAGGATGCAGAAATCCGTCAGTTCACAA
>Ga0310786_10003289_pt1 | contig 23639 bp, 12 predicted proteins | sample AusTroGonzalo_MG_FD_203881 | JGI IMG/M metagenome (GOLD analysis project Ga0310786, IMG submission 203881) | Bovine rumen microbial communities from tropical cattle in Woodstock, Queensland, Australia - Gonzalo_03 (v2) (version 2) | ecosystem: Host-associated > Mammals > Digestive system >...
CCAGGTGTAATTGTACTTGACCTTGTTTACGGCGAAAAGGAGGTCAGCGCCAGCATAGCCCTGGATACGCTCCTTTCCTCTGCGGAACTCTAAACCGGCAGCAATGGAGTAAGCAGCTCTATTGATTATCTGGTTATCGATAACGTCAGCCTCGGATAAAGGATCCATGAAGCGTTCCAGATCATCGGGAGCGAACTCGTTGTTGTTGAATACCTGCTTGCCGAGACCAAGATTGACGCGCAAGGCCATGGTGTTGTCAAGCATGTATTTACCCATAATGGAGAAGGGGATGTTGGCAATGCCGAATGTCTCCTCGCCTCCAAACTGACCAAGTGAGTTGCGGTTTGTCGCAGCACCTCCCTGACCGGTGTAGAACAGGTTGCCAAAGAATTCATATACAGGCTGCATATCAATTCCTATGGCCCAATCACCTGCCTTGGGCAGGTAATCCTTCTCATTGAGCTCCTGGGCTGTCAGGACTCCCAGCGGGAGTACTGACAGCATCAGAAGAGCTGTTATTTTCTTGATAGTCATAACTAATCGTTTTTTAATCAGATAATAACGATTACTTTTCATCCGGATCCCAAGTATAATCACCCCAACCGGTAGGTATTCCACCAGTGTATGAGTATATCAACTTGGCTGACCAAGGAGAACTCTTTGTCAGATCGTATGTGGTGCCACCGGTATTGCTGATAGGTGATGAACCGTCAATGTTACCGGCTGATGTATACTTACCTGACAGGTAGGTGTATGAATTCTTGTCGTTCTTAACTTCCCAGTGCTTGAAAGTATCTGTGATATCATCAGGTACGATGACAACTGTGAGGTCAGAGGGAACGTCTTCCTTATTCACGTAGAGTGAGAACTGACCGTTGGACTCGGCGGCTACTCTGAATGCGTAATCAACAGCATTTACAGTAACGGTTACTGTTGCGAATGCATACGGTACATACTCCCATTTCTCGTTGGCGTCGGTAGCGTTGGACTTGAACTCCTCGAGAGATTTCTGGATTGCACCCTTGATTGTCAGCTTGTTGGTGTAATCTGCAGGCCATACCTGCCAGCCGCACAAATTGGATGCCCAGTTCTCGACAACACCTGACTTGGCGAAGGTGTAATATCTTGTACCAAGCTGATACCACTTGCTGTCACCCTTTCTAATGGTTCCGCCGTTAATGAACTGGCCGTTGATATTCAACTTGTTACCGGTAGCGGGATCATAATAGTGGACGAACTTGTAGTTGTTGAGCTCGGCCAATGTGAGGTTCTTTGAAACCCAACCTACATTGGGCTCGTCGGTGCTGTTCTTAAGAGCAACCTCAATGCTGAATGTTCCACCTTCATCAGTTGCTGTAGCGTAGTAGGGGTTCAGCATAGGATCACCTTCGGTGTCAACCTGAACAAGTACGGGAACACCCTTTGCATTACCGCTCCAGTCACCCTTCCAGAATCCGGTCTCGGCTGCAAGTTTAACAGAGCCCGAAACGAGCTTGGTTGACTTGTATCCCTTCTTGTAGAACCAACCTGCGGTATACTGGGTGTAATTGTTCCAAAGGGTTGACGGTGCGTCAGGAGTGAAGGTGTAGTAGGCTGTACCAAGTTCGGCCCAAGGTGTGCCGTCTTCCTTGACGATATCAGCTGAATATACACCTGAAATCTTCTTGGTCTGGCCTTCAGCGTTCACATAATCGATGAAGTTATCCTTGTCGATGTCAGGCAATACCAGTGCAACTACCGGCTCGTCGTTCTCATCCTCAACCTGGATGCCAATTGTGAAGAGTCCGTTCTCACCTGCGGGAACTACATATGTGCGGTTAGCGGCATCGCCTACAACCTGAACCTTGATAGGTGTGTTCTGGGCATCGGCTTCGAAGTCACCCTGGATGTATCCGGTCTCCTGTGCGATCTTGACTGTACCGGTCACGTTCTTGATGATATTGTATCCCTTCTTGTAGGTCCAACCGGCTGTGTATTTGGTCAGAGTCTCCCACTCGGCGGGTTTGTTGACATCGTTGTTGGGGAAGAACTTGTAGATCATCAAGCCTGCATCATTCCAATCAGCAAACTCATCCTTGAGCTGCTCACCCTTGTACTTACCGTCAAGGCTCTTGGTCTTACCGGTTGCGTCAACATAGTGAGTGAACTTCTTGTAGTCGAATCCGTCGTATGCGCCGTAGCCAAGGCCAAGTACATCAACGTTGGGCTCGTCAGTATCATTCTCAAGGAGAACAGGTATTGTGAACTTACCCTGTCCGTCGGTGATTGCTGCAAATGTGAGGTCAGGATCATTGTACAACTGAATCTTGACGGGGATGTTGTCACCAAGCTTGTACTCACCGAGCAGATAGCCGGTTTCCTGTGCGATCTTAACGGTACCGGTCACATTCTTGCTGATGTTATAACCATCCTTGTAGATCCAGCCGGCTGTATACTTGCTGTAATCGTTCCAATACTCAATGGTTGCAGCATTGTCAGGATTGAATGTGTAGTAGATTGTACCTGCATCATTCCATTCAGCGTCAGCTGAAACGATCTGATTACCCTTGTAGGTACCCTTCAGTGTCTTGGTCTTACCCTGTGCGTCAACGTAGTGGATAAAGTCCTTAGCCTCAAAGCCTGTGGCGAGTTCAAGAACTGCAACAGCGGGTTCGTCATCTTCCTTCTCAACCGGAACTACGAATGAGAACTTGCCCTGAGCATCGGTTGTGGTTACGAAAATGAGGTCAGGATCGGCATCCAGCTGAATCTTTACGGGGATGTCCTTTGCTGACTTGTTGTAGTCACCCTTGATGAATCCGGTTTCCTGAGCAACCTTTGCAGCACCGGTCACATTCTTATTGATGGTGTAGCCTTCCTTTACAACCCAACCGGCAATGTATTTGCCGTAGGTGTTCCAGTTCTCAACAGAAGCGGGAGTTTCGGGTGTGAATGTGTAGTAGAGAGTACCTGCGTCATTCCACTCGGCATCCTCAACCTTTACCTGCTTTCCTTTGTAAGTACCGTTCAGAGACTTGGTCTTACCCTCGGCATTTGCATAGTGTACAAAGGCCTCCTCTTCAAATCCGGTAGCCAGATTAAGAACGGTTACTACAGGCTCGTCATCCTCATCCTCAACAGGAACTGTGATTGAGAACTTGCCCTGGGCATCGGTTGTGGTTACGAAAATGAGATCGGGATCGCCATCCAGCTGAATCTTAACAGCGATGTCCTTAGCTGACTTGTTGTAGTCACCCTTCAGGTATCCGGTCTCCTGAGCAACCTTTGCAGTACCGGTTACAGTCTTGTTGATATCGTAACCTTCCTTGACAACCCAACCGGCGATGTACTTGCCGTAGTCATTCCAGTTGTCAACAGTTGCGGGAGCATCGGGATAGAATGTGTAGTAGATGGTACCGGCGTCATTCCACTCGGCATCATCGGCCACAATCTGCTTGCCTTTGTACTTTCCGTCAATAGACTTGGTCTTACCCTCAGCATTTACATAGTGGGTAAAGCCTTCATATACGAATCCTGTACCAAGGCCAAGTACGGTAACATTGGGCTCGTCATCTTCCTTCTCGACGGGAACGTCGATTGAGAACTTACCCTGAGCGTCAGTCTTGGCGATGAAAATGAGATTAGGATCTGCATCCAGCTGAATCTTTACAGCAATGCCCTGCTCGGTCTGATAGTTACCTTTAAGATATGCGGTCTCTTTGGCAATCTTTGCAGTACCTGTAACGGTCTTGGTGATGTCGAAGTCTTTCTTGTAGATCCACGCTGAAATATACTTGGTATAGTCATCCCAGTTGTCGACAACATCGGTGGGAGTGAACTTGTAGTAAATGGTACCCCAATCGTTCCAGTCAGCCTCGTCGCTCTTGACCTGTTCGCATGAATAAGTACCGCTCAGAATCTTGGTCTTGCCTTCGGGGTTAACGTAGTGCTTGAACTCTTCGAACTCGATATCTGATGCGGGAGCTGCGGGAACTGTCAGACCGGGCTCGTCACCCTGATTCTTGAAGTATACATCGAGAGAAATCTTACCTGCGTTGTCGGTAAGTACGTAAATCTGATCGTTGTCAATCTTTACGGGGATCAGCATGTTCTTGGCAGGACTCATCTTACCTTCCAGATAAGCGGTCTCTTCGGCCAGTTTGACAACGCCCTTGGCTGTCTTGGAGAGGGCCATTCTTACATCGTTGGCGTCTTTTCTTACAAGCCATCCTGAAAGGTTGTCATGATATGTATCGCAATTGGAATCCATACCGCCGGCCTCGGTGATGGTCATGTACTTGGTACCGAGATTGTACCATGCATCCTTTGCATCCTTGCTGTCATATACTGTAGATTTTACGGTATAAGTACCTTCAAGGAGCTTGTAGCCTTCACCATACTTGGGATAGTGCTTGAATTCGTAAGTCTTGTAGTTTGCGCCGAACAGAACCAGATTGAGCTCTGAATTCTTGTTCCTGACAGGCATATAGAAATCATATGTGCCGTTGTTTGTCTGAATGGCGAAATAACGGTTGTTGGTGACATCACGGACGGTTACGATGACGTTGTGGTCCTCGTAAATACCGACACCGTAAGACTGCTCGTTTGCGAACTTGATCTTACCGAGAACCTTTACTGAATCGGTGTATTCGGGATCAACATACCAACCGATGAGGTGGTCATTCCACTCGTCAGTTCTCTCGTCGCCGTCTACGTTATACTTGAAGTATACATTTCCGAACTCATACCATTCGGCATCATCCTTTCTTACCTTGGTCTTGTATTCGTAATCACCCTTGCGGTATACGGTTGACTGACCTTTTGAATCGATGAATGTGAACGGCTGAACGGGATCCTTGGGCTCAATGGCAAAACCGGGATCGTTATCGTCCTTTACAGGAATGTCAATGCTGAAATAACCGTTCTTGTCAGTGATGGCAGTGAACTGAACGTTATAGGGAGCATTACCTGTGATGATGATTGACTGCTCACTGGGTTTGTATATACCTTTACCGAATGATGCGAGAGCAGGCATGAATACGCGTCCTGTCAGAGTGGTCGTCTTGTCGAATGACTCGTCAAATCCAGGCATACCGGCAGCCCATCCGATCAGGTTGGGATCCCAGTTCTCGGGCTGTGCCTGAGAAGCGTCGGTGATATTGGCATTGAAATAAGGTGTGAACAGAAGGTTCTGAGAACCCAGATTGTAGGTTGTTCCATCAATAATGTCACGGAAGGCGATTGATCCGCCAACGGGTACATTACCGAAGTTGAGCAACTCATAGGCACCGTAAATAGTTACGTTTGTGGAGTCTGAGTTGTAGTGGGTGAACTTGTTGTCACCAATACCCAGAACCTTGAGGCCTGAAATGTTGAAACCACTTGAAAGAGACTTGACCGGGAGGGTGATTGAATAGTTACCCTGAGCATCGGTCGTGGTTCCGAACTTGAACTCCTGAGCAGCGGCTGTTCCTGCGTCGTAAACAATGGTGAATTCAACATTTGCCTTGTTGGCGGGCTTGAAGTCACCCTTGCGGTATGCAGTCTCAATAGCCAACTTGACGTTACCGGTCATGGTGACGCTCTCGTCAAACTGGTCAACGTCAATCTTCTGACTGTTATAGACAATCTCCTCCGGGAACTTGAATGCACCGGGCTTCAGACCGGCGATAGGTGTTGAGAAAGAGTAGTTCTTGAGCTCAATCTTGAACACCGGTTTGCCGTCAGCACCCATCTTCTCGTAGGTGCGGTAGAAGTCGGTAAACTCTTCCATACGGATGACAGCGTTTATACCTTCACTTCTTGTGGGGATGGTGATGGTGAACGCGCCGTTCTCATCGGTAATGGTCTCAAAAATCTTTAATGCAGCACCTGCTCCGGCAGCACCGGGGTTGGTATACTCAGTGTAGGGTACTTCGATGAATACCTTACGTCCTGCTGCGGGCTTTGAATTGATAATTGAGTAGCTCGTGGCATTTTCATCCACGCCAGTACTGTAAGTGACAGTAGCGGAGATTACCACCTCCTGTGTCACAGAGCTCAGATCGAACTCTGACTGTTCCTGGTTAGAGCATGATGCTCCAAACAGAATGAATGCAACCATAGCGGCTGCTCCAAACAGTTTCTGTTTCATAAAAAAATGATTAGTGAAAAAATAGGTTGATGTTTGAATTTGAGATATATCGAATTATAGTCCATTTATTGGTCCTTTTTTAAGTCCTATTGGTGCGCAAAGTTAACAATTTATAATTATAACGTAATATTTATATAGATTAATATTACGAATTGTTGAAAAAAATTGCCGATTAGGCGCAAATAAGGGTCAGGATGAGCTGGGTAGAGGTCTGTTTAGTAACGCGGTAGCGGTTGTCGGTGCGGTGTCCCAGCACCCAGATGATGTCATTGTTAAAAGATGCTACGAGTTGGCTGCCGCGTTGGGCGGAATTTACCTTGATATCGGTCAGAAAATCGCTCACAAGCTTGCTGCCGCGCATTCCGAACGGAACAAAACGGTCACCTGCGGACCATGGGCGGACGGTCAGGGTTCCGTTGCGCAGCAGGGACATGTCAAATGTGGCGACGTCGGGATTCTTTGAGACGGGAGTTCCGGCAGGTGCGGTTGTAATGCGGAGTTTCCGTCCATCGGGTAAGGCTATGGTGGTACCCGGTTCAAGATTGACTGTTACCGGTTCAAGGTTCAGGGTTAAGGGCTTGATGCAGAATGTCTGGCGGTCCTTAACCAGAATGTGGGTAGGTGATTTGAACTGTAGTCCGGTCTGAGCCTGGGTCGATGCTGCAATGGCTTCAATCTGGGTGCTGTTGAATCCAAGCGGGGAAAGTACCTCAAACAGGAATGCGCCTGCTGACGGGAGTTTGGAGAGGCTGGGGATATCGATGGCGAATCCTTCATCGGCCTTTCTGATGACATCGGCCCTTGCCTGGTCCATTGCGTTGCTATAGACGGTATAGGCCTGCTGCAGGTGTAGGGCCGTTTGGGTTATGGCGTCGTCGACGTCGGGGTTGATGCCGCGCATAAGGGGCAGCAGCTGCAAACGGATCTTGTTGCGCGTGTAGTCGGTCTCCAGGTTGGTGCTGTCGGTGATGTAGGGCTGGCCTTCTTTTTGAAGCCAATCCTCAATTTCCTGACGCGATACACAGAGCAGGGGGCGGATGATGTTGCCGTTGCGGGGCTTGATGCCTGTCAGGCCTTTGATTCCGGTGCCGCGGATTAGGTTCAGGAGGACGGTCTCGACTGAGTCGTCACGGTGGTGGGCTATGCAGACGGCATCGGCTCCGGTCTCCTTAAGGATACGCTCAAAATCGGCGTAACGGAGTTCGCGGGCGGCCATTTCGATTGAGATTCCTTTCTGCCTGGCGTAGGATTGGGTGTCGTAACTGCAGACTTTTAGCTCCACTCCGAGCTTGTTGCACAGGTCGGCTACGAACTGCTGGTCGCGGTCACTCTCGGCACCGCGCAGATGGAAATTGCAGTGAACGGCCGTGCAGCGGTAGCCTAGGCGTAGCAAAACCAGGAGCAGCGCGGTGCTATCGGCCCCGCCGCTAAGTCCCACAATTACGTGCGCTCCCTCCTTGAGCAGCTCGTTTGTGTGGATGAACTCACTGATTCTGTTTAAGAAAGCCTGTCCCACACCGCGAAGATACCTATTTTTTCGCTTTGTACAACTGGCGGGTGTTGTGGATGTTATGCCAGATGGTGTAGAAGCCGCCCGCTACTGAGACCAGAGGGTTCCAGAAGGTGTAACCCATCCAGATTCCGAACACGGTGTTTTTCTGGCCGAACGCCTGGCTGGCTTCGATGCGGCTGTCCGACCTTCGGCCCGTAATGCGTCCTACGGCGAACTGGAATATGCAGCACGCCATTGATACGAGCGCAATTCCTACCAAGGTGATGATGCTGCAGCGGCTGTGCATGATGGCGCGGGTGCTCATGAGGATAGCCAGGGTGAGCGCAAAACTCCAAAGGTAAAAACTCAGGTTTATCTTGGAGGCTACCCAGTCATGAAAACGGGGCAGGAGCCAGCGTACGGCCCATGCGGTGAGGCAGGGCATTATAAGGAGCGGGAATACCTTGGCCAATATGCGGCTGAATGCGGCAATGAACGTAATGCCGGCCTGCGGGTAGAGCAGGGGAACGGTGAGCGGCACTACGATGGATACCGCCAGGTTGATGATGATGGTGTACATGACCACCTGAGCCATATCACCGCCAAGTTTGCCGGTAACTACCGCGCAGGCGGTGGCGGTGGGGCATATCATGCAGAGCATGCCGGTCTCAAACAGTACACGGTGACGGAGTATCCAGGATGCGGCTGTGGTGTCGCTGTGCATGGCCCAGATTACCGTGAAGCAGAGTACCAGGAAAATTAGTACCTGTAATGCCAGGTTGCGCATGTGCCAGCGCTTGAACTTGAGCTGACGGGGTTCGATACGGCAGAAACTGATGAACAGCATCAGGAAAAGCAGTATGGGCTGGGTGCGGCGGCAGATGGCTTCCAGAACGGGTCCGGCTGTGTGGATGGACGGTATCTGAGAGTAGATGAGATAGGCTCCGGCTCCGGAGATCATGCCTATCACTAGCATCCAGTCTTTCAGGAATTTGAGAAATCTGCCTTTCATTTCGGGCGCGAAGATACTTTTTATTTGCGATTTACGTTTTATCTTAGCGCACCAAACTTAGTAAAACACCCGATGAAACGCATTAGGTTATGGAATCTGCTGTTACCGTTGCTGGCTTTGTGGTCATGCACCGATGACTGGAGTTTCAGTACGGACCCCGGTTACGTGCTGAGCTTCGGGGCCGATACCGTGCGTTTTGACACCGTGTTTACGGGTGTGGCATCGGCATCGGCCGAGTTCATGATCTACAATCCCAATGACGTGGGCCTTAAGTTTGACGCCCTGATGGGAGGCGGCACCGCAAGTCCGTTCCGCATGAACCTGGACGGCGAGGGCGGCGCAACTTTAAGCGGACTGGAGATTCCTGCCCGTGACAGCCTGTTCTGTTTCGTGACTGTAAACATTACGCCGACCGGTCAGGCCGATATATTTGACGCGTTTGATTCCATAAGGTTCGTGCTCGAGAGCGGGGTGGTGCAGTGCGTCCGCCTGTCGGCCCACGGACAGAACGCCATACGTCTGAACGGCCGTAGGATTGAGGCCGATGAGACACTCACGTCACACTTGCCATACATAATCTACGACAGCCTGTACGTGGCCCAGGGCGCAACCCTGACACTGGCTCCCGGTACAAGGCTCTACTTCCATAAGAATGCCAGGCTTGATGTGGCCGGCCGTCTGGTGGCTCAGGGCAGGCAGGACAGTATGATCGTGATGCGTGGCGACCGTCTGGACGATATGCTTACTGACATTCCGTACGATGTCCTGTCCGGACAGTGGGGCGGCATCAGACTGCGCAGCACCAGTTACGGTGACAGCCTTGCATGGTGCGACATACATGGCGGCAGCTGGGGTATTCTGGCAGACAGTTCCGATGCCTCCCAGTTGAAACTGAGCATCGTTTCAAGCATCATCCACAACGTCGATATAAACGGAATACAAGCTACCGGCTGCCGTATTGATGTGGCTAACTCGCAGATTACCAATGCCGGCGTGACATGCGTGGATATCACGGGCGGATGGTCCGAATTCACGTTCTGCACCATTGCCGGATTCTCGCTATGGAGCGTGGGCAGCCAGGCAGTTCTGCTTAGCGACCAGTATGAAGGCAAGGCGGTTCCGTTCCTGGGCGCTCATTTCCGTAACTGCATCATAACCGGCCGTCACGATTCGGAACTCATAACCCATTTTGCCGACTCGATAAAGGAATCGGCCCCCTACAGTGTCAGCAATTCGCTGCTTATGGTAAAGGATACAACCGATACCCGCTTCCGTAAGGTGGTCTTTGAGAACCATAAGGCCGATGTGTCCGGAGCTTATAATTTTCTTGACAACAGCATAAGGGGCTACCGCTCCGTATTCATGCTTGATTCACTTTCGCCTGCGCGGGGCATTGCCGATTCGCTGTCGGCCGTTTGGCCGGTTGACCTGGCGGGTCTGCCCAGACCTCTGACGGGGGCCGACGCGGGATGTTTCCAATATCAATCCACAGAATAACAGATGAAACGAATCTTCCTTTTCCTGATTGTTTGCACACTGATTCCCTTGACGTTATGCTCCCAACAGAGCATGACGGTGATGTTCCTTAACTCCGAAAACCTTTTTGACCCCGAGGACGATCCCTTGAAAGATGATGACGACTATACTCCTGATGGCATCTATCACTGGACCCGCTCCCGTTATTGGGATAAACTGGATGCCGTTTCAAAGGTAATAGTTGCGGCCGATGAGGACCAGGCGCCAGCGCTTGTAGGCCTGGCCGAGGTGGAGAACGAAACGGTGCTCAATGACCTGACAGCCCGCTCCGCTCTGCGTGAGGCAGGATACCGTTTTGTCATGACCGATTCGCCCGACCGCCGCGGAATTGACGTGGCGCTTCTGTACCGTCGCAGCTACTTCCGCCTGATAGCGCAGGAGTCTCTGCGGGTGAACCTGAAACCCTACGGCGGAGGTGCCACCCGTGACATCCTCCATGTGACTGGAGTACTTGAAAATTTCGATACATTGGACATCTATGTCTGCCACTGGCCCAGCCGTTACGGAGGGGTGGAGCAGAGCGAGCCGCTGCGCATGAGTGCGGCACGCAGGTTACGGGCATCGGCCGACAGTGTCTTTAACGTTCGCCGCAAACCGTATATAATAATTATGGGCGACCTGAACGAGGGGCCCGATGACCCGGCCGTCCGTGACGGTCTTAAGGCCAGGCCCTTTACAAGGAGTGCCGATGACAAATGCCTGGTGACAGTGACGGATGCGTTGGAAAAAGGCAGCTATAAGTATGACGGTGAATGGGATAAGTATGACCACTTTATTGTATCGGGCTCTTTTACCAACGGGTTGGGTTGTACGGAACTTATTGACGCGGAAATCATGGATTTGCCGTTTCTTCTTACGGACGATGACAGTTACGGCGGGCAGAAACCTTTCCGCACATACAACGGCCGTCGCTACCAGGGAGGATATTCGGACCATCTTCCCGTCAAAATCAGGATAGGATTCTGATTAATATCGGAAATAAACCCTATATTTGGGGACTTTTAGCGAACCGACTACTTAAACCTAAAAACTTACAATAATCATTATGAAGAGTATCAGATCATTCGTTATGGCCGCCGCAGTCCTGGCAGTCATTCCCGCAATGGCTCAGAAATCAATTCCTCTGGTTTATGACCAGGAGTTTGCAGGAGCCAAGTATCCCGCACCGGCTTTCCCGACGGTAGATGAAGCTACAAACCTTGAGACACTGCCTAACCCGTTTGAGTTCTCAAACAGCAAGAAGCAGGTAAAGAAGTTCAAGGATTGGGAGAAGCGTCGCGCCGAGATCGTTCGCGAGCTCCAGCACTACGAGATAGGTGAGAAGCCTATGATCGGCAAGGAGGATATCGAGGCAACCCTTGAGAACAATACACTGACCGTTAAGGTTACCCGCAACGGTGAGACTCTTGAGATTTCTGCCAGAATCAACTACCCGGAGGGTGACGGCCCGTTCCCCCTCATGATCGGCGCATCAAACAACAGCCTGCCCCGCCAGTTCTTCAGCGAGCGTAAGATCGCTACCATGAACTTCAGCGAGCGTCAGGTAAACAGCTACTCACAGATGGGCGGCTTTGGCGGCGGTGAGCGCAAGGATGGCCGTGGCACATACAATTTTGACCGTCTCTATCCCGAGCTGGTTGACAACGGTGCTTATGCAGAGTGGACATGGGGTGTAAGCCGCCTCATTGACGGTCTGGAGATTGTAGGCGCTGCCAGCAAGATCGATATGAAGCACATCGGTATCACCGGTTGCTCATATGCAGGTAAGATGGCCCTCTGGTCGGGTGCATTGGATGAGCGTATCGCTCTTACAATCGCTCAGGAGCCCGGTGGCGGTGGTGCTGCCGCTTGGCGTGTATCACAGACCCTTGGCAATGTGGAGAATCTGGGTAACACCGATAACCACTGGTTCAAGATCTCAATGTGGGACTGGAAGGAAGAGAATGTAACAAAGCTTCCGTATGACCACCACGAGCTTTGCGCTCTGGTTTGCCCGCGTGCTCTTCTGGTATTGGGTAATACCGACTATGAGTGGTTGGCCGATGAGGCCGGTTACGTATCATGCGTAGCTGCCCGCGAGGTATGGAAGAAGTTCGGAATCGAGGATCGTATGGGATTCTCAATCCAGGGCAAGCACGGACACTGCCAGCTCCCCCAGAGCCAGTATCCCGAGGTTGAGGCCTTCATCGACAAGTTCCTGCTTGGAAAGGAGGACGCCAACACCATCATCATGCATGTTGACGAGACTCTGGCCGATAAAGAGGTTCAGAAATGGATCCCCTGGGCACAGACCGGTTTCAAATAAGCTGAAATACAGTCAGATAATGGTAGAGGATGGCTCCGGTGAGTCATCCTCTATTTTTTTTTGATTTTTTAACCAAGGTATATTTTTTATTTGTATGTTTGTGAATCAGTAGGTGAGGATCATAGGTATGCTTGTACCTTATGAATGTGGAATTGAAAAGGGAAATTTTAGGACTAACTATTATATAACCTACTAATTATGAGAAAAATCCTCATTGCCATCATGGCGCTGCTCATGTTTGCGCCATTGACCTTACGTTCTCAGAATGCAATGGTCGTCCACCTGAAGACCGGACAAGTGGTGGAGTTGGCGTTCAAGTATCAGCCGGTAATCACATTTACAGACACAGAGGCAGTTCTTACCACTAACATTGAAGGTAGGATCATGACTGTGAAGTATCCTCTGGCAGCTCTTACCAAGTTTACCTTTATTACAAAGGATGAAACATCTACAGAGGTCGAAGAGGTCCCTGTACGTGATGTGTCGTTCTTTATTGAGGACTACACAGTGACTATTACAGGAGCCAAAGCCGATATGGTTGTCCGTCTGTTTTCATCCGACGGCCGCCTGATCAGCACCTACAAAACCGATCAGGAAGGCTCCGTATCATTCAGCATTGCCGAGTTGCCGGCATCAACTTACATCATCAATTCTGAAGACATCACATTTAAAATTTTGAAGAAATGAAACACCATATATTGAAAAGGCTGCTAACAGGTCTGTTATTCGCTATATGCGCCGTATCCGTATCGGCACAGACCTATTATTTGAACGTGTATGAGAAGGATGGCAAAAGGACCAGTTTCCCCATTGAAAATGTGGACAGTGTCAAGCTCTCAATGGAGGCAGCACCTATCGTTGGGCTGGAGTACGTTGACCTGGGCCTTAGCGTAAAATGGGCTACAATGAACCTGGGTGCAACTTCACCCTACGAAGCAGGTGATTATTATGCTTGGGGTGAAACCCAACCCAAAACCTCGTATACCAATGCAACATATAAGTATTTCCAGTTTGATGAAACGGCTGGCTATTATAAGTATACCAAGTATGGTTTCCATAGCAACTCCGGAATTGTGGATTACAAGTACAGACTTGACATGGAGGACGATGCCGCCCGAGTCAATTGGGGTAGTGAATGGCGTATGCCTACGGCCGAGGAGATGGAGGAACTTTTCTACGAGTGTGAGTGGCAATGGATAACTGATACCGTCAATCTTAAATTCATCGGCTATAAGGTGATAGGCCCCAACGGTAATTACATCTATCTGCCGATAGGCCAATATAAAAATGACGAGAATGGCTCAAGTGGTAATTACAGTGACAAATATTGGTCAAGCTATACCAGTTATCTAACCAATACGTTGGATCCGGATAACATAGGAAATGCCAAGGGTATTGACATTTTTTACGAATACTACTATGGCGAAGAGTATTCAGATTATATGTTGATGGGAGAAGGCCGAGTTTTCGGTGAGTTGATCCGTCCGGTTTATTCCTCGGAAACTCCCGACAATACAAGTCCCGCTTTAACTCACTTCGATGTAAAGGAGAAGAACATTACGTTGTCAGTAGGCGAAACCTACCATATTCCGTTTGAGATGGATCAATCTGTCTACATGAAACCTTATGTATTGGTTTATGGCAATGGACTCCGTAACCACGGTGATGGCTGGATAGCGGCTATGTTGCCTGGCTCGTATAGTGTTGTGGTAAACCTAGCAGATTTTACCGTTGAGCTGAACGTTACAGTCAATGAGCCGGAAATTGTTGCCGAGGCTGTCGATCTTGGTCTGAGCGTAAAATGGGCAACCAACAACCTGGGTGCTGAAACCCCGTCACAGTATGGTTATTATTATGCCTGGGGTGAAACAACTCCGAGATTTGGTTTTAATGAATGGAACTATAAATGGTATGATCCCATAGGAGATATTCTCACCAAGTATGTGAATGATGCCGATGCCGGTACTCCGGATAATAAACTGATTCTTGATGCAGAGGATGACGCCGCCCATGTTTTATGGGGTGGAACATGGCGAATGCCAACTGCTGCTGAGTTTGATGAGTTGCTCAGCAATTGCAGATGGGAGTGGACTCAAGTTAACGGAGTAAATGGTTACAAGATCACCAGTCTTATAGACGGGTATACTGACAACTCCATCTTCTTACCTGCAGCAGGATATGACGCAACGACTACTCAAGGAGAAGGAGGATACGGTTATTATTTGACTTCATCTCTTATTGAAGGAAACTGTTATTTCGCTTATGGTATGACGTATCGCACAGATGCCAGCACCCTGCGACTCAAGGGCCTTTACCGTATGGAAGGATTCCCGATCCGTCCCGTACAGGGATACGATGCAGCTTATCTGGATACTGTAATGATTGATGCAAGTGAACTGCAGCTTTCTAGAGGAGAGACATACCAGATAACTGCTTATGGATTCACTGCAACCGGCAAGATGATAACGGTTGACGGACTGACATGGGCATCAAGTGATACGACAGTGGCTACTGTCAGAGACGGTGTAGTTGCAGCTGTTGCCGAAGGAACCGCAATAATTACAGCTTCTTATGATAACAAGGAAATCAAATGTACCGTTACGGTAAATGATCCGTCAAAGCCGCAGTATGTTGACCTGGGACTTAGCGTTAAGTGGGCTACATTCAACATTGGTGCCACCAGCCCCGAAGAGTTTGGAAACTACTACGCTTGGGGTGAGACAGAGGTGAAGGATTGCTACAATGACAGCACATACAAGTGGTATGATGTTGATACGGAATCTCACCTTAAGTACAATCTGTATCCGGAATTCGGTACTGTCGACAATAAATACCGTCTTGATCCTGATGATGATGTGGCTTACATGACCTGGGGTGAAGGATGGCGTTTGCCTACATATGAAGAGTGCATAGAACTCGTTGACAATTGTAGTTGGACCTGGGTAATGATGAATAATGTTTTTGGTTATGAGATTAGGAGCTATATCAACGATAATAGCATATTCCTTCCTGCTGCCGGATACATAGCAGGGCGTGAACTGTATGATGCCGGTGATTTTGCCACGTATATGACAAGTTCGCTAAATCTGTACAGCTCAAATAAGAACTTTAATGTGCTGTGTCTTGAAGACGATGGCATTTCCAACTATTTCCGTTATTCCGGTTATGCAGTGCGTGCCGTATATTCTTCAACATTCGCTGACAATGTGCTGGAAATTGGAGGCGTTACACTTGATGAACAATCGGTAGCACTTGAGACAGGACAGCAGATTAAACTGACAGCTACTGCTGATTGTGACTCCACGTTGACAATCAAATGGTCATCGGACAATCCGTCTGTAGCAAGAGTTGACACTAAGGGTACAATAGTTGGTGTATCCGCCGGCGAGTGTATTGTTACGGCTTCCTTATTCGGCTATACTGCAAGTTGCACAGTAACGGTTACTGAGTCAGTTCAGTTGATAGAATCAGTTGATCTTGGATTGTCTGTCATGTGGGCAAGCGCAAATGTCGGTGCTTCACGTGTGGAGGACTTTGGTGGCTATTACGCCTGGGGTGAGACTGAGCAGAAGGCATCATATGATTGGACTAACTACAAATGGAATGATAGTACAGATCCAAACGATCTGATCATTTCCAAATATAATTATCAGGATGGCAAAACCGTTCTTGAGCCTGATGATGATGTGGCTCACGTACAGTGGGGCGGTGAGTGGCGCATGCCGACAAGAGCAGAGTATGAAGAGTTCCTCCGGAAATGTACTTTCAGGGATTCTGTCGAGATCAACGGTGTTCTAGGACGCACAGCGATAGCTCCTAACGGTAATTCAATATTCTTGCCGTATGCCGGTGAGTATTTGGGCTCATCCTGTTCCTACAAATACGGAGCTACATATGCCACATCGTCGTTATATTTATATTATGATGAGACGGAATGTTATATCGGAGATTATCAGATATGGAGAGCTCCTAAATACGTCGGTTATTCTGTCCGTCCGGTTCGTGCATATACATCAGCCGAACTGACAAGTGTTTCGTTGGATAATGATAAAGTGGGATTGGTACCAGGCGAGAGCATTCAGTTGTCTATCAATGAGAAGGTGACAGGCACACTTGATGCCGAATGGATATCGACAGATGAATCTGTCGCTACGGTTCAGGATGGCCTGATAACTGCAATTAACAATGGAACATGCGGTGTTATAATCATCGTGGGCGAGGCAAAGGATACATGTGTTGTTAATGTTGTTGGTCCGGAGTCAGTTGATCTTGGGCTTTCAGTAAACTGGGCAACGTTTAACATCGGTACTGATACACCTGAGGGCTTTGGTAAGTATTTTGCATGGGGTGAGACCGAAACCAAGTCGAGTTATTCCTGGTCAAACTATAAATACGGAACTCAGGATTCATGTACTAAGTATGTTCAGGAACTTGACGGAAAGACCGTTCTTGATCCGGAGGATGATGCAGCTCATGTAATATGGGGAGGAGACTGGCGTATGCCTACTGCCGACGAGTATTTGGAACTTGTAAACAACTGTACCTGGGAATGGACAACACTGAACGGTGTCATGGGTTATCTTGTAACCAGCATGGTCGATGGATATGAGGGTAATTCAATATTCCTTCCCGGAGCAGGTTATTCCATGGACTCAGGCCTTGGAGGATTAGGCAGTCAGGGTGATTATTGGTCCAGTTCTTTGGAATATGATTATTATGATCCTCAAGAGTTTTACTTCTTTAAAAACTACCATGAGACTGGTTCTTGGGATAAGTACGTTGGTCTGACTATCCGTCCGGTATGTCCCAATCCGAATTATGTTGACAAGGTTATATTATCCGACAACGTAACGGTATTGGTTGATGAAACTGTAGGCGGTGAGAAAGTTTATAAAGTCGCTCCGCGTATAGTGGCCGATCCAGATAATGCCAACAATCAGTGCATAGTCGTAACTGCTGTTGACGATCCCCAAGGCGATTTTGATGCACAGTTGTTCATCACGATAAGTGACAGTGTCCAGTTACTGCCTGGAGATAAACTTGAACTCTCATTCAGGTATAAAGCTAACGGTAATCGTGTCGCTACTACCGAGATCCATTCAGTTCCCGGACAATGGGTTAATTATGGTCCGGATGATCTCTTTTTCACTCGTAATTGGCAGCATTACAGTATTTCAACCACTATTGAAGATCCCGATCAACGTACATTTGTCGTAAATCTGTACTATTCGGAGAATTGCAACACCTACTACTTTGATAACGTAGAGGCTACCATCACGACTTATCAGGTTGACGATGAAGACCCATACCTTGAACTCAAGTACCATAGACTGGAAATGATAGTGGGTGAGTCATTCTATTTAAGTCATAACACGAATGACTATGATGCTGTTTATTGGGAATCACTTAACGAGAAAGTTGCTACAGTCGATAAGCAAGGTTTGATTACAGCAGTAGCAACAGGAACTTGCTTCATTGTAGCAACAGTCGGTGATCTTAGTGATTCATGTCTGGTTATTGTCGGGAACAATGAATACAATGACACTGTACAGGCAAAATATGACTTCATAGTTGCAGACGATAGTTTGAGTGCCTATTTCTATTACAGTAAAGGCTCATTCAGCTATGAGATGTCGGCCGCATTTGAGGTGAATGACACTACCGGTATTATTGAATGCGTAGAATTCGGAGTAGTCATGATCTTTGAAACAGCAAAGGAGGCTCGGGAAACATACGAAAGTATGACCAGCAAATTGACAAGTGAGCAGATTGAATCGTATGAGATTGTCTTAGATGAGAATATAATAACCTATACTGCTCCTGAAACAATAGGAAAACCATGTGAGGCTGTTATTACTATGATGAGACAATCGTACGACGATATAATTGGTGAAGGCCAATCACATCAGGTAGAGCCGATAGGAGGTTATGAGCCTACAGGATTTGAAAATGGTTACGCATATGTGGATCTGGGTCTCAGCGTAAACTGGGCTACCTATAACGTGGGTGCCGATTCTCTTACCGGCTATGGTGACTACTTCGCTTGGGGTGAGACAGAACCATATTATGTGGATGGCTACGCGCAGTCTAAAGTAGCAGTCTGGAAAGATAGCATTGATAATGGTTATTGGTGTGATAAGTATAAATATGATGTTTATTCGATTGTAGATGATAAGGTTACTTATACTATGACCAAATATTGTTGTGATAGTGATCACGGCTATCAGGGTTTCACAGATAATAAGGTTACACTTGAGCCCGAGGATGATGTTGCTCATGTTCAATGGGGTGGCAACTGGCGAATGCCATCAATATATGAGTTTTCTGAGCTTTACTATAATTGTACTTGGGAGAATGTCATAATTGGCGGTGTGGCAGGTTACAAGATAACAAGTAATGTAGAGGGTTATGAAGGCCGTTGCATTTTCATGCCTATGTCAGGATTCCGTGATATGTTGGCTCTTGAACAGATAGGTGATTATGGAAGCTACTGGTCAAGTACGCTTTTTGAGTCATCAGCTGTTTTTGCTTTAGGATTAAGTTTTAGCAGTGAAGGGTTGGACGAAGAATATGATTTGTCAGGCTCATTGCGCTATTGTGGCAATTCTGTGCGTCCGGTATGTCCTAAGGAGTAAGAATAACCAAAGTCTCTAAAAAAAGCAGGTCGGAATTTTTCCGACCTGCTTTTTTATTGTGGAAGACTGTCCACGTAGTCTTTTATCGCGATTGCCGCGGCCCGGGCATCGTTCACGGAGTCCCAGATTGACATGGGGCGCTTGCAGGTGCCCGCAGCGAACAGACCGGGACGGCCGGTCTCATTGTCATAGAGGTGTGGGCTGATGGTTTTGATAAAGCCGTAATCGCCGCTTATTCCGCAGGCCTGGCCCAGGGCTTTTGTGCCGCATGAGGCCTCCATTCCAACCATAAGTACAAGCAGATCGGTGGTCATCTTAAGAGGCAGTCCCATCAGGGTGTCCTCACTCTTAAGCTGGACACGGCCGTCGAATGTGGCGGCTGCTTCCGATATACGGCCGCGGACAAAGCTGACGCCGTATTTCTCCTGGGCGGTGCGGTACATCTCTTCGAATCCCTGGCCCCACATACGCAGGTCCATGTAGAATACCGATGCCTCGCACTTGGGCAACTGCTTTCGTATCTCTATAGCCTGTTTTACGGCTGTCACGCAGCATATCTTGGAGCAGTAGTGGTTACCGCTCTTCTCGTCACGTGAGCCTACGCACTGCAGGAATGTAACGCGCTTGGGTTCATCACCGTTGGCGTTCAGGATCTTGCCGTGCTTGATCATCTGCTCCATATCCAGTGATGTGATTACACCCTTGTAGATTCCGTATCCGAGTTCCTCCTTGCGGTGGGCATCGAATACCTGATAGCCGGTGGCAACGAGAACTGCATCGGCCACATAAGTCTGCTCCTTGCTGTCAATGAGTTTCCACTCGGTTCCCTGCCATTTGAGGTCTGTTATCTCTACGCCGAATACGGTTGTAATGCCGTCGGCCAGGAGTTTGCCGCTCAGATCATCGGCAATCTCCTGGGCAGCCTGGAAGTTGGGAAACAGGAATGCCTTGTCCTGGATGTTCTTGAGTGGAGTCTCGGACTTTTCAAAAAGGGTTACCTCAATACCGTTGCGGGCCAGTACTGATGCGGCCTCTATACCGGCGGGGCCGGCTCCTATTATAGCGACTTTTTTCATAATCAAACTTAGACTAAAAGGTTCTCGGGTTTCTCCGGGGCACGCAGTATCTTGCCGTCGGCCGTTCTGTACTTGGCCTTGGGGTCATACGGTATGCCTATCTTGTCAAGCAGGCGCTCGGCCTGTACCTGATGTATCTGCAGGCCCAGTTCCCACGGGTCATAACCCAACAGAAGACCGGCCATCTCCTCATAGGTGAGTACGGGTATGCCGTAGCCTTCACGGTCATAGGTCTTGTGCTCCATCTCGGCTATGGTGTACTGCCAGCGGTCCAGGAACATGGAGCATCCGGGACAGTTGGATACAATGAAATCAGGCTCGTAGGGCTCCATGGACTCCAGTTTCTTCTTGGTGTTGGATACGGAGTAGCCGCGGTTTTCCTGTACCAGATACTGACGGAACCCGAATCCGCAGCAGTGACGGCGCTCGGGGTAATCCACAACCTCACCGCCCCAGGCCTCAATCATACCGGCCAGAACGTAGGGGAACTCAGCCTTACCCACACCCTTGTCGGGGAATATCTTGGCGTAGTGGCAGCCTATGTGCTCAACCACCTTGAGGGGCTTGCCGGTAAAACGGTTTACCAGACGGTATTTCATCTTCTCTGCCAACTCGTTGCGGAAATGATATATAACGTCTGATGGGTGGGCTATGTTCTTGGGTATGTTGAACTCACGCTTACAGGCCTTGTAGAGGTTCTCACGGGTCTTCTCCAAGAGTTCGGGATGCTCCTGCCACATGTGTACCATTTCGGTGAAGACGCCGAATGACGTCACGCATGAAGGTACGTAGTTCTCATAGCCGTGCTCGGTCATGAGTGAGAACAGACGAGCCACAACGGTCATTGTGGTCTCAAGAGGTACTATATCGCAATGAAAACCGATGCCGGTGCAGGTGTGCTGGCGGAAATCGTCAAAGATGTCCTTGTTCAGTTCTTCGCGGAGCATACGCAGAAAAGCCGTCTCAGAGCCAGGGAAAAAGGTCTGGCGGATACAGCTGCGCTCATAAAAGAAATGGTCGTCGGCTATGGCCTTCTGATATTCATTCCAAAAACGGTTCATAATCTTGTCAGTCTATAAGGTTCTCAGCCACGATCTCGGCTATATCCCTTACGGGGTAGTCATTGGTGGCGTGCTGGAACGCTTTCTTACACATGGGGCAAGCGGTTGCGATTGCATCGACCGGCTTGCTTGTCAGGTTGGCAAGTGATGCGTTCCTTATCTTGGTCTGCTCCTCAATGCTGAGTTTGGTATCGCCCAGGTTGAATCCGCAGCATACACTCTTTTCTCTCTGATAACGGGTTTTCTGCAGGTTGGTCACTGCACTGAGCACCTGACGCGGCTCCTCGTATATTCCGCATCCGCGGCCCAGTTCGCAGGGATCGTGGTATGAAACCTTGCGGTCATCATGACGCACCTTGAGTCGGCCCTGTTTGATGAGCATATCTATGTACTCGGTGTGATGAACTACCGGTATGTCCAGATTGTACTCCTTCTTGAATGACTGATAGCAGATAGGGCAGGAGGTAACCAGCATGGTGGCTCCTGATTTCTTTATCAGGTCAGTGTTCTTGCGGCGCAGATCGGCAGCCTGGTTTGTGAATCCCTGCTGCTGCAGCGGACGGCCGCAGCATATGGTGGCCAGTTTGTCCATGTACCAGTATTTCTGGCCGGCAGCGGTGAATATGCGCTCCATGGACTCGGTTATGCCGGGAGTAAGATGTGACATACATCCTCCAAAGTAAGCCACACGGCCTATGGCGTTGAACGGAGTCTGTTTCTTGTCCAGATATACGTAATTGCCGGTGGTATCAATGGCTCCCTTGGCGCGTGTCTGACGGCGCAGGGCGCTCAGGTCTATGCCTACGGGGCAATCGACCGTGCATCGGTCACACATAAGACAGTTGTCGGCAATCATCTTAAGGCGGCTGCCGCGCTCCTGATTGCGCAGGCTGCGGATAAGATAGACAGACTGGATTTCATGATTCTCAAGCACACGGTCTATGGGACAGCCCGATATGCACACACCGCAACGTGAGCAGGCGTTGAGCTCAAACAGTGTGTAGCCGGTCTTGGCGGTCTCCTCACGGACACCAATCTTGCGGAAGTATATAAGGAGTAACTCCGTGAAGATATGCATGTAGCGGGTGAACGGCATCGTTACAAAGAATACTCCCAGCATCAGCGAATAGAGCATCCATACCGATGTCTCCATACCACGTACTATCATGGGGTCAAACAGGTTGCCCACGGCCTGAGTAAAGAATCCTCCGTTACCGTACAGGCAGGCTGTCACAGACTCGGCAAGCAGTCGCATGGGGAATATCATCCACAGCGAGAACTTTGAGAAGCGGTCTATGATGGTATGCTTGGTGGTGCGGCGCATTCCAAGTATCTTGGACCAGAATATCTTGACGATGGCCATTGTCAGGCCCAGGAATACGTACAGCAGCAGTGCGTCCATAAGGTTGGAGTAGGCCTGATGCTGACGGAACGATGCCGGTGCCTTATGCACGAAATAGCGGTAGAATATGCCTACGTAGAACGGGCGGTGGTAGTGGATACGGGCGATGCCGTCCTCTGTCTCCACGCGATAACGGCGCTGGTTCAGGTATTCGGGGTCTTTATTCTCACCTGTATTGTATATGTACCAGCCGTTCTGGGAGTCAAGTTCACGTACAGTCTCGATAGACTGCTCGTGCTGCATTGTATAGAAGGCGTCGCGGCTCTCGATGGCACCCACTACTATAAGCAGGAACCAACCCAGGGCGTATGCCTGGTGCATGATACCCAGCAGCAGGTTCTTTTTGAGAATGCGTACATGGAGCAACCCCTCACGTATCATCTCCCAGATGGCGGGGAATATCTTCCAGGAGTACCAGTTGCTGCGTATTACTTTACGCTGCTCCGGGCTGAACTTCTTGATCCAGCGTATGTACTTGTAGATGATGATGGCAAACAGCAGTACCGTACCTATCAGGAACGGTATCACAAAGTCATTATACGGATATGCGTGTATCTTCATGGCGGCTTACTGTTTTGTCTCGTCAAGGATCTGACGCATATTGATAATGAGCGACCTGAGGTTTACCCCACGCGGGCATACCAGCGTGCATTTGCCGCAGAGCATGCATTTTTGGAGTTCCTGATCCAGGCCCTCGTACTCTCCGCGACGGAAAGATGTATGTACGCGGCGAATGCTGAATTCGGTAAACTGACGTGCCGAGCATGTGGCGCTGCAGCATCCGCACTGGAAACAGCGCTTGAATGATGGCTCACGGTCCAGCAGCATGTGGTAACGCTCCAGAGATACCTTGTCCATGTTCTCCGAGCGCGGAGTCTTTATGGCGAATCCGAACTTATTCATTGTGCGGGCCGTTTTTTATGGAATCATGGAAATCCATTCCTCCGGTTACGCGGAATATGTTGCGGAGTTCCTCCATTGTCTCAGGGTTTATAGTGCGCAATGCAC
>Ga0310786_10003290_pt1 | contig 23633 bp, 23 predicted proteins | sample AusTroGonzalo_MG_FD_203881 | JGI IMG/M metagenome (GOLD analysis project Ga0310786, IMG submission 203881) | Bovine rumen microbial communities from tropical cattle in Woodstock, Queensland, Australia - Gonzalo_03 (v2) (version 2) | ecosystem: Host-associated > Mammals > Digestive system >...
CAGACACGCCACAATTGCCAGCCGACTTCATGGCCAGCATGAAGCAGCGGATGGAAGAGCCCAAGCAGGCTCCGAAGCCGAGAATGCTCTGGCGCTGGATGGCTGCTGCCGCCTGCCTCTTATTAATAATAGGTCTAGGCATCACGCTGTGGCAAAAGCAGGAAGCACAGACCGTTCAGCCACAGGTGGCCCAGAAGACGGAACAGCCCCAGACGGAGCAGCCTAAACCCATCGAGCCCCAGACCTCAGAGCCCGAAACCGTCGAGCTGAAAACTGTGAAGGAGCCTCAGGCAGAACCCGCCAAAGTGCGCACATCAGTGGCGAAGGCAGCGCCCAAGAACGAACTGGCCAAAGCCGAGACCACCACAGAGCCTACGGAGGAGATCATCACTGATACCCCGCCAGCACCCGAAACCGATATGGCCGAGACACTCACCGAGCGCGACATCCCCATCACGCGCCCAGAGAACTACAAATACACCGCTGAAGAACTCGCCCTGCTGAAAAAGCAGGCCAGCGAAGCCTATCTGAAATGGGTGGAACTCGAACTCGAAATTTCGCGATATACATTAGAACAAACAGCTCAAAAATAATTACATTATGAAACGTATCATCACCATGCTGCTCATTGCTTGCAGCGCCATCACAACCGTCAGTGCTCAGAAGAAAATCTATCCGAACACGCCCCAGAGAGTCATCAAAGAATTAGAGTACGTGGTCAGCTTTCATGGGCAGAACGAGGGGCAGACCTATTCTGTCTCCAAGAACCCCAACACCAACATCATCGAGTCGAAGGAGCGTATCGAGCCCTTTGCCGCTACGGTGGTTGGCAAAGGCCCTTACTTGTATAATGTCTCCAGCGCCTTCAAGGCCGACGAACAGTTCTCTTATCAGTTTCTGCACATCCAGCCAGGCAACAACCAGCCGTTCTCTATTCAGGTCGTCACCAGAGACAAATCGATGAACAAGCACATCTCCCTCCGCACGAAGCCCACGCAGGAGATGTGGTTCATGGCCTGCAAGAACCCAGAGAACCCCGAACTGCGCGATGTCTACGCCATCGTCTGGGATGTTGACTATAACGGTCGTCAGCCCATGGAAACAGGCAGCTATCCGCTGAAGGGCACCGTCTATATGATCACCTCGCTCCGTCCCGATATCTACGAGGCTGAGTCGAAGACTACTGGCACCATGTTTGATGGCAAGAAAGACAAAGCTGAAATTGATCCTTTGGAAGTCGAAGCTGATACGGTGATAGTTATTGACGATGTGGAGTTTGTGGACAAAAAGCCCGAACCCGACTATGGCGCTAAGGCCATACCTGTATCGCCGCAGCCTGCGCAAGCCTCCAGATGGGAGCCAGCGCCTGAGGTGAAACAGCAGGTAATGGCCAAGGCGATGGCCATTCAGGCCAACGAGGAAGCCATCAAATCCACCTACGCATCTATGGAGCCTTTTGTTAATAGGAAGTCACTCACAGGTGCCGATAGCTACTTCGCTCAGATTATCAAGCTGAACAAGGAGTTGGATGCGAAGATGCAGGATCTCATGAAAACGATCAACGGCTTGGAGATTCCTCCCACAGAGATTGCTGAAAAGGCAAAAGCAAAGGGCGAGATTTACAAGGAATATCTGGATTTCCTCACCAAGCAGAACCAGGGATTCTCTTTACTCTATAAGGAGGTAGGTGTGCTGACCAAAGCGGCACAGAAGGCGCAGAAGTGCATCAACGACCTCACCGAGAAGTATATGAAAGAAATGGGCAAAGCCCTACAATAACAGATTGACGTATGAATCAGATCAAGATCGTTGTGGCCGACATCACCACATTAAAAGTTGATGCCATTGTGAATGCAGCCAACCGTTCGCTGTTGGGTGGGGGAGGCGTCGACGGCGCCATCCACCGTGCAGCAGGCAAGGGACTGCTGGAAGAGTGCAGAACGCTGGGCGGCTGCGACACTGGCCAGAGCAAGATGACCGACGCCTACAACCTGCCTTGCAAGAAAGTCATTCATACCGTAGGCCCCATCTGGTACGGAGGCGGTCACAGCGAGCGCGAGCTGCTCGCCTCCTGCTACGATACCGCCATGCGACTGGCTGAGGAAAACAACCTCGAGAGCATCGCCTTCTCCTGCATCAGCACCGGCGTCTATGGCTTCCCCAAGGCCGAAGCCGCCCGCATCGCCACCCGCGTCCTCAACGAACACCTCCAACGCGGCTACCCCGGCGAAATCATCGTCTGCTGCTTCTCCGAATCCGACACCCAGTATTACAAATAAAAATAATCCCCTCGTGTTTGCGAGGGGTTCTTTTTCCCCTCTTTTCTTTTGACACTGCAAAGTTACTATATTTTTCATTAACGATAATGCCTTTTAATGCCTTTTGATGACTTTTAGTGCCTTTTGCACAAGCAAGATGCTTCTCACTGGTTACAGCTCAATCCGGGCCTGCGTCCGCTCACTGTCATCCGCCGTCATACCTTCTCGCCGCAGGAGATACAACTTATTTACAGCGAGATAGGCGAACCCTGAAAATAAGAGCCATTTTATTTTCAGAAACTACCTATTTCTCACACCAATAAGAGCCTCCTGGTGATAGTTTGGATGCTCTTATTTTAGGTATGGATTAAAAGAGGTATAAAGGGTGAAATCACGACCGAAGGTAACAGTAACAAAGTAACATTTAGGTTTCAGAAACCTAATTAAAGAATATTTATATAATATATTATATAAATATTTTAATAATATATATTCTTAATCATTCTTTTTACTTATTCTTTTGTTGTTACCAAAACTAAAATACCAAAAAGTTACTTGTTACCTTGTTACCTTTTTTGTAATTGAAAAATGCCCGCCACTGCGAGGGTGGGTGTTTTCACGACAGCCAGATATACATAATCAGAGCACAGTCAGTGTGATGCGCTTGCCTAAACCCGCAAAGATCCTGAAGAGGGTAGACAACTGCACATCTGCATGACCATTCTCCAACTTCGAGATATAGCTCTTCTTGGTTCCAATCTTGTCCGCAAGTTCCTGCTGTGTGAGTCCAGCTAAACGACGCTGTTCTTTTAATACCTCAGCCAGACAGAATGCCTCGGCTTCTGTCTCAAATACATTGCGCTCAGGAGTACCCTGAGGACCATATTCCTGGTTGAGCAACTCATCGAATGTCTCGCAATTCATGATTGCCTTCTTTTTCTTTTCTGTCATATTTTATTTCTCCTTACTCTTTAAATACTCTTTCTTGATAGCTTCTGCACGTCTGATTTCCTTAAGTGGAGTCTTCTGACTCTTCTTCTGAATGCCATGAAATAGCACTACAACCGCACCCTCATCAAAACAGCAGAACACTCTGTAGATATTACTTCCCAATTCAATCCGGATCTCGTAGATCCCGTCACTACCTTCAATAATTCTCAGGAACTTTGCAGGAACGATTCGCTGCGTTTCCACTAGCTTAAGAACCTGGTTTATCTTGTGCCTAACCTCGTAAGTTTGGGCCACATAGAATTCCTTGTAGTAGTTCTTAAACAATTTGATTGTGCGAACCTTCTCCATGCTAATTCCTCCGCAAAGTTAACGAATTAATGAACATCTTCCAAACTTTTTTGGAAAAATCTGCAGAAACGACACCATTTTTTGCTATTTGTGTTTCCATAAGCAAATAATTTAAGAGTTGAACAAATAATTATCGCTTGCAAAGATAGCGACTTTTTCTGAAACTTCCAAATAATTCGGGGAAAATTTGCAAATATCGCAGAAATGCCGTATCTCTGGCTATGCCGATGATACTCACGCTCGAAAAAACTCAAAAAATATTTGTTTTTTTGCTCGCTTATTCGTATCTTTGCAGAATCATAGATAACTAAAGCTAATAATGGACAATAACTTATGAGAAGATTAATCTCCATGATGGTATTGGCGCTGTTGGCCATCAATGCGACGGCGCAGACGACTGACCGGCTGTCGGCCAGTTCGGTGCTGCATTACAGCTCGAGAGGCACCGAGAGCGACAAGGACTTGATTGAGATATTCCGCTATGAGGCCCAGTTGGAAGGCAAGCGATGGAATACGAATTATTATGACGATAAGGGATATTACGGGGCAAAGACTGAGGAAGAAAGGGATGCCTATATGAAGAAAGAGACGGCGATGCTGGAGAAATATCCTGCGGATCACAGAAAGCTCATTATCATCCAGATGCCCGCCGAATCTCCCTTCGCACTCACTTACGATGTCCAGGACACCTCGCTGGTGGTGCTGAAGAGCAACGAGGAGAAACTCGTCTGGGACAAGACCAAGATAAAAGTTGCGAAGATGAAGGTCGACGTGGCCTTGTATGACTCTATCCAAATGCTGCACATGCTGGTCAATTATACCGCTGTGCCCATGGATCAGCGTCCCGAAAGCCGGCTGGTGCATACTGTAAAGCCCAATAAAGATCCGAATGCCTTGTATTCAGGCTTTCCTAATGACTTAGAATTCACACATCTCCATTTTGTATGGGGCGATTACACGGGCGACAAATATGCCAAAACCCACAATTGCGAATCGGAGATGGCCAAGATACTGAAACGGACGTTCATTCACATCTGCTGGGCAGTTTACAACAACAGGCCCGATCTTCTGGATACGCTCGAGGACACCATCCACCTGCTACAGATCCAATACCGCAGGCTTCTCCTGCCTGATGTGAATATCGATGGCATCTCTCTTGATAAGTTTCGTCGTGATGTCAGATAAGAAAGCGATCATAGTTGGGGCCAGTTCGGGCATAGGGCTGGAGGTGGCAAAGCTGCTGATGGCTGATGGCTGGCAGCTGGGTGTTGCCGCCAGGCGCGAGGGTCCGCTGCAGGAGCTGAAAGCAAAGGGCGAGGATCGTGTGGAGATCATGACGATAGACGTGACGAAGGCTGAAGCTGGGGAAAAGCTGCTGGCACTGGTGGACAGGCTAGGAGGGATGGATCTCTATTTCCATGCTTCGGGTATCGGCAAGCAGAACCGCACGTTGGAGGAGGATATCGAACTGATCACGACGGAAACGAATGCCGTGGGATTCACCAGGATGATCGGCACGGCCTACAGATATTTTGCGCAGCAAGGTAGGGGACATATCGCTGCCATCACGTCGATAGCCGGAACGAAAGGACTTGGTCCTGCACCGGCATACTCTGCAACCAAAGCCCTGCAGGCTACTTATTTACAGGCACTGGAGCAACAGGCCCATCAGCGAGGACTGGACATCCGGTTTACTGATATCCGTCCGGGGTTCGTGGATACGGCCTTGCTCAACGGCACTTTCAAATATCCCATGATAATGAAACCCGAAGCGGTGGCGCGGGATATCGTCAGCAGCATCTACGGCAAACGGCACGTACGGGTGATTGACGGTCGCTATCGGGTGCTGACCTTCTTCTGGCGGCTGATTCCCAACTGGATCTGGCGCAGGCTGAAAATTTGAACGTGAATAGTATAACCACAAAACCATAACATAATGCAAACGAACAAATTATTATCTGCTATTCTGCTGGCTCTGGTCGTACTGACGGGGCAGGCAAAAACCTACAAGACCATCAAGGCCCCCAAGGCGATGGCAAGTGTGAACGTATCTACCGGTGAGCTGAGGGCGCGCGAGGTGATCTTCCGCGACACGGCCACCACCATCCACTTTACGATAGAGTATCCCAAAGGAGAGTTGTTCCGCTTTGACAAAGGCAGCTATCTGTTGGACGAGAACGGAAAGCGGTATGCGCTGCGCTCGGCGGAGAACATCGCCCTTAGCACCTGGATACAGTCGCCTGAGAGCGGCATTACCGAATTTACGATGCACTTTGAACCGTTGTCAAAGTCGGTGAAAATATTTGACTTTATAGAGGGTGATGTCAGCTTTGCCTTCATGCTCTTGGGCATCCACGATCAGAAATATAAGATCCAGGCGCCCACGATGGAGGAGGTGGCAGCAGCCAATCCCTATACGCTTCCGCAGGACTGGTTCAGGACCGACACCATCACCGTCAAAGGGCGAATCGAGGGCTATAATCCGGTGCTCTTCGGCTTCAATTCGATGGAGTGCTATTTCGAGGATGTCTTCTCTGACGATGCGACCACACTGGTGCTCGACATCGCGCCCGACGGCACCTTCTGCAAGAAATTCCAGGCCAGCTATCCCGTTCAGCAGAAGTTCTTCTGCACAGAGTCGAGGAATGGCTTCCACGAGATACCGTTCTTTGCCCGTCCTGGCGAGACCATTGACATCACTGTGAAGCGCGATGAGCACGGGGCGTATCAGTGCTACTATAACAGCGGCAGTAGTCGCGACGTGCAGAACTGGCTCCGCAACATGGACGTGTTCGACAATCTGGCCTATCCGCTCCACTTGTCTAAAATCAACATCGCCGAGGCCAAGCAGAAGGCTGAGGATGTGTGGCAGAACATGATGTACAGGCTGCAGTCGGTGAGTCGTCAGTATCATTTCACACCGCTGGAGATGCAGCTGGCGATGGCTGATGTACAGGCCAATTTCGCTTATGCGTGGGTGGACTACATGATGTATCGTGAGGATGAAGTGAGGACATTTGTGAAACAGGAAAGTGGCGCAATCCGTATGGAAGTTTCTGACAGTGCGGAGTTTGTGGCTATCGGTGACGAAAAGAACTATGAACTTCTGCATCGTGTGGACTTCGACAACCCCCTGCTGCTTGCCAGTAACCAATATTCCATTCTGCTCAACCGCATCCAGTTTGCGAGGCCGGTGATGCTGTATCGCGAAAAGAGTATGATGAATGAGGAAGGCATCATTGAATATAATGCCAGCGGCGTGATCAAGAGACTGAAAGGGAGCCTGATAGCGTGGCGTAACCTGATGGGAGTGGATCATGACAACATGATGGCGCAGCATTGCATCTACAAGGAGTATCTCAATGATTTTAAATCTTGGCGTCATAATGAAGACATGAATGCCGTCTTCCTGGCGGATACAACCAAGACAGAAGCGGAGAGGAAGAAAAATGTTGACGATAATATCAGCATCAGCAAGATGTATCCCGAGTATCTCGCTGCTTTCAAAGATCCTTATATCCACCAGAAGGCTGAGGCGTATTATGCCCACAAGATGGCGCAGAAAGACATTTCTACACCGTTGCCAGATATGCCGATGGCGGACCTTATCCATCAGCTCACGCAGAAATTCCCGGGCCGTTACCTTATGATCGACTTCTGGGGCATGGGCTGCGGACCTTGTCGTGCTGCCATCGAGGGCAGCAAGGAGATACGTGCCCAGATAGCCAAGCGCGACGATGTGAAGCTGATCTTCATTGCTGGCGAACGGACGACGGAGGGGAGTGATGCCTATAAGAAATATGTGGCGGAGTGGTTGGCTGACGAGGAGACCATCTGCGTGACGAATGCCGACTTCACCCGTCTGCAGGAGCTGTTCCGCTTCAACGGCATCCCACACTATGAGACCATAACGCCCGAAGGCCGTCGCGTGCGCGACGACCTTCGGATCACTGGTTTCTACAATGTAGATATGGGATTACGTCAGATTAAAAATTCTTTCTGACGCCCTGCCATTCGGGGAATTTCATCTTCAGATACTCATCGTCGAGGAAGAGGGCAGACTGTCCTACGCGGCCTTTCAGCTGCCAGTCGAGCCATTTCACCACCGCCTTGGCGTAGTTGCCACCATACTTCTCGTAATAGGTGCCGCTATGACCGTCCTTCGAGTTGAGCATCACCACGGGGATATTGTCGGCGATGCGCTCGTAATCCTTCTGGGCATTGGCATAGGCGATGTCGCCAGGGCCTCCGATCATATAGAACATCGGGGTGTGGAGGTTTTTCAGGTTCTCCTTGGTGGTGCCCATCATCTCCATATCACCGATACCGGAGTTGAGCATCACGCAGGTCTTGATACGCGGGTCGTAGGCCACACCCAGCACCTGGGCGCCACCGCAAGACTGTCCCATAGCGGCCACATGGTCGAGGGCGAGACAGTGGTAGTATTCAGAACCCTGCTTGGCATTCTGTTCCGTCAACCAGTCGAGCACCTCGAGCAGCATCTTAGGATAGGTGCTGAACTGCGGGGCTGCGGGCTGAGCCTGTTTCTTATTCTTCTTGGCCTTCTTGGCTGCTTCCTCGCGCTGTTTGGCTTGTTGCTCCTGCTGGGCCTTTCGCTCCTCAGCGGTCATGGGCAGGATCTTCTCGCCATTGGCCATGATGACATCGCCCTTGGTCTCGGGGTAGGCCGATTTCAGTACACCGCGCCACTGCGCCATCACATCTGCCTCGTCGTAGGGACCGATGGCAGCGGCCACATAACCGTAGGAGGCCACCTCACTCAGCAGCAGGCGCATCTCTATATTATTATTAAAGCAGGCACCGTTGGCATAGACGATCACGGGCAGGGCACCCTGCTTGGCCACCACTTCTTTCAGGTTCTGCGGACGATAGACGGTGAAACCTGTACAGGAGGCATCGCCCACCACTTCAGACTTGAAGGGGCCTGTGCCACCTTCTTCCACTACCTGTTTCTGTACGGTCTGGGCATTCATTCCCATGCCCATGGCGACCATCATCGCCGTCAGTAATACTTTCTTCATACTTACTCTATCGGTTTTATATGGTATCTCTCGCTGGAATTATACTCGCGGTCCTTGTCCTTGCCGAAGTACTCGAGCAGGAATTTCTTTTCTCCCTCTGGTGATACGCGGATGAGCACTTCACGATAGGTTTCCTGACCGTTCTGGAGAAAGTGCTCGAAGGCATCGAAGGTGACGGCCTCCTTGCTGTCGCTCTTCCTGATGAGCTTGAACGCGGACACATTACGATGGCTCTGTGCGATGTCGACATACAGACTGTCGCTTGTAAAACGGAACATCAACTCTCCGCTCTGTGAGAGATAATCACCCTTCAGATCGATGGCGTGCGCCTGAAATGCGCCACCCATCATCAGCAATAATAATAGAAACTTCTTCATAAAATTGGTTTTTTTATTCAAATCTGCTGCAAAGGTAATGTAATTCGTACGAACTACCAAATATATTTGGGATAATCTTTTTGTTGGGGCAATGAAAAAGCCGCTGGACTCTCGTCCAACGGCTCTCAAATTCTCTCAATTTGTTCTTTGCTAATTACTCAGCTGCAGCTGTGTCAGCAGCAACAGTGTCAACAGCAAGTGTGTCGATAACGCTATCAACAACCTCCTCGATAGTGTCGGTATCAACCTGAGCGGGCTGAGCCTGCTGACCACAAGAAGCGAAAGAGATAGCTGCAACAGCTACGAACATAAATACTAATTTCTTCATTTTTCTAATGCTTTTAAATCTGTAAAACAATCATTTGTTTATTAAAACGCTGCAAAGTTATACATTTTTTTAATAGGTCGTATCATTTTTTTTGTTTTTTTTTAGGCTATTTTTGTAACTTTTTTGCAAGGTGTTGAAAATCAAGGAATTACGAAATGTTAAAAATAGTGCAAATTTTGCACAAATATGAAAATATGCCAAAAATGCACGTTTTTCGGAAAAAATAAGTACCTTTGTGCTCGCAAACATACAAAGAAAAAAAGGTAAAAAAGTAAAAAGGTAAAAGAATGATAGATACTTCGGCCTTTCAGGGCAAAACGGCAGCTTATTTTACCCTCGGATGTAAGTTGAACTTCTCCGAGACCTCCACTTTCGGCAAGATGCTCCAGGAACTGGGTGTGAGAACGGCCGAGAAAGGGGAGAAGGCTGATATTTGCCTGATCAATACCTGTTCTGTAACGGAGGTGGCTGATCAGAAGTGTCGTCAGGCCATCCGCAGACTGGTGCGTCAGAATCCCGGGGCCTTTGTGGTGGTGACGGGGTGCTATGCGCAGTTGGAGGCCGATGAGGTGGCGTCGATTGAAGGCGTGAGTCTGGTGCTGGGGTCGAATGAGAAGGCGAACCTGGTGCAGTTTCTGTCGGATGCGTGGGGAGATGACGGAAGATGGAAGAAGGAAGAAGGAAGAGTGAAGACGTTCCGTCAGAAGACGAAGGATATAAAGACGTTTGCGCCGAGTTGTTCGAGAGGGAATAGGACGAGGTTTTTCCTGAAGGTGCAGGATGGGTGCGACTATTTCTGCACGTATTGTACTATTCCTTATGCGCGAGGTTTTTCGCGGAATCCGACGATAGCCTCGCTGGTGGCACAGGCGGAGGAAGCAGCGCAGGAAGGGGGTAAGGAGATTGTGCTGACGGGTGTGAACATCGGTGATTTCGGTAAGACGACGGGTGAGAAGTTCCTGGATCTGGTGAAGGTGCTGGATGCGGTGGAAGGTATTAGCCGTTACCGTATCAGTTCACTGGAACCGGATCTGTTGTCGGATGAGCTGATTGACTATTGTGCGAAGAGTAGGGCGTTTATGCCTCATTTCCATATCCCTTTGCAGAGTGGCAGCGACACGGTGCTGAAGCTGATGCACAGGCATTACGACCGTCAGTTGTTTGCTGATAAGATCCACAAGGTGAAGGCGGTGATGCCCGATGCCTTTATCGGTGTCGACGTGATGGTGGGTTGTCGTGGAGAGACTCCGGAGTGTTTCGAGGAGACCTATGAGTTCTTGAACGAGCTCGACGTGACGCAGTTGCATGTGTTTCCGTATTCCGAGCGTCCGGGCACCTCGGCACTGAGCATTCCCTATATCGTGAGCGAGCAGGATAAGAAACTGCGTTCGAAGCGGTTGTTGGATCTGAGCGACGAGAAGACCATCGACTTTTACCAGAAGTATATCGGTGAGGAGGCGGAGGTGTTGTTTGAGAAGGCCCCTCGCGGCAAGGCGATGCACGGATTCACGAAGAACTATATCCGTGTGGAACTCCCCGCCAAGGATGCCGATCCCTCTTTCGACAATCAGCTGCTGAAGGTCCGTCTAGGCGACCTGACTCCTGATAAACAAGCGCTCAGATGTATTCTCTTACCTCTCACCTCTCACCTCTCACCTCTATAATATATATAATGTACGCGCGTATGGAAAAACTGGCAATAGTCATCTTGAATTGGAACGGGCGGAAGATGCTCGATCAGTATCTGTCGTCAGTGCTGCAGTATTCCAAGGACGAGGCCACGGTGTATGTGGCGGATAATGCCTCGACGGACGACTCGCTGGCGATGCTACGGACGAAATATCCGGAGGTCAGACTGATAGAGTTGGACAAGAACTGGGGTTTTGCGGAAGGATATAATCGGGCATTGAAGCAGATTGAGGCAGAATATTATTTGCTGTTGAATTCCGATATTGAGGTGACGCACCATTGGCTGACACCGATGATAGAGCTGTTGGATGCGCATGAGGATATCGCTGCCTGTCAGCCGAAGTTGCTGAGTATCTATGATCGCGATGCTTTCGAATATGCGGGGGCGAGTGGAGGATTCATCGACCGTCTGGGCTATCCCTTCTGTCGTGGACGTGTTTTCGAAACAGTAGAACAGGATAATGGCCAGTATGATGATCCTTTGGATGTGCATTGGGCTACAGGTGCTGCGCTGATGATCCGCGCGAAGGACTATTGGGAAGTGGGCGGATTAGACCACCGTTTCTTTGCGCATAATGAGGAGATTGACCTTTGCTGGCGACTGCGCATCCGTGGACGCAGAATTGTTTGTGTACCAGACAGTTATGTGTATCATGTGGGTGGCGGTACGTTGCCGAAGAGCAATCCGATGAAGACCTTCCTGAATTTCCGCAATAACCTGACGATGCTGTATAAGTGTCTGCCTGAGGAGGAGTTGAAGGCGGTGATGCGCTGGCGTTGGTGGCTGGACTATCTGGCTGCGTGGGAGACGCTGATCCTGAAGCAGAACCTCGGGGATTTCAAGGCCATCTATCGTGCCCGTCGTGCCTTTAAACGTTGGCGGAAAGATTTTGAAGACGACCGCAGGCGGATTCAGGTGAGTCGTGTGGTCAAAGAAAAACCTGAGCGAAAGATGTTCTCTCTGCTCTGGCAATATTATGTGAAAGGTCACAAGACCTTTAGTACTTTACCTCAATAGGTTTTTCCACCTCTTTCTTCCATTCTGTCAGGAAGTCGAACCATTCCTTAGCGGAGTGATAACCGAAGGATTCGTTGTCGGAACAGTAGATGACCTTGTACTGCAGGCGGTCATCAGCAGTGCCCACCACGAAGGCATAATTGTCTTTGTTGGCAGGCTCTTCGCTGCGGACATATTTCATGGGGATGCAGATGCCCAGACCAACGGTCTCGCGCTTGAAGTTGATGGTGTCGGTAGAGGGCCAGTCGGTTCCCCAGCAGGCGCGCAGGCCCTTCTTATCGCTGAACTCCACAGAATTCTTCACGTTGATGATGCCCGTTGAGAAGGCATAGTCATTGACGTTCTTATTGAAGAAGACGTCGACATCGGTGTCGCGATGGCCCGCATACTGGGTGTAGCGGAGGGTCATGTTTAGAGGTGAGAGGTGAGTGGTAAGAGGTGAGAGAATACCGGATGGTGCACTCCAACCCTTATCAATCACTTCGACGATGGTGCGCAAAGGACCGTAGGAGATGATGCGCTGGGTACGACTCTTGACGGGCGATACATGCGTGGGCTCTTTGCCGTTCCAACCTCTGAAGGCACCGAGACCGAAGGTCTGGCCTACCCACAGCACATCGTCGCCATAGCCTTTCGCCTTCTGATCCTTATCGGTATAGAACTGCGTCTCTTTCAGTTCCAGTTGTTTCTTGAACTTGCCATAGCAGTCGAGTGTCTGGCGTTCGTCGAAGTAGATACGGATGCCATTGAGTTCGCTTTCGAAGTCGACACCATGATGATGCTGGATGTTGTAGGTATAGGCGGCATCGCCACGGGCGGTGATCGACTCAATGAAATTGTTCTGCTGGTTCTTCTTCAGACTCTTGTCCTTGGTGTTGCTCAGCACCATCTCTGCGAATACGCGGGCGGGGTAGGTGCGAGGCTCACCCTCGGAAAAGAGCTGCACCGTGTATTGCTTCTTCTCCTTGCCCTTGAGATCGACGAGAAAACAGAGCTCGTCGAAGGTCTCGTCCTGATTGAGGTCGTCTAGCTGGCAGGGGATCTCCTGACCATCGACGGTGACAAGGGCTGAACGGATATTACCGTAAGAGGCGAGATTGATGACGACAGGTTCATCGTTGCGAACCGTCTTCGAGGGATTGCTGACACTGACCGTGACAGTCTGCTGGGCAAAGACTGACAATGGCAGGAAGAACAATAGGTAGAGAATCCTTTTCATTTCCATGTTTCTTTGTTTTAGTATGCTACAAAAGTACACAAAAAGACGGAAAATGGCCTTTGTTTTTTACACAAATAAACAAATTTGTGCATTTTTGAGGGAAATTTTTAAAATAATTAGGTTAAAATTTGGATTTGAAAATAATTTTTAGTAAATTTGCAGAAATTTTAAAGAATCGTAAAACTCAGACTGGCCGTTAGTGCGTAAGATATATTTTATATTGTTGTTGACGATGCTTGGTTGTATCGGCTGTGAATGGCAACTCAAGTCCGAAGAAACGGACACGGAGATTGTCGTCGACCGTTACGACCGTATCCAGAGTCTGTATCTGACGACGGGTGATTTCTCCGCCCTTCAGCAGATGAACACGGCCTATCCCACGCAGACCAGGACACTGATAGAGGATATACTCCGTATCGGTAAGGTCAACGAGTCGGACATCAATATGAAATTCCTGCGGTTCTATCAGGACTCCACGCTTCAGATGCTGATCAACGAGGCAGAACAGCAGTATGCCAGTATGGATGACATCAATCAGGAGCTGACCACCGCCTTCCAGTATCTGCAGAAACAGATTCCGAACATCGAGATTCCCGTGGTCTACGCCCAGATAGGTTCGTTGGATCAGAGTGTCATTGTGGGTAACGGTCAGATAGGCATCTGTCTCGATAAGTATCTGGGGTCTGACTATGCACTCTATCAGAAAGAGGAATATGGTTATTCGCAGGAACAGAAAAACATGATGCAGCGACAGTTTATCGTGCCCGACTGTATCGGATTCTATCTGTTGAGCCTGTATCCGATGCCCTTCGACCATGAGATGACGCAGGAAGAGCGCGATGTGCATATGGCGAAGATCCAGTGGGTGGTGAACAATGCGGTGGGTCGCACCGTCTTTAATAATGCCGTTGTTAGCCGGATTGATGAATACATGAAACACCATAAGAATATGACACCTGCAGGCCTCCTGGCCAACAATGAGTATCAGCTATTCAAATAAATCGCCTTGGTGAATCTGATGGTTTTTCAGATAGTTGTTGAGCAGATCCGTGAACTCATGGTTCTTGAGTCCCCATTGGGGTGCGATGAGCAGTTCCTTGGGTGACTGTGAGACAAAACGTTCGAGAACCAGGTTTTTGCGGAGGCGTTGTATGTAGTTGGCAATCAGTTCGATATATTCGTCGACGCTATAGATGTGGAAGGGTTTTTGCTCGAATTCATCTGCCAGTCGTGTGTCCCGGATGATCTGCATCTGATGGATCTTCAGGATGTCGATGGGGAGTGACGAGATGAGGGGCGCCTGACGGAGATTCTCCTGCGCATCCTCGCCTGGCAATCCTAAGATGATATGAGCGCCAGTAAGGATGCCGCGCTGATGGGTCTTCTCGATGGCGAGACGGGATTGTGCAAAAGAATGTCCGCGGTTGATGCGTCTGAGGGTATCGTCGTTGGCACTCTCCACACCATATTCCACAATGAGGAAGGTGCGACGGTTCAGGTCTTCCAGATAGTCGAGGAGTTCATCGGATATGCAGTCAGGTCGTGTGCCGATGACGATGCCCACGATATCTTTGACGCTGAGGGCCTCTTCGTAGAGCTGGCGGAGGTGTGAGATGGAGGCATAGGTGTTGGTATAGGCCTGGAAATAGGCGAGATACTTCATCTCAGGATATTTCCGCGCAAAGAACTGCTTGCCTGCTTCCAGCTGCTGGGTGATGCTGTCCTTTCGCTGACAATAGGCGGGGTTGAAAGTACGGTTGTCGCAGTAGATGCAGCCCCCCGTAGAGAGTCGTCCGTCGCGGTTGGGACAGGTGAAACCCGCATCGATGGAAATCTTCTGCACACGGAAGGGGAAACGGTGGCGTATCCACGTCCCGTAATCATAATAATAAGGTGTATTCACTTTATTTAATTCCATCAGTTTGCAAAGTTAGGGAAAAAATCGCTATCTTTGCACAATCAAACAGAAAAATCAATTGTATCTATGGTAAATATAAGACTTTCAATGGTTGGTGTGGCCTTATTGGTGCTCTCTATGAGTGTCAGGGCTGGTGAGAAACTGAGTTTGTTTGACATCACACGCGGTGATTTCCGTCAGGAGACATTATCCGAGGTGCATCCGATGGCGGATGGTGAGACCTATGCGCAGATCAGTGCGGATGGCAAGCGCATCGTCACCTATTCCTTTAAGACGGGCAAGGAGGTGGGAGTCCTCTTTGATGCCACTACAGCCAGAGGTGCGCAGATCGGTCGTGTGCAGGGCTATATCGTGAGTCCTGATGGTCGCAGGTTGCTGATTCAGACGAACACCAAACCCATCTATCGTCGTTCGTTTACGGCAGAGTATTATATCTTCATGATCCAGAACAATAAACTGGAGCCGTTGTCGGATGGCGGTCCTCAGCAGACACCGGTGTTCTCGCCAGATGGCAATCAGATCGCTTTCGTACGCGATAATAACATCCATCTGGTGAAGCTGCTTTACGACAATGCAGAGAGTCAGGTGACGAAGGATGGAAAGCGCAATGAAATCATCAACGGTATTCCCGACTGGGTGTATGAGGAGGAGTTCTCCACGAATTCGTCGATGGTGTTCTCAGCAGACTCCAAGCAGATCATCTGGATCCGCTATGATGAGACCGATGTGCCGCAGTATTCCATGCAGTTGTTCAAAGGACTGTCGCCTGAGCAGGAGCAGTATCGCGACTATCCCGGATTCTATACTTATAAGTATCCGATTCCTGGCAAGCAGAATTCGAAGGTGAAGGTGGTCTCGTATGATATCAAGAGTCATCAGACACGTACCATTGATCTGCCTTTGGACGCTGATGGCTATATCCCCCGTATCAAAATGACGAACGATCCCGAGCGCATCATGATTTTTACACTGAACCGTCATCAGGACGATTTGAAGATCTATATGGCGAATCCGCTCTCGACGGTGGCGAAACTCATTATTGAGGACAAGGTTGACAAATATGTGAAGGAAGAGACGTTCGAGGATGTGCAGATCAGCGATAAGTATATCCTGTTGCCCAGCGAGCGCGACGGGTATAATCATCTGTATCTCTATAATCATAATGGTCAGTTGATGCGTCAGATCGTTAATGAAAACTATGTGGTGAAGAGCGTCTATGGTGTGGATGATGTAACGGGTGATGTCTACTTTGCAGCTAATCCCACGGGAGCAACGGAGCAGCAGGTGATGGTGGCGCATCCCAATGGCAAGATCGAAACACTTTCACAGAAGCCTGGTGTCAATAATGCCATCTTCAGCACGAACTTCAAGTATTTCATCAATATCTGGAGTGATATCGATAATCCCATGCAGTACACGATCTGTCAGAACAACGGCAAACAGCTGCAGACACTCATCGACAATCATGAACTCAAGAACAAACTGGCGAAGTATGACATGGGTAAGAAGGAACTGTTCCAATTCAAGACCTCTGAGGGTGTGACGCTGAATGGCTGGATAGTAAAGCCTGCGGATTTCAATCCTTCGAAGCAGTATCCCGTGATCATGTACCAGTACGGAGGTCCTGGCAATCAGCAGGTGCTGAACCAGTGGGGTATTGGTATGAACGGTAATGGTGCAATTCTGGAACAGTATCTCTGTCAGCAGGGGTATATCTGTGTCTGTGTGGATAATAGAGGTACTGGCGGTCGTGGAGCAGAATTTGAGAAATGTACTTACCTGCGTTTGGGTGAACTGGAGTCACGCGATCAGGTGGAGACGGCCCTCTGGCTCGGACAACAGTCGTATGTCGACAAGAATCGCATCGGTATCTGGGGTTGGTCGTATGGTGGCTGGAACACGTTGATGTCGATGTCTGAGGGACGACCTGTATTTAAGGCAGGCGTAGCGATTGCTCCACCTACGAACTGGCGTTTCTATGACACCATCTATACTGAGCGTTATATGCGTACGCCTCAGGAGAATCCCAAGGGCTATGATGAGGTGAATCCGATCGCAAGGGCTGGTCAGCTGCATGGTGCATTGCTGATTTGTCATGGTCTGGCTGATGACAATGTGCATTACCGTAATTCTGCAGAATATGTGGAGGCTCTGGTACAGGCGGATAAGGATTTCAGACAGTTGGTCTATACCAATCGTAATCATAGTATTTACGGAGGTAATACCCGTCGACATCTGTTCCGACAGGCGATCAGTCACTTCAACGCTGAACTGAAATAAAAAACTCCCGCCGTTTGGCGGGAGTTAATTATTTAATATGCGAAGAGCGGATATTCCTTCATCTTCTCATTGACGCGCTTGCGAACGGAAGCAATCACTTCTTCGTTCTCAGGATCGTTGAGCACTTCCTCAATCCAGGCGGCAATCTGAATCATCAGGTCTTCCTTAGCACCACGGGTGGTGATGGCAGGTGTTCCAAGACGGATACCAGAAGTCTGGAAAGCAGAACGGCTATCAAACGGAACCATGTTCTTGTTCACGGTGATGTCAGCTGCTACGAGGGCATTCTCAGCCACCTTACCAGTCAGATCGGGATACTTAGAACGCAGGTCTACGAGCATCGAGTGGTTGTCAGTACCACCGCTGACAATGCCGAAGCCACGCTTCACCAGTTCCTCTGCCAGAACCTTGGCATTCTTCTGAACCTGCTTAGCCCACTCCTTGAACTCGGGCTGCAATGCCTCACCGAAGGCAACGGCCTTGGCAGCAATCACGTGCTCCAGCGGACCTCCCTGCTGTCCGGGGAAGACGGCAGAATTGAGGATGGTAGACATCATCTTCACCACACCCTTCGGTGTCTTCAGACCCCAAGGATTCTCGAAGTCCTTACCCATCAGGATGATACCGCCACGAGGACCGCGCAGGGTCTTGTGGGTGGTAGAGGTTACGATGTGCGCATATTTCACGGGGTTCTCCAGCAGACCTGCAGCAATCAGACCTGCGGGGTGAGCCATATCAATCATCAGCAGAGCACCTACCTTGTCGGCAATCTCACGCATACGCTTGTAGTCCCACTCACGGCTGTAGGCAGAACCACCACCGATAATCAGCTTCGGCTTGTGCTCGAGGGCCAGCTGCTCCATCTCGTCATAATCCACACGGCCCGTCTCCTTGTTCAGGTTATAACCGATGGGGTTGTAGATGATACCACTGGTATTCACGTGCGAACCATGAGAGAGGTGCCCACCGTGATCGAGGTTCAGACCCATGAAGGTATCGCCGGGCTTCAATACTGCGAGCAGTACTGCTGCATTGGCTTGAGCACCAGAGTGGGGCTGCACATTGGCATACTCGGCTCCGAAGAGCTTGCACACACGGTCGATAGCCAACTGCTCTACCTCATCGACTACCTGACAACCACCATAGTAACGGTGTCCAGGATAACCCTCGGCATACTTGTTGGTCAGGTAGGAGCCCATAGCTTCCATCACCTGGTCACTTACGAAATTCTCACTGGCAATCAGCTCAATTCCTTTCAACTGACGCTGATGCTCTTTCTCAATCAACTCAAAGATTGCGTTGTCTCTGTTCATTGTCTTTGTTTATTGGGTTTATACTAATTCTACCTTATTGATATCTTGTTCTTTCTCGCAGTAATGACAGGTCAGAATACCGTCAGCCACATGGAAATGAGTGGCCATCGGCTCATTGTTGGTCACACATTTCGGATTGTTGCATTTCACGATACCCTTGATTTCTGCGGGCGTCTCCACAGCCTTCTTCTCTACCACCTCATAATCGCGGATGATGCTGAGGATGACATTCGGTGCAACAACGGAAAGACGGGAGATCTCATCGTCAGTGAAGAACTTGTCCGACACCTTGATGATGCCTTTCTTGCCTACCTTCTGTGAAGGATAGTTGAAACCGATGGTGACGGGGGTGTCCAGATCAAAGAGCCCCAACAGACTTGCCACTTGGTATGTCTTCGCTGTGGGTATATGGTCGATCACGGTGCCTTGCTCAATGGCGGCTACCAAACGTTCTTTCTTATTCATCTTATTATCGTTTTGTCGTTCTTAACTTCCTCTAATGAGATTCCGAGTACATCGCAGAAGATGGCTTCGCGTGCAAAGAGACCATTGCCAGCCTGCTGAATATAGTAGGCGTGGGGATTATCGTCCACCTCATAGGCAATCTCGTTGACACGGGGTAGGGGGTGGAGAATCTTCATATTGGGCTTGGCACTTTTCAGCATCTCATTATTCAGCACATACACGTTCTTCACACGTTCATATTCCATCAAATCCGAGAAACGTTCTTTCTGGACACGTGTCATATAGAGGATATCGGCATCGGCAATGACCTTTTCATTAAAGGCGGTATGCTCCTGGAACTTGATGCCATGCTCCTTGCAGTAGAGCTTATACTCGTTGGGCATGGATAATTCCTTCGGAGCCACGAAATGGAAGGTCGGATTAAAGTGGCGCATGGCCATCAGCAGCGAGTGCACCGTTCTACCATATTTCAGGTCGCCCACCATATATATATTAAGGTTGTCGAGCGTACCTTGTGTCTTGTAGATCGAGTAAAGGTCCAACATGCACTGGGAAGGATGCTGGTGGGCACCGTCACCGGCGTTCACAATGGGGATGGGGGCCACTTCGGAGGCATAGACGGCTGCTCCCTCGATATAATGGCGCATCACAATGACATCGGCATAGTTGGAGACCATCAGGATGGTGTCTTTCAGCGTCTCGCCCTTGGTACCACTCGTGATCTTGGGATCGGCGAATCCGATGACACGGGCGCCAAGACGATTGGCTGCGGTCTCAAACGATAGTCTGGTGCGGGTTGATGGTTCAAAGAAAAGTGTAGCTACCACTTTTCCTTTCAATATTTCCCTGTTCGGGTGCTTCTCAAACTCTTCTGCCATCTCAATCATATAGAGAATCTTCTCCTTCGTGAGGTCGGCAATTGTCACAAAATTATGCTTTTCCATCCACTATTTTCGTTTTGTTGGCACAAAATACCACATTCCCTATTTCTAGAGGGGTTTTAGTACCATTGTCTTTACTCTTAGTCATTACACGCTACAAAATTACTACTTTAATTTTAAATAATCTCCCTATTTTTTATTTTTTGTTCTGTCTTAAACACTTTTTTTGATATGATGCTTAATTAGTGAGGTGTTTCCGCCTTTAATGTTTCTCGAAAACAAAACTAAATGAGGTATGGTATTATCCCTTTTTATTCCTATTCTTCATAATCTCGATATATTCAATTCTACAGTTCTGGCTAATATAATCCATACAGTTTAGCTTCTTTTCTGGACGTGGTATTAGTTTCTGTTTCATAATTCAATTCATTGTTAGTTCTACTCCCTCAAATCTCTTATCTCCAATACGAATCTTAACCTTATGTGTACTGTAGCCATATAGCTTTATATCAGTACCCTTTGCTTTAGCTTTGTAGCCTGTACACGGAGCTCCTCTAAATCCTTTATTAGCCAGTGTGGTTAATTATTTGCTAAAAACCTTTGATATTTTGAAAGAAAATCGTAATTTTGCACCAAGATAATTAAAAGAGACGAATTTTTGGACTTATGACGAAGTGGTTTGTGCGTTTTTTATGGACGTTATTGATATTGGTAGTGCTGGGTGCTGCCACTGCATTTTATGCGATTGATCAGGGATGGATTGGTTATATGCCACCCATCGAGGATTTGCAGAATCCTATCAACCGTTATGCCACGCAGGTATATTCATCCGATGGAAAATTGCTGGGTACGTGGAACTACAATCGTGAGAACCGCGTGCTGGTGGATTATACCAAACTGTCACCGGCATTGGTACAGGCACTGGTGGCTACTGAGGACGTCCGTTTCTATGAGCACTCTGGCATCGACTTCTATGCTTTGGCACGTGCCATCATCAAACGCGGTATCATGGGACAGAAGAGTGCGGGTGGTGGCTCTACCATTACCCAGCAGCTGGCTAAGCAGTTGTATTCTGAGCATGCCAAAACTACCATGGAGCGTGTGCTTCAAAAGCCGATAGAATGGGTTATCGCTGTCAAGCTGGAACGCAATTATACGAAGGATGAGATTATCACGATGTATCTGAATTATTTTGACTTCCTTCATAATGCGGTTGGTATCAAGACGGCATCAAATACTTATTTCAGCAAGGAGCCTAAGGATCTGACGGTCAATGAGGCTGCCACCTTGATTGGACTCTGTAAGAACCCTTCTTATTATAATCCCGTCAGAAATCCAGAGCGGAGTCGTGAGCGTCGAAATGTGGTGCTCGGACAGATGGTGAAGGCTGGTGCACTCTCACAGGCTGACTACGAGAAATATAGTGCAGAACCCATCCAATTGCATTTCCATGTCAGCGATCATAAGGATGGTATTGCTACCTATTTCCGTGATTTCCTGCGTCGTTATATGATGGCCAAGAAACCTGAAAAGGCTTTGTATGCTTCGTGGAATATGGTGAAGTATCACATTGACTCAATTAATTGGGAATCAGATCCTTTGTACGGTTGGTGCAACAAAAACAAGAAGAAGAATGGTGAGCCTTATAGCATCTATACCGATGGCCTGCGCGTGCATACCACCATCGACTCTCGTATGCAGAAATACGCAGAGATGGCAGTGCAGAAACATGTGGCCGGCTATCTCCAACCGGCTTTCGATAAAGCCAATTTGAAGAAGCCCAATGCGCCCTTCTCCAAGGATCTGTCTGCTAGCCAGGTGAAGAGTATTCTGATGCGTTCCGTTCGTCAGTGTGAGCGTTATCGTGTGCTGAAAGAGAGCAATGCCTCAGATGCGGAAATCGAGAAGTCATTCCGTACACCTGTGCGGATGTCCATCTTTACCTATCATGGAGAAGTGGATACAACCATGACGCCGATGGATTCGATAAAATATTACAAATCATTCCTTCGTACAGGCTTTATGAGTATCTGTCCTCAGAATGGTCATGTGAAGGCTTATGTCGGTGGATTGAATTTCTCACATTTCGCCTATGACATGGCTATGGAAGGTCGTCGTCAGGTGGGTTCTACTATCAAACCGCTTCTTTATTCTCTGGCTATGGAGAACGGCTTCTCACCTTGTGATGAGGCACCCAACGTGCAGCAGACCTATATGGTGGCAGGAAAGCCTTGGACACCTAGAAATAGTGGTCGCGCAAGATATGGCCAGATGGTGACCTTGAAATGGGGACTCCAACAGTCTAACAACTGGATCTCGGCTTATCTGATGAGTAAGCTGAATCCTCAGGCTTTCGTCGACCTACTCAGACAGTATGGTATCAACAATCCGGAAATCCATCCGTCAATGGCTCTTTGTCTCGGACCTTGTGAGATTACGGTTGGTGAGATGGCAAGTGCCTATACGGCTTTTGTGAATCATGGTATCCGTGCAGCTCATATGTTCGTCACGCGTATTGAGGATGGTGAAGGTAATCTGATTGCACAGTTCCAGCCACGTATGAATGAGGTAATCAGCGAGGAGAGTGCCAACAAGATGCTATATATGCTGAAAGCCGTTGTGGATGGTGGAACAGCAGGAAGACTCCGTCATAAGTACGAGATGAAGGGTGAGATTGGAGGAAAGACCGGTACCACAAATAATAACAGCGATGCTTGGTTCGTTGGCATAACGCCCTCGTTGGTCAGCGTCTGTTGGGTGGGAGGTGACGACCGCGATATCCATTTCGACTCAATGGACATGGGTCAGGGTGCTACGATGGCACTGCCTGTTTTCGCCCATTATATGCAGCAAATCTATGCCGATTCTCAACTCGGAATCAATGAGAGCGCCGTCTTCGATATGCCAGAGGGATATAACCCTTGTTCGTATCTCGACGACGCACTTGGTGACAACGATATTGAGGAGATTTTCGAGTAGCCTTATATATATAAATAAGGTGTAATCTTATTGCTTTGTCAATAATCTCGAAAACTTTTGTTAAAGATTGAAAAAAGTCTTCGAAAAATTTGGAGGGTATCAAAAATAGTTGTACCTTTGCATCCGCTTTCGCGCTTTTTTTAGGGTGATAGCATAAAAAGAAGGAGTTCTTTGATAGATTTACATAGACAGAAGTAGTACAAGAAGCGAGTGCCTTTATATTATTAATAATGTATAGGTGCTTGGGTATAAGAAACGAACCGTTTAATTCTTGAATTATTTGGATAGTCGTTCTGAGACAGATTAAGATCGGTGCATGTTTATTATGCATTATGCATTATGAATTATGCATTGAAAAGATATTTTTTACAATGAAGAGTTTGATCCTGGCTCAGGATGAACGCTAGCTACAGGCTTAACACATGCAAGTCGAGGGGCAGCGAGAAGAAAGCTTGCTTTCTTTGTCGGCGACCGGCGCACGGGTGAGTAACGCGTATCCAACCTTCCCCTTAGTAGGGCATAGCCCGGCGAAAGTCGGATTAATACCCTATGTTTTCCAATGAGGAC
>Ga0310786_10003292_pt1 | contig 23627 bp, 17 predicted proteins | sample AusTroGonzalo_MG_FD_203881 | JGI IMG/M metagenome (GOLD analysis project Ga0310786, IMG submission 203881) | Bovine rumen microbial communities from tropical cattle in Woodstock, Queensland, Australia - Gonzalo_03 (v2) (version 2) | ecosystem: Host-associated > Mammals > Digestive system >...
AACATATCGGGCGATTTCTATGCCCATGCGAGCTACCGCGTGACGGGAAGCTCCGTCGCGATAGGCGAGGCCGTGGGCAAGGCCGCGGCCTCGTTTCTCGAACGCCGTTAGCGGAAGATCATCAGCGTGCCGCGCGTGGTGGTCTTGAGCCAGATTCCGCGCTCGCCGTTGAGTTCGTAGACGATCTCTGCCTGCGCGAATGCCGAGCGCATCTCCGCATTCGTTTCGTCGTACTCGAAGGAGATCTTCTCCGGCGAGAACTCGCCAACTACATCGTTTGCGGCGGCGATACGCGTGAAGAGCGGCGCCTTTGCGGACATCGCGGTCGCGTCGATTTCGATCCTGGACTCGTCGGTGATGACGAGATTTTCCGTCGCGGTCAAGCGGCCTGTCGCTTTACCAACCACGACGGCGCGCACCACGGACGCAACGCCGTTCGACAGCACCACGTTCTCCGCCTCGATCGTTGCAGTCGGGCGCAGAACGAGCGTGCCTGTACCTTTCGCGCCAACGTACAGATCCTTCGTCGTGACGAACGTGCCGTTCGAAACGTCGAGAATGCCCGTGCATCCATCGCCGTCCGGGAAGTAGGTCGCACTGGGCCCGGGAAGGAGCTGGAGATCTTCCAACTCGGCGCCGCCCACGTACACGTGGTTGCGGATGTCCGTCGTGCCGCCCGTCATGGTCCATACGCCGCGCCCACGCAGACCCATGCCGATCACGAGCGGCATCGCGCTTGAGACTGGAGTGGTGTCGTACGAGTTGTGGTAATACTGGCCGCCTGAGAGGTTGAAGAACCCAGTGCCGACGCCGCCGCCTACCACGCACACGCCCCTGTTGATTGTCACTTTGCCGCCACTCAGGTTGTAGTAGCCAACGCATTCGCTCTTTGCCAGCACATCGGCATTCGACTTGTTGATGCGCGTACCGTCGCCCACCACCAGACCGCAGGCCATGGGCGCATAGTGCCATCCCCAGGAACTCACAGATAATAATCCGCCCGTCTGGTTCACGACGCCCGTCACGCAGAGCGGCTCCGTGGTGGTTGACGAAGAAGAGTCAGGAGAGTCCGCCGCCACGAAAACCCCGAAGTTTCCGGGGTAGAGACTACCATGCTTCAGGTTCAACTCCCCGTAACCTTGCTTGGTGCCTACGGAGAGTCCGTAGAATGTTGAGCTTCCGCCCGTGAACGACGTTTCGTCTGTTCCGTCGAAGTTGAGGATGGCGCGGCCGCCCGGAACGTTGTTGCACACGAACCAGTATCCCTGATAGAGCCAGTATTTCGCCGTGTCCGAGAATGTGAGGACGCACGGGGTGCCGGGCGTTGGCGTCATGTAGAGGTGCTGGCTTGATTTTGTCGGCAGGCCAATCTGCAGACAGCTCGTCCCAGAGAACGTGTTGGTGCCCGATTCGAACTTGAACTTTGAAGGCACATTCACGAGACCGTCCCCAGACCCGTTGATGGAGCCGCCGTTGAACAGGACCGTCGCGTTGGTGATGTACAGCGTGCCGCCCTCGCCTGCCGCGAGCGCGCCGCCGGGCTGGAGATCGACAGTTGCGGCACCCATGTCGTACTCGGTGGTGGCGGCGACTGTGGCGACGCCGGGGCCGGCGTTGGCGATATGCAAGTCGTTGATGGCATGAGTGGGAGCTCCGTCTATCTCCACGGTGTACGACCCGCCAGCGGCCGTCACGAACGCGGAGGCGTCCGCCTCGGGAACGCCATTGTCCCAGTTCGCCGGCGTATTCCATTTGCCGTCCTGCGCCTCTCGCCAGTTGGAGACGTGCGGAACGAGATGCCCGTTCTCGTCGATCTTCGCCCTCGCGCCGTTCCACGTGACTGTGGACGGGAGGGCGCCTGGCGTCGCCCCGGTCACAGTCACGGAGACGGTCGCGCCAACCGGCACCGAGACGTTGAACGTCGCATTCGCAGGCAAGGAGAGCGAGGCGAGCGTGAGGTCCGTTCCGTCCACAAGCTCGATGCCGTTCGCTCCCGCCTGGTACGTCGGCGAGAGCGACATTGTGCCGCCCTGCGTCATCTTCAGCGTACCACCCGCGAAAACGAGGCTGCTCGCATTGGGAAACGTCTGCGCGAGCGACGCCGTTTCAAGCACGCCGCCCGAAATCGTGATTGAGCCGGTCACGCCGGGTTGCGCCTGGGAGAAGGAGACGGAGCTGTCGCCTGCCACCGCGAGATTCCACGTCCGCCCTGCCTCGAAAAGCCCGCCGAACACGATCGGCGCGGTCTGCGCGTCCAGCGTGAACGTCGTTCCCGGCGAACCGTCGATCTGGAGGGCGTTGCCGTTCCACGTGAGCGTGCCGGTACCGCGGTTTCCAAGCGTCACGTTGCCTGCCGCCGAAAAGAGGTTGGAGACGACGATATCCTTGTCCGTTGTCTCGCCCGTGCCGGTGTAGTAGAACTTGGCCACCGGCGCGCCGTTTATGTTCAAGGTCGCGATGTCGGCATGATTCACGCTGTTCTCTTTTTTCGTCTTGCATGTCCACGAATGCTCGAACACGATGGCGTCGCCGCGTCCGACGGATGTCTGGTCCGCCGCGCAGTTCTTGTTGCCGATGAGACGCGCGAGCGTGCTTCCAGAACCGTGCAGGCGAAGGCGGCCTGGCAGGCTGTTCGTGCCGTTCAGGTAGATTTCACTTGCGGCTTCTGTGACTGTGATGAAGTCAGACGCTGCGTCCTTGCTCGCAATCCCCACGTCGATCACCGCCTTCTTATTGGCCGTGACGCGAAGCCTCGTGGAGCATTTCGCGTCTTCCACGGGCAGATTGTAGCTACAGCAGATGTTCACGAAACCGTCGCCGTAGATATGCGTGTTTCCAAAGAATTTGACGTTGTCGACCCACGTCCAGCTGCCGCCCTTCGAGCCGATGAACTTTCCGGCGGGAAGCTCCATCTCGTGTGTGATGCCGGATATGTCCGAGAAATACACATTGGCGTACCGCGATCCTCCGTGTGTCGCGTTGCCGAACGAGACGCGTCCCCGGTTGTCGATGGTCAGTGTGCCCACCTGGTCGAAGAGCGCATTGCCAGTCACATCGATATCACCGGCACCGGAGAAGGTCACGGTGGCGTACGGAGAGCCGGCCCTGTCGGTCGTCTTGTCGAGACTTCCGTATATCAGCTTCGCCTGCGTCGAGTTGTTCTTGAAATAAAGTTTGGAGGAGAGTTTGGAGGAGGGGTCGCCGTTCCAGGTGGCCGGGCGCATGAACGTCTGGTCTGCCGTAACATCGGCGGCGATCTCAAGCGTCGAGTTCGTCTGGAATCCGAGCCGCTGGTCTGCCCAGTCCGCCGTGCCGAACGTGTAGGCCGGGGCACCGTTCGTCACGATCAGGTTCTCGATCGCGTATTGACCCTGAAGATCGATCGTCGTGGGCGCGCCATCGGCCTGTGCGCCGAAGATCACAGTGTCGCCGAGCTTGCCGCCGAACGTGTGTTCCGTCCTGTTCGTCCACATGCCGGGCACTTCGTTTTCCTGCCAGTTCCCGGCGGTGTCCCACATGCCGTCAAGCGCCGCGCCCGTCCAGTGGTAGACGCCAGCCGCCGCGATGTTCACGCCAAGCGACACCGTCGCCAGCGCGATAAAACCTGTCTCTTTCGCCATTTTTCTGCGCTCCTTTTTCTCGGCGCGCGCCGCCGACGCGGCGCGCAGACCTTACCTAGTTATAGTTGTACGTGGCGTTATCATATCATATTCCAGACTTATTTATCAAGCCGAAAATGAATTTTACGGTAACCCGCTGTTCAGTGACGCATTACATAAGAATGATTACACTTAGTTACCATGTGGGGCGGCAGATATGGTATAATAACGGCTGTGAATACGCAAAGAATAACATGTGTGGCTCTTGTTGCTCTGGCCGCCTGCGCGCTATGGGCAAAGAATCCCAGGTACATCTTCCTTTTCATAGGAGACGGCATGTCCATTCCGCAGAGAATGGTGGCCGACGAGTTCGCTCGCGCGTCCGGATACGGTCCGCTTGCGATGAACGCGCTTCCATACCAAAGCACGACAAGGACTCGCGCGGCGAATGCTCTGGTCACAGATTCCGCCGCCGCCGCCACGGCCATTGCTTGCGGGGAAAAGACGAATGTCGGCGCGCTTGGCGTCGGGCCAGACGGGACGCGCCTCGAGTCTGTGGCGGAGATCGCGCATAAAAAAGGCATGAAGGTCGGCATAATGACCACCGTCACCATCGTGCATGCCACGCCGGCAGGCTTCTATGCGCACCGCAAGTCGAGGGGGGAATACTACAACATCGCCCTTGACCTCGTCGATTCCGGATTCGATTTCTTTGCAGGCGGTGGAGTCTACGACAAGTACGACGACGCCAAGAACAAGAATTACCGCGGTAACGTCTTCGATCTTGCGCGCAAGGCCGGCTATGAGGTTGTCGAGAGCAGAGACGAGTTTTCCGCGCTCAGGCCCGGATGCGGGAAGGTATGGGGAGTGTTTTCGAAAGATGCGCTCGATTTCGCCATCGATCGCACGGACCGCCAGCCCCGACCCGCCGAGATGCTGGAGAAGTGCATAGAGCTCATCGACGGGCCCAACGGCTTCTTCATCATGACGGAGGGCGGCAAGCTCGACTACGCCGCGCATGCAAACGACCCGGCGTCCGTCGTCGCCGAGACCATTGACCTGGACAAGGCCGTCAAGGTCGCCGTCGCGTTTGCGGCCAAGCATCCCGACGACACGTTGATCATCACCACCGGCGACCACGAGACGGGCGGAATGGCGATGGGATTCGCGGGAATCGGCTATAAGTTCTATGTGGGGCTCCTCGCCAACCAGAAGTGCTCGACGGAAACATTCTCCAATAGAATCGCCGCGCGCATAACCGCCAACCCGTCCATAAAATTCGACGACGTCAAGGCGGACGTCACTTCGCAGTTCGGCTTGGTGTTCGAACAGCGCGAGGCGGATACTCCCGACAAGAAGCTTTTGCTCCTGAGCGCGAGTGAAGTGGATGAATTGAGGAAGGCGTTCGAGGCCGATGTGGAGATGATCTCCGCCAAAGTTTCCGAGACGCGCGCACATGACGTGGCACGCCGCCGCAAGTTCGCGGCCACCGTAAAACGTCTCTTGTCCAACCATGCCGGCGTTGGCTGGAGCTCCGGCGCACATACTGCCATGCCAACAATGACCACGGCGCAGGGGTGCGGAGCCGAGAATTTCATCGGATTCCTTGAAAACCACGACATCGCGCGCAAGCTCAAAGCCATGCTTCAGTGAGAAAGCGAAACGTCATACCTATTCTTGTGCTTGTCGTCGCGAGCGCCGCGCTTTGCCTTGTGCCTGAGCCAAGGCGGTTGGCGAATGACGACGGGCGCTCGGTCCGTGCGAAGGTCATAGCCGTCGACAACGCAAATCTCGAGAAGCTTGGTCTGCTCGACTACGGTTCGCAGCATTTGACGGTGGAGATCCTTGACGGGGCCGAGAAGGGGCGCATCTTCAAGGCCGGAAACGAAGTGCGTGCGCAGCTGGACATAGACAAGATATTCGCCCCCGGCGACACCGCAACGGTCGTGATCCCACCGGGCGGCGCGAAGGAAGGGGAGGCGCTCGTGGCGCGCGATCATTGGCGCAATGGATGGGGGCTTACGTTTTTCGCCGGATTCTGCGCGCTTCTCTGCTGGTTCGGCGGCTGGACGGGCGCGAAGGCCCTCTTCAGCTTCGTCTTCAGCTGCCTCGTTGTGTGGAAGGGGGTCGTGCCGCTTTGCCTCATGGGATGGCCTGCGTCATGGACGGTTTTCGGGGCGGTGTGCATGCTCACCGCAGTGATAATGTATCTCGTAGCCGGGCCGACCCGCAAGGGGCTCACCGCGTTTGCCGGGGCAATCCTCGGCGTTTTCGCGGGGCTCGCTCTCGCTCACGTCTTCGGCCGGCTCATGCACATCAACGGCGCGACTCTTCCGTATGTGCAGGCTCTTCTCAATTCCGGCTACGAGTCGCTAGACCTCCCGGACATCTTCATCGGCGCGGCCGTGCTCGCCTCCAGCGGGGCGGTGATGGATCTTGCGATGGACGTTGCCGCCGGCGTCGATGAGGTCGCAAGGCGCAATCCGGAACTGTCGGGCCGCGAATTGTGGCGCTCCGGGGCAAGAATCGGCCGAAGTGTGGTCGGAACGATGACCACAACTTTGCTCTTGGCATATTCGGGCGGATATATTACACTCTTAATGGTGTTCTGCGCCCAAGGGACGAAGCCTGCGGACTTTCTCAACTCCACGCTCGTCTCCGCCGAGACGGTGAAGACGCTTGTCGGCAGTTTTTCGCTCGTCTTTGTGGCGCCGTGCACCGCCTTCGTCGGAGCATTCATCTTGAAAGGAAAACGAACATGAAAAAGAAAGCATTTCTGCCGCTGGCGTGTCTGGCGGCCCTATTCGCCGGTTGCGACGGAACGCCGGACGACGGTTCCGCCGATTTCGCCAAAGGCAAGGCCGCATACGACGTGCGCGACCTGAAGACGGCGGTCAAGCATCTCACCGCCTCGATCCAGGTTTGCGCCACAAACCTCGAGGCGCACCTTACGCTGGCGCTCACCGATCTCGCGTTGGGAGACGTGGACGGCGCGGACAAGGCCGTAAAGGCCGCGCGTGCCATTTCGCCCGATTCCGCCGAGGCCCTTCTCGCGGACGCAGAGGTAGGCTGGATGGCCAAGGACTTCGCCCGCGCAAAGTCCGGCTATTCCGCGGTCGCGAACGCGAAGCAGCTGTCGGCCGCCATGCGCAGCCAGGCGTATTCGTCGCGTGCCGTGGTGGAGCTTGCTGAGAACGAATTCGACCAGGCCAGAATCTCGCTCTGGCGGGCGATGCGCCTCAACCCCCGCAATCCGGCGGCATGGTACCATCTTGGCGTGCTTTCCCGCGACACGTGGAAGTTCGACGACGCGGCTCTCCAGCAGTTCACGGTGGCCTCGAAATTCCTGGAGCCGGCGAGCGCCAGGTTGCGCGATGTGCTCCGCAACGTGATTCCCGCTCTGCGCGACGCGGCGGCCCGCGCAGGCGCGGCCAGACCAGGCGTGACGGCCCGCAATCCCGGTGCCGCGGCAAAGCTCATAGGGGAAGGCGAGGAACTTCTGGCGAAGAAGCAGACGACCAAGGCCCTCAAGAAATTCGCCGCCGCATACGACGCCGACAAGTTCTCGTTCCCGGCCGCGTTCAACTACGCGAAGCTCCTTGCCGCGACCGAAAAGACCACGGCCGGAATCGACAAGACGCTTGCCGTCTTCGCCGCAGCCCTCGACGCAAAGCCGATATCGCAGGAGGCCGGCCTTGCCGCCGCCAGATATGCCATGTACAACAAGCGTTGGGCCACGGCCGCGAAAACTCTGAACCGCTCGCTGGCCTACTACCCGGAGTCCAAGCAGATGTTGCGCCTCTACATCGACGCCCTTCAGAAGACCGGCGACACGAAGACGGCGGCGCTCTATCAGGCGTGGCTTAAGGAGCTTTGATGCCGGCCGACGCATCCATAGGGGAAATGGCGTTCTTCGCCCTCCTTGCCGTAGGGGCCATAGTCGGCCTCTTCCGCGGCCTTTCCGGAGGTCTGGGCAGCTTGGGAGGGCTTGCCGCCGGCATCGCCGCCGGCTGGTTCCTGATGGATCCGATCTCCTCGTTCATCTCGGCGAGAGGATGGTTTCAGGAACCCTTCGTGATGCGCGCCGCCTCGCTTGTCGCGGACGGCATTGCCGGACTTGTCGTGTTCGGCCTTGTGCGCCGCATCCTCGAAAAGTTCGTGCGATTCCTCGTGCCGCGAACGCTTGATTCCTTCTTCGGCGCGCTGGCCGGTGCTGCGGCAGCCTTCGCCATATGGCGTGCCGGGGAATGGGCCATCGCCTTCTACCGTGGAGGCGGCGCCGCGTGACCGACGCCCCGGACACGGAACTCATGCGACGGGCGGGGACGGCCGACGACGAGGCCGCCTTCGCCGTTCTAGTTGAAAGATACCAGAATATTCTTTTGAACCTTTTTCTCCGCAAGGGCATTTCATATGTTGACGGAGAGGATCTCGCCCAGCGGACGTTCCTGCGGCTTTGGCGATACCGCGCCAAGTATTCGCCGCAGGCAAAGTTCACGACTTTTCTCTTCATGCTCGCCATGCAGGAGGCTACCGACTTCTTCCGCGCGTCCCAGCGGCGGCGGAACCTGGAAGACGGCTTCGCCGCCGAAATCGAGGTGGCGGCGGACGAACGACGGCCCGATGCCGGCGTCGCGCCGCAAGACGATGACGTTCGACGCGCCGTCGCCCGCCTCCCCGAAGGCCTGCGCGATGTGGTCGAACTGGGCGTTTTCCAGGATCTTCCGTATGCAGAGGTCGCCGAGACCCTCGGCATACCGAAGGGAACGGTCAAGTCGCGCATGTTCCATGCGCTGAAGAAGCTGAAGGAGATGTTCGCAGATGAACGAGGACATTGAGAGACTTGAGCCCGAATTGAGGGCTGTGGCAGCACGGCTGAAAGCCGCGCCGCAGGCGCATGTGCGCCCTGGTTTCGCCGCTGACGTGATGGCTGCGGTGCGGGCCGACCGTGTCCGCGCCGGAGTCCTTCACCGCATCGGCACCCCCGCCGCGTTCGCGGCTGCGGCCGCGCTGGCCGTTCTTCTTGGTGCGTCGGCGCTCTTCCTCGCGTCCGCGCCCGCGAAGAGTTTCGCCACTGCGGCGGAATTCCCCGGCATTGGCCTTGCCGATGGATCGCGTCCGACATCTGCGGTCGCTCCGTATGTGCAGGCTTATGCAGTGCGTGCATTGGCAAGCGATCCGTCTGCGCCTTCCGAGGCTCTTTCGCGCGCCGTGGCGGAAATCGCCAGCGCGCAGCACGCAGACGGGGGCTGGGGGCCTCCGGCTCTCACCGCGCGCAATGTCGCCGCGCTTGCCGCCGCCGTCAAACTCGGCAACGAGACTGCCGTCTGCGCCTGGAAGCGCGGGGTTCGCCATCTTCGCGCGCATGGAATCCCCGAGACGGATCCATTCGCTTCAGAGCTTTCAAGCGCAAACTGAGCCGTGAAGAATGTGGTATAATAGATGTCGTGGTTTTTCAAGGCAAGCAAACAAAATCAAATAGAAAGAGAATCGTAAAATCATGAACATCAGCAAATTCCTTTTGATTTCATGTGTTCTCGCCGCCGCTGCGGCGTTTGGCCAAGAAGAGCAGCCTCTTGACGTGATGGCGGTGTACTATCCGCACTGGCATCGCTACCCGAAGGGCGACGAATGGTTCGGGGAAAAGTGGAAGGCCGGGGAGTGGGAGTTCGTCAAGACGCCCAAGACGCGCTTCAAGGGCCAGATAAACTTCAGTCCGCTGGCCGGATATCTCGACGGCGCGAATCCAACCGACGTGGAGACGGAAATCGCCCTCGCCTCAAACGCCGGCATAAGCGTGTTCCTGTACGACTACTATTGGTACAACGGGGAGAAGACGCAGGAGGAGGCGATCGAGAAGGGGTTCCTCAAGGCGAAGAACCGCGACAAGATGAAGTTCGCGCTGATGTGGTGCTATCACGAGCGCAGGGATCAGTTCCGTCCCGCATACAACAGGGAACGCAGGGAGCTGATGACCCTGGCGCACACGCCCGAGGAGTTCCTTGGCCTCATCGACTATTCGATCGCGCACTATTTCAACCAGCCCGAATACTACCGCAAGGACGGCAAGCTGTTCTTCTCCATCTACGCCTTCGCCAATCTCTGGAAGACGTGGGGAAAGGACGACGAGAAGGTGCGCAACGCGATCGCGGAGGCGCGTCGCCGCATCCGCGCCGCAGGCCTTGGCGAACTTCACCTCAATGCGCAAGGCGTGAGGCCTGACATGGCCGCGCAGATGGCGTCGCTCGGAATCGACTCCTTCACGGACTATGGCTTTACCGCCGACCGCGTCAAGGATGCGTCAAGACGGTTCAAGGAGGGCGAGGTATGCTTCGACTTCAAGGAGCTCGACGGCATGATCCAGGAGCATTGGGCGAAAATGCGCGAGGCGTCGCCCGTCCCGTACATCCCGATCGTGCCGACGGGCTGGGATTCGACGCTCCGCTGCCGCCTCGACGTTTCGTTCCCCTGGAAGGGAGATATCATCTATCCGTATTGCAGCACGTTCACCAACAACACTGACGCCCTGTTCGAGAAGTACCTTCGCGACGCCAAGTCCGCCGCGCTGGCCGACCCGAAGAAGCCTGGCATCGTCTACATCAACGCCTGGAACGAATACACGGAGGGCTGCTGGCTGCTTCCCGATCGCCGGCGCGGCGATCTCAAGCTGCGCGCGATCGCGCGCGTGTTCGGGCGCCGTCCTGCCGGCAAGTACGCCTACACGTTTCCGAACTGGGGCAGGAAAACCGACAAGAACCAACAGGCCAAGTATGTCGATGTTCCAGACATCGAGAATCTGAAGTATGGACCGCATCCGCGGCAGGGCATGGACGTTTGGCTGCCAAAGCGCGAACCGTCCGCGAAGGGGCGCACTCCCGTTCTGATCGTCATCCACGGCGGCGGCTGGAGGGGCGGCGACAGGATGCCCGATGCCGCCGGATGGCTGCTTCAATGCCGCGCGAAGGGCGTGGCCCTCGTGGCCATAAGCTATCGCATGACCACGGATGCCGAAGACGACGGCGTGAAACCTCCGGTGAAGGCGCCCCTTGACGACGCGGTGGCGGCGATACGCTTTGTGCAGGCGCATGCCGACGAGTGGAACATCGACGTCTCGCGGATCGGGCTGACGGGCGGCAGCGCTGGCGCGTGCTCTTCCCTGTACTGCGCGCTTGTCGGCGGCAATGCGCTTGGAATCCACGCCGTCTATGCCAAGGTTCCGCAGACGTCCCTCGATCCGCAGGAGATGAAGGAATGGATCCCGAACTCCAGATACGGCGCACACGCCTTTGGCTACAAGTACTTTACCGACTGGCTGGAGCACCGCGCGGAATGCCTTCATCTGATTGAACAGTATTCCCCGGCGGCGCTTCTGCGGAAGTGTCCGGCGGAGAAGGCCGCGCAGTTCTTCTACAGCAGCCTGGCGTTGCCGCCTCCGGGCGAGCTTCCGGAGGATCCCACCCACGCGGCGATGTTCTGCGTGAAGTTCGAGGAAATCTGCAAGGCAAAGGGCATTCTCTGCAAAGCCGCATCATCGAACGACGAGTTCCTTTCCGCCCTGTTGGAGCAGGGAAAACCGAAAGCCCGCGAGTGCCGTGATTGTGCCGGCGAGTGTTCGTATGGGGTGTGCGCGCACGTGTCGCGCCCCGGCGAGTTCGAGACGCGCATTGAGGAAATGCGTCTCATGAAGGAGGCCGGCATCGGCTGGTGCCGTACCGACTTCGACTGGAAACACGTGGAGCCGCGGCAGGGCGAATGGACCTTCGAGCATCTCGACCGGCTGATGGACGACGCGGAACGCATAGGGGTGAGGATTCTTCCGATACTGGACTACGAGGTGCCGTGGGCGTACTATCCGTGGACGGACGAGCACATCGGGCGGTGGCGCGAATACGTGCGGCGCGTCGTCTCGCGCTACAGGGGGCGCTGCCCGGTATGGGAGGTGTGGAACGAGCAGAACTGCAACCAGGGCGGCGCGCACCCGTTCCCCGGCCCGAACGAGTACGTGGCGCTCATCAGGGCAGCCTACGAGGAGATCAAGGCCGCAGACCCTGCCGCGCGCGTGGCCATCGGAGGCTTCGCGGACGTGCCGTTCGACTACATTGAAGGCGTGTATGAGGCCGGCGGCAGGGAATACTTCGACATCATGAACGTCCATCCCTACCAGAGAACCGACAAGGCCGAACATAAGATGGCGGAGCAATATCGCAAGCTGCGGGCGCTGATGGAGAAGCATGGAGACGGCGCCAAGCCCATATGGGCCACGGAGATCGGGCTGATGGTGAACAAGGCGGGATTCACAGCGAAGGGTCTTCTGCGCGCCGCGTTGACGAACATCGACGCCAAGCGCAGCTGGCGCGTGCTGTACACCGACCGGGAGGCGACCAGCTTGGGAAATATCCGCTGTCTGCTGAAGACCGAGCTTTCCGGCATCGGCGGCGAACCGCAGACCTGCCTCTTCGCGGATCTTGAGGCGCGCCTCGCCGCCGGCGGAGTGGACGCGCTCGTGCTGCCGTTCTCGGAGGAGTATCCCGCCGACGCGATGGACGCCATCTGCGCCTTCGTGAAGGATGGCGGCACCGTGGTCGATCTCGGGGGCATGGCGATGTTCAAGCCCGTCACGTGGAAGGGCCTGGAGAAACCGTTGGTGGGAGCGCCGTCAAGTAGGCGGTGCGACGAGGATCGCAAGTGTCTGCGCTTCTCGAACGAGTGCTGGTTCACGAACGAGCGCATCCCGCACAAGTTCCCGTCGTCGCCAACGGCGGCGTTCGGGCCGCAGTGGGCCAGGACGGTGAATACCGGGCAGGAGGTGCGGTGCTTCAAGCCTGCGGGCCTGAAGGACGGCGACGAGTTCATCCCGCTCCTCACCTTCGAGACGAACGGGTACAGGTGCGTATCGATGGCGAGGATCAAGTACGGCAGCGATTTCCGGGGCAATCTCGTCCTCGGCGGCTTCTTCGAGAGGCGTGTTCTGGCGCACACGGACGAGTGGCAGGGGAAGGGCTGCGCGCGCCAGCTCAACCAGTGCTACGCCATGGGCTACGACAAGGTGTTCTGGTACGAGTTCCAGCGGTGCAGCGATTTCGGCATCGTCCGGCGCAAGACATTCGAGCCGTGCGACGCATATCTCGCCTACAAGGCTTTCGTCGCTGCGCGTCCGTCAGGCTCCGTGCGCGACGGCACTGAATGGATGGACGCGGACGGCGACATCTGCCGCCCGACGTGGACGCGCCCTGACGGACGGAGGGCCGGCGCCGTGTGGAGCATTTCTGGCAAGGGGGCCGCTCCTTCGTGCGCGTTCGGCGCGGCGGAGTATCGCGATTGGCTGGGCAGACCGCTCGCTACCCTGCCAGATCCGCTCCCCGACACGCCAGTGTACTTCGTCGGTCATTGACCGTGTACGTTATCTGGTCGGCTGAAATAGAAAATCGCGCTGGAGATTTTGTTTTTTTCTGTCGATTGCGCGGCGAAACGGCTTGTGGTATAATGTCTTCATTCAAGCGAATAAGCGAGAACTTAAAATGGCAAAACAGACAAAACAGACCCGCTTGTGGGCGGGGCGAAACTTGGCCGCTCTTTTTGCGGCGGCCGTAACAGTAGCGATCCTCCCGGTGTCGGCAGATTCCGTCCAGTCGTTCGACCCCGACTGCGTGCTTTACTACGACTTCGAGACGATCAGCGACGGCAAGGTCGTCAACCTCGCGAATCCCGGAACGATGGACGGGACGATTGTCACGAAGGACGATTTGGCACCGGAATTGGTCGAAGATTCCCCGGCCAAACGTATTCGCCAGTCGATGACGGCGGCCACATACGAGACCTCCGCGAAAGCACTCACGAACCGCATAACCTCCGCCGACTCGCGCCAGAAAGGCTACATCGAATGCATGCCCACGGATGTCAATTGGTTTGCGAAGACGAACTTCACGGTCGAGGCGTTCTTCAAGACGGACAACATGACGCAGATATTTACGCCCATTTTCCGGCGGAAGGGCGGGGCCAACGTCCAGGTCAACCTCGGCATAGGGGGGACGGGCGGCAGATTTTACGGACAGGTCTGCACGAACACCGTCAATCAGGTGCAATTCAACGACTCGCAGTACTTTTCGTCGGGCGAGTGGCACCATGCCGCTCTGGTGGCCGATCAGATGGGAGAGACGAAGACCGTGCGCCTGTATCTGGATGGCAGGAAAGCTATAACCGTCTTCCTCGACTCGAATATCTCTGACGAAAACGTTGTGGACGGTGGCAAGTGGTTCATTGCTGGTGCAAACGGCGGAAATTCGTTCGACGGCGTGATCGACTCCCTGCGCGTCACCTTGCGTGCGCTCGAGCCGGACGAGTTCCTGTCGATCCGAAAGTTCCCCGTAGGGAGGACGCTCGCGCACGTGAAGTTCGACGACGGCACGGCGAACGCCGACCCCGAAGGCGGCACGATGACGAATGGCGTGAACGCCGTCTCGAAGGAGGGTGGGAATTGGGCGACATTTTCGGCCGATGTCCCGGGCCCCGTCATCACCGACGGCGTGGACGGCGAGATTCTTTCAAGGACGAATACGAAATCGCTCTCTTTTGCGAACAGCAAGGTGACGTGGAGCGGCGATGACCAGATGTACTTCCTGCGCAAGACGCTCGCTGGCGAACCTCTCACCGCCTATACGGTGGAGATGTTCTTCAAGCCGAACGGGGAGCAAAACATATGGGCCCGGCTCATCACCGCCTGTTCTGGTAACCTGGGTAATGGCTATCCGTATGCGGTAACGTTCTACGACAGCAACCATCTGAGCTTGCGTGGAGACAGGGGCATCTTCGGCTACGCGGACCGCGACTGCTGGACGATGAACGTCTGCGACGGGAAGTGGCACCATGTCGCGTTCACGGCCGCGCCGAATACGGAAGATCCAACGAAGAGCGACGTGACGTTCTACATCGATTACGGAACCGGGAACGGCGGGTGGACAAGCCCGACGTCTTCGACAACCAATAATATTGCAATCCATCCCGACAATCTGTACATTATCATGGGTACAGGCAATAACGGCAACGGCTATTTCGGCCTCATCGACGAGTTACGCATCTCCGCAGGGGCGCTCGCCCCCTCGCAGTTCCTGCGGGCGGCGAAGCAGCGCGGCCTTGTCATCTCGTTCAGATGACTTGGAACGGTCGGTTTTGCATACTATCAGCAAATGGAGAAAAGTGAAAATGAAAGCGAACAAGAATATTCTCGTTTCTGGCCTTTGCCTTGCATCGTTCATGGCCTTGGCTGGCAACATGTCGTTCACCATCTCGTCTGACCGCCAAGACGCCAAGTACAAGCTCGGCGAAGAGGCCGTGTTCACCGTGACGGCCAAAGACACCAACGGCGTCCCCGCGAAAAGCGGAATCGTGCGCTGGAAGCTCAACAATTTCGGCGACAAGGTGTTCGCCTCGGGCGAAGAGGATCTTTCAAAGAACGGCGGCACGTTCACCGTCAAGGGTTCGCAGACGGAGCCCGGCTTCCTGCGGCTGGACGTTGCCGAGAAAGCCAAGAAGCCGTCTTCAGCGATGTGGGGCGTCGTGTTCGACCCCGAGAAGATCGTGCCCGGAACGCCGAATCCACCCGACTTCATGGACTTCTGGCGCGAGGCGATCAGGAAGTACGACAGCGAAGTGACTGAGCCGATACGCGTGACCGAGGTCAAGCGCACGGACAGTGCCGTCATGTACGAGCTGCGCATACCGTCCACGCAAGGCCGGTACGTTTGGGGCTACTTTTCGGAGCCGATCGACAAGAGCAAGGGACCGTATCCCCTGAATGTGAACGTTCCCGGCGCCGGGCCTGCCTCGTGGGGTTGTAGCATGGGAGGGGATGCCATGCACCTCAAGGTCAATGTCCATTACTACGATCCCGTGGTGCTGAAGGGCGAGAAGCACAAGAGCCCCAAGTGCATGGCCGTGCAGAAGGAGGAGGACGAGGCGTACGGAAAGAAGTATCCCGTCAAGACCGTGCGCTATACGCAGTGCGGCATCGCGGCGTCGCGCGAGGACTACTTCTACTACGGCGTGATCCTGGCGGCGAATCGCGCCGTGGACTGGGCAGCCTCGAGGCCCGGCGTGGATGCGAAGCGCATAGGCTACAGCGGCGGAAGTCAGGGCGGCGGTTTCGGCCTAATCCTCACGTCGCTCAACAAGCACATCCGGTATGCGCAGGTCGCGGTTCCCGCGATCACCGATCTTCTCGGCGACAGGATCTCGTCCCGCGAGGCCGGGTGGCCGCGGCTGATCGCCGCTCAGCTGCCGGAGAACAGGAGCGCGGCCGAAAAGAACGCGCCATACTTCTGCGGCGTCAACTTCGCGCGTCACATCGACGTTCCGATCGGTTTCGTGGTCGGCTTCATCGATACGGTCTGTCCTCCGCACGCCGGGTATGCGGCGTACAACGTGTGTCCGTCCAAGACAAAGGCGATTTTCTATTCCGTTGGCTGGGGGCATGACGCCGGCCGCGGCGAGGGCGGCAAGGAATTGGGCAAATGGATGTCCAAAATCCGCCAGCGCTGAAAGTCCGCCGCCCGCGCCGCGCTGAAGCTCCAGACGGCGGAATGACGCAGCGAACCCCACGGACAGGCCGCGATGTCTTGGATATGCCGCGCCCTGATGGAGAAGTGAAAGAGGAATCTGTTGTGAAAAGCGATGTTATAGTAATCGGTGCGGGCGTGGTAGGCTGCATGACGGCAAGGGCCCTCTCCCGCTACAACCTGAATGTTGCCGTTCTCGAAGCAGGCAGCGATGTCGCAGAGGGTGCGTCAAAGGCAAATTCTGCGATTGTCCACGCTGGATTTGACGCGAAGCCTGGCACCAACAAGGCCAAGTTCAACGTCCTTGGAAACAAGATGTTCGAGGATGTCTGTCGTGAGCTAAAGGTTCCTTTCCGTCGAAATGGTTCGCTCGTGCTTGCGTTCGGGGCCGAAGACGAGAAGGTCCTTGCCGATTTGAAGGCGCGCGCGGCGACGAACGGAGTTCCCGTGGAGATCATAGCTCAAGCCGAGCTGAGGAAGCGCGAGCCGAACGTATCGCCGGAGGCGACAGCTGCGCTGTGGGCGCCGACCGGCGGAATATGCTGTCCATACGAGCTTACTTTCCGTGCGGCGGAAAATGCAGCGGCCAACGGGGCGGAGTTCTTCTTCGACGCGAAGGTGGAGCGCATCAGCCGCGCAGGCTCTGCGCCGGAAGGCTTGACGTGGACGGTTTCCACGGCAGACGGCAGGTCTTTCTCCGCCAAGGTTGTGGTCAACTGCGCTGGCATACATTCCGACGAACTCAACAATCTCGTAAGCGCGACAAAGTATTCGATCCAGGCGCGGCGCGGCGAATATGTGATGCTCGACAAGGACGAAGACGGCACGTTCGCCGCGACGATGTTCCAGGTTCCATCCAAGATGGGCAAGGGCATACTCGTTTCGCCAACGGTCGATGGAACTGTGATTGTAGGGCCGACGGCGGAGGACATCGCCGACAAGGAAGACAAGGCGACGACGTTTGAAGGGCTTGAGAAGGTCAAGGCCGGGGCGATGCGGACGTATCCGAAGTTGCCGCTCGGCAAGGTGATAACCGAGTTCTCCGGTCTGCGGGCGCATGAAACCACGGTCGGCGACTTCATACTTGGCGAGCCTTCCGACGCGCCGTGCTTCTTCAACGCGGTTGGCGTCGAGTCGCCCGGGCTCACCAGCGCACCCGCTTTAGGCGAGCATCTTGCCGAGTCCGTCGCGGCGCGGATCGGCGCGTCCAGGAAGAACGCGGCGCTCATCTCCCAGGATGTGAGTTACTGGCCAAAGACTCGCGAGATGAAGCCGGAGGACCTTGCGGAGCTTGTCAAGCGCGAACCGGCATTCGGCCGCGTCATATGCCGCTGCGAAAGCGTGACGGAAGGCGAGATACGCGCGGCTATCCGCGCACGTGTCGGAGCGAGGACCCTTGACGGCATAAAGCGTCGCACGAGATCCGGCATGGGGCGCTGCCAGGGCGGGTTCTGCACTCCGCGTCTCATAGAGATTCTTTCGAGCGAGCTTGGACTTCCGCCGGAGGCGTTCCTGCTGTCGCGCAAGACGGCCCCCAAGGGACTTGCGGACGTTTCGGGGAAGTCCGGGGCTCCGGGCGAAGCCGGCGAAGTCCTTGACGTGGTGGTGATCGGCGCGGGCCCTGCCGGGCTTGCGGCGGCTGTCGCGGCGAAGAAGGAAGGCGCGAACGGCGTGCTTGTCCTTGAACGCGACGACGCTCCAGGCGGCATTCTCCAGCAGTGCATACACAATGGCTTTGGCCTGCACCGCTTCAGAGAAGAGCTTACTGGTCCGGAATACGCCCAGCGGTGGCTGGACATGGCGAACGAGGCTGGCGTGGCGATCCGCTGCGGAACGATGGTTCTCGGAATAGAAGCCGGATGCGGCGGCGATATAAAGGTCTCCGCCATGTCGCCGCGCGGCGGACTCAAGACGTACAAGGCGAAGTCGGTCGTTCTTGCGATGGGTTGCAGGGAGCGTCCCCGCGGCGCGCTGATGACGCCGGGAACGCGTCCGGCCGGCGTATATACCGCCGGGACGGTGCAGAGGCTCGTCAACATGGACGGCATAATGCCCGGCAAGCGCGTCGTGATACTCGGATCCGGCGACATCGGTCTCATCATGGCTCGTCGCCTCACGTTCTCCGGCGCAAAGGTTCTCGCATGCGTCGAGATCATGAAGAAAAGCTCCGGGCTCATGCGCAATGTGGTGCAGTGCCTCAACGACTACGACATCCCGCTTCTTCTCTCCCACACCGTCACGGACGTGGAGGGCGCGGAACACGTCACGGGCGTGAAGGTGTCCAAGGTCGACGATGATTTGAAGCCCATCCCCGGAACGGAGATGCACTTCGACTGCGATACCCTCGTTCTTTCCTGCGGCCTCATCCCGGAAAACGAACTTACGAAAAAGGCCGGCGTGGAGATGGATCCCAAGACTCGCGGCCCGAAGGTCGATCCGAAGACGATGGCGACGAGCGTGCCGGGAATATTCGCGGGAGGCAACGTCGTAAGAGTGTACGATCTGGTCGACTGGGTCAGTCGCGACAGTGAAATAGCCGGGCGCGAGGCTGCCAAGTACGCGTTGGGCAAGGCCTGAGGACGCTAAAGATGAAGATGATATGCATAAACTGCCCGAAAGGGTGCGAACTTGATGTGGAGAAGAAGGGCAACGACGTTGTCGTGACCGGCAACGCATGCCCCCGCGGCGAGGCTTACGGACGCGCGGAGCTCGCAAACCCGACTCGCATGGTGACGGGGCTTGTTCGTGTGGCCGGGATGCGGAAGCCTCTGCCGGTCAAGACGAAGACTGCGATTCCGAAGGGGAAGATAAACGATGTTCTTTTCGCCATGCACCAAGCTACCGTCCAGTTGCCTGTGAAGATAGGCGACGTGATTGTCCAGGACGTTGCCGGGACAGGCGTAGACCTCGTCGCCACGGCGAACATGTAAGGAGAAGAACGGATGAGCATGATAGACGAGATGCTGAAGGAGACGAAGGACACTCGCGCGTGTAGGCTCGGACCTGGCGCGACGGAGGAGACGCCTTCTTTGTTCAAGGAGCTTTTCCCCGAAGCCCGCAGCGCGGTCGTCGTGGACGACGTCAACACGAAGCGAGTCGCCGGCGACCGCGTCATCGCGCTGCTGAAGAGCGCCGGCATTGACGCCGCGGAATACACGATCTGCCCGGACGGCAGCTTATTCCATGCGACATACGACAAGGTCGAAGAGGTCCGCGATGCGATTCGGGCGTCTGGCAAGGATGTCCCCGTGGCCGTCGGCTCCGGGACGATAAACGATCTCGTGAAGCGCGGCAGCGAGGAGCTCGGCGTCAGGTACATGGTCGCCGGAACTGCCGCTTCAATGGACGGCTATACGTCGTTCGGCGCGGCGATCACCAAGGACGGAATGAAGCAGACGTTGGAGTGCAAGGCCCCGCTTGGGTGCCTTGTGGACAGCGAAATCGCGGCAAAGGCTCCGCAGGAGATGACGGCATCAGGCTATGCCGACCTCATTGCGAAGATTCCCGCCGGCGCAGACTGGATGCTTGCGGACGCAATCGGCGCAGAGAAGATACATCCGCTTGCATGGAAGTGCGTGCAGGGGCCGCTTCGCGGATCGCTCTCAAATCCGAAGGGCGTTGCGTCTGGCGACGAGCGGGAGATACGCAACCTGTGCGAAGGCCTTGTCATGAGCGGGTTCGCAATGCAGGCGATGGGCTCTTCGCGTCCTGCGAGCGGCACGGAACACCAGATTTCGCACTATTGGGACATGGAGGATCTTTCTTTCGACGGCAAGCCAGTTTCGCACGGCTTCAAGGTCGGCATTGGAACGCTTGCTTCGACAAAGGCCCTTGAGCTTCTCGTCGAGCAGGACCTTTCGGTCTTGGACGTTGATGCGTGCGTGGCGAAATGGCCTGAGTCAATCGATGAGGTCATTGCGACGTTCCCGAAGATATTCGGCAACCGTCCCGATCACATTCGTCGCGCCGAGGGCGAATACCGCAGGAAGTTCCCGACCAGGGAGGGCCTGCGCGCGGAACTTGAGACGTTCAAGGCAAAGTGGCCTGAGCTTGCGCCCGCGATTCGCAGGCAGATAATGCCGTTCGACGAAGTGAGAGACGCGCTGAAGCTCGTCGGCGCACCGTACGAGCCTGAGATGATCGGCATAACGAGGGAGCGTTTCCGCGAAACCATGCGAGGCGTCCCGTTCATGCGCGCGAGGTATTTTGGCGTGGATCTCATACATCGCCTTGGCCTCATGGGCGCACTGGAGGAACGTCTGTTCGGCAAGGGCGGCGTCTGGGAAGTTGCCTGAATGCGGAGACAGAGATGTTCGACCTGACTAAAAAGAAGGCATTTGTCTGCGATCTGGACGGCACTCTGTTCATGGGGCCAAACCCCATTGCCCCTGCCGTCGATTTCGTGATACGGAACACGAACTCCGGAAGATTCCGGTTCTTCTACCTGACGAACAACACCTCCAAGTGCCCAGACGAGTACATGAAGAAGATATCCGGCGCGGCGATTCCAGTCGTCGAGAGCCAGATACTCACGCCGCTCATCACGCTTGAGGCGTATATCCGCGAGAAGGGGTACAAGTCCGTCTACATCATGGCGAGCGAGAAGGTCACGGCGCATATGCGCGAACGCCTTGCGGATGCGGGAGTGGAGTTCGGGTACGACCCGGAGAACAACGAACTCGTGGCGCTTACCTACGACAAGGAACTCACCTACGACAAGCTCGCCAAGGCGACGAGCCTGTGGAACATGCGCAACTGCCCGCCGTCGCCCATGTGCCCGATTCGCACCGAGAACCAGACGCCCGTCGACTTCGTCGCGACGCATCCGGACAACTGCTGCCCGTCTGAGCGCGGCCCCATACCGGACATCGGCGGAATGATGAAGTTCCTTGAGACGACAAACGGCATGAGGCCAAGCCATGTCTTCGGCAAGCCGAGTCCGACGCTTCTTGCGCCGGTGCTAGCCGAATTCAAGCCAGAGGAGATCGCCGTCGTAGGCGACAGGCTGTACACGGACAAGGCAATCGCGGACAATGCTGGCGTCGACTTCGTGTGCGTTCTTTCCGGCGAGACCACGCTCGAAGATCTCAAGAACTACAAGGGAACTCCACCGGCAATTGTCGTGGAGACGTTCAACAGGGTTGAAGGCTGAAACAATCAGAACACGAGAAAGGGAGAGTATGACATGACGGCGGAAGAACAGTCCAAATTCCACAAGGCGCAGTGGCGATTTATCATCGGCAGCATGATTGCCTATGCGTTTTTCTACGTCACGCGCAAGAACATTGCGATGGCGCAGCCGAAGATGCTGGAGCAGGGTGTGATATCCACGTATGCGATAGGGCTCATCATTTCCGTACAGGGCGTGCTGTATGGGTTTAGCCGGTTTGCGAATGGCTTCTGGGCCGACAGGCTCAACGGCCGGATTTTCATGGCCATTGGCCTTGCTCTTTCCGCATTGATGAACTTTTTGTTCGGCTGTACGTCGCTTACAGTGCTTTTTGCGGTGTTCTGGATCCTAAATGGCTGGACACAGGGCATGGGATTCCCGCCGTGTGCGAAAATGCTTACGCATTGGATTCATCCAAAGGAACTGGCCACCAAGATGTCAATCTGGAATACATCGCATTCCATTGGGGCTTTTGGGGCTTTGGGGCTTTGCACATTTCTGCTCTGGCTCGGATTGGGTTGGCGCTGGTGCTTCTGGGTGCCGGCTGTTCTTGCCGGGCTGGGAGCCTTGTTCTGCTTCTTCTGCGTAAAAGACTCTCCTTCAGAGGCCGGTGTCCACGAGTTGGAGATTGAGGGTGCAGAATCGGCCAAGCCTTCCTCCCAGATTACATCGGCTGACCGTCGCAGGCTTGTGTTCGGCAACAAAGTCATTTGGTGCGTCGCCCTTGCCAATTTCTTTGTCTACATTGTGCGGCTTTGTTTTCTCGACTGGGGACCTACGCTGTTGTATCAGTACAAGGGTGTTTCCGTCGAAAAAGGCGGCCTTATGACGATCGCCTTTGAACTTGCCGCCGTCGTCGGCACGATATTCGCGGGATGGTTCACGGACAAAGTGTTCAAGGGGCGTGGCGTGAGGACCTGTGTCTTCTGCATGCTTTTTGCCGCATTGTTTGCGTTTGGCTTTTGGTATCTGCCGACAGGCGCATCCAGCGTTTGGGGCACTCTTCTTCTGATGGGCGTAGGCTTCTGCATCTATGGGCCTCAGGCTCTTGTCGGCATAGTTGCGGCCAATCAGGCTACTAAAGACGCCGCCGCCATGGCAAATGGGTTCACGGGCATCATGGGGTATCTGTCGCCCATTGTCTCTGGCATCGGCGTCGCATTCATGAAGGAACATTTCGGCTGGGGAGTTACGATTGGCGCAGTTGCGGGTTTTGCGATCATAGGCATGTTGTTCTTCCTTTTCGCCTGGAACGCCTCTGCGGACGGCTACCGCAATCGCCGGTAATGTCTGTACCTCTGAGCGAGGATTCTTGATGCAAAAACCAGAGAAATCGCGAGGAGGAGATGATGAAACTGAAAAAGATCGGCAAGAAGTGGGGGCGGGCGTAAGTTATACGCTTCCCTTCGCGTTGTAGGCTTAATCGTTTCTCTGCCCATCGTGGCTTCTCGTGCGGGGCGGAGAGTCCGAGCTTCTTGCCTTAAACGACTTCAAGAAACGCCGGAGCCGCATAGATCGGAAGATAGGCAACACCGTCATCCTTGGAGTGCCTGTCATTTACGTCCAGGACTGTGGGCAAGTCTATGTATGGACGGAACTTGCTGCGGAACTTGTCGAGTGAAACCTGCGTGTACCGCTTTGCGGACTTCACCTCGATCGGTAGACTTCCACTCAAGCATCTTTTCATAGACTTTTCTTTTCATGGCAGACTTTCCCCCTGCGGATATTCTAGCACTTTTTTGAGGTTTCTATCAAGTGCCAAAATACACTTTTTTGAAGAATGCGGAATGCATCTCACACCATTTTTTTGAGGAATACTGGCGCGAGTTCTCCGGGCTTCTGGAGGCGGCGAAGGCCACCGGGTGCCGAGACCTCACCATCGTTACGCGCGACGAAGATGGCGAGGAGGTTCGCGACGGCCTGAACATCAGGATTGTTCCAGTCTGCCGCTTCTTACTGGCCAGGTAATTCAGCTTTGGCCGCGTTCCGTCGAGGCGCGGATGACGAGCGGGGCGGAGATGCTGGTTGTGCGTGGCGCGGCAGACGGATCGCGCACGCGCGCGAGCAGCGTCTCGTAGGCGTACCTGCCGATCTCTGTGCAGGGCTGGTGCATCGTGGTGAGGCCGGGCGAGACGAACCGCGCGAAGTTCACGTCGTCGAAACCGGCGAGCAGGATGTCCTGCGGCACGCGCTTCCTGAGCGCGCCGAGCGAGGCGAGCATGTCCGCGGCCACGCGGTCGTTTCCGCAGATGATGGCGTCGGGACGGTGTTTCCTTACGAGCGTCCGAACGGTCGCCGCGTCGCCGG
>Ga0310786_10003294_pt1 | contig 23595 bp, 15 predicted proteins | sample AusTroGonzalo_MG_FD_203881 | JGI IMG/M metagenome (GOLD analysis project Ga0310786, IMG submission 203881) | Bovine rumen microbial communities from tropical cattle in Woodstock, Queensland, Australia - Gonzalo_03 (v2) (version 2) | ecosystem: Host-associated > Mammals > Digestive system >...
TACCTGCTTCATGGAGGTGGCGGTGATGAGGATGCTTGGTCAACCCTGGGTAGAACCTGCCAGATACTTGACAATCTGATTGCTTCTGGTAAGGCAAAACCAATGATTGTGGTGATGCCTAATGGCAACCCCAATCAGTATGCTGCACAGACACTGGGTATTCCTGTGAAAGAGAATGTGAAGCAGTATGCCTCTGGTTTCGACAACTATTCTTCGTTGGTGGCCGATATCCTTCCTTATATTGAGAAGAACTATCCTGTGATAAAAAACCGCAAGGGCAGGGCAGTGGCAGGCCTGTCTATGGGCGGTGGCCAGTCGTTCTTCATAGCTTTCCGCAATGTGGAAACCTTTGCCAATGTGGGTATTTTCTCCTCTGGCCTGATTGGCTCATCTGCTATCGGTGGTACGCCATTCGATGCAGAGGCCCTCTTCCCTGGTATGTATTCCGCTCCAGAGAAGTACAACAAGTTTGATGTTATCTATCTGGCTTGTGGTGAGCAGGACAACCGCATCGACGGCATGAAAGACTTCAAACAGAAACTCGACCAGCACGGCTACAAGGGTGTGGTTTGGGAGCAGTATCCAGGAGCTCACGAATGGAAAGTGTGGAGACGTAACCTTGATGCTTTTGTACAACTGATATTCAAATAATATGGAAAAGAAGAAAAGACTGGCCTTGACAGGGATTATCGCCGTAGGTTTACTGGTATATTCAGCCTTTGGTATAGCCGACTATTTCAAGGGATCACACGACCGCTATATGCAGGGCCTTGGTGATGAACTGATGGAAGAGGTGAAGACCTTCCAAAAGAAAAGAAACCATTTGCCGCAAAGTCTCAAGGAATTGGGCTTGGAAGACGGTGAGGAGGGCAGTTACGTCTATAAGGGCGAGTCTTTCTTCTATACCCTTTGGAACGACAGTGTCTTCAGTTTGGAATATCCATTAGACATGGAGCGTAACATGGGACGTCTGTCCAACCAGAAAGAATGGGATATTTCGTACGTGGTGTACGTGAGACATTGATTTAAATTGAGAATCAGCGTAATTTATTGATAATTAAGGCTGCGCATCATCCTTTGATAGCGCAGCCTTAATGTTCAATGTTCAATGTTCAATGATTATCGTTCAATGCTCAACGTTTGCATCTTCGGATCATCCGAGCTGTTACCTACCAACAGGTTGTAGGTACCCTTGAGCGGACGGACGGTGTTGCTCTGCACATCCCACCACTGGAAGGTCTCATCGTTCAGAGGGATAGAAACAGTGACAGTCTGTCCGGCTGGAATAGATACGCGCTTGAAGCCACGGAGTGCCTTCACTGGGCCTTCCTTGTCGGATGGACGCTGCACGTAGAGTTGAACCACTTCTTCACCATCACGCTTGCCTGTATTCTTCACGTCCACTACCAAAGCACCGTCTTTCACTTGTGCCTTTCCATATTCAAAGGTGGTATAGCTCAAGCCATGGCCAAAAGCGAAGGTCGGCTTTTGCGTCATGTAGCGGTAAGTACGTCCCTTCATGGAATACTCTTGGAAATCAGGGAGTTGCAGTGTGTCTTTGTAGAAAGTCACAGGCAGACGGCCAGCTGGGTTGTAGTCGCCAAACAGCACATCCACGATAGCTGTTCCGCCTTCCTGGCCAGGATACCAAGCCTGTAGGATAGCCTCGCAAGTTTCTGTCTCTGGAGCCAAGCCGATGGCACTGCCCGAATAGTTCACCAGCACTACGCGCTTGCCGCTCTTCTTCAAGGCTTTCAGCATTTCACGCTGTACCTTCGGAAGCTGAATATCAGTGCGGTCGCCACCTTTGAAGCCTTCCACAGTCACAGGCATTTCCTCGCCTTCCAATCGGGGAGAGATACCACCTGCGTAAATCACCACATCGGCATCCTTCACCTGTGCGATCAAAGCATTAGTGTCGTAATTGCACTTGCGTACAATGTCGAACGACAGTTCAGCCTGATACGAGACAAAATTATAACGCAGTTCGATATCATAGTCTTTGCCAGCTTCGGCCTTCATTACATATACTGGCTCGTTGCTTGTGAGTCGAGCCTCCTGAGACGAAACAGTATCGCCATTGATGATAAGGTCGTAGTGGCCAATCATTTTTATTTGGAAGCCCACCTCTCCAGCTTGTTGGTTGTGCAGCGTGGTCTTGTAGGTAGCAGAAAAATCGGTCAGAGGCACACCTTGAGCAAAGGCAGTGGCTCCTTGTGTATGCATATCCAGTGGGGTGGTGTAGCGAGTCGTTGCAATGGGGTCGCCTTTGTATTCCACATTGCCATAATATGTGGCATCCAATCCCTTGCCATTGGAGGTAGAGCAGTTGTTGAACTGGCTTTCATAATAGTAATCCAGTACCAGACTGCCACCATCCGCCACGATGAGGTTCTGTGCAGGAATGCGCTGCTTCAAGGCTGATGTCAAGGTTTCCGTATGCTTGGGGAAGCCGTTGTAGTTACCCCACTGCATAGTGCTGTCGTTGGCGTTGGCACCAATCACGGCAATCTTTAAGTCTTTATTGAGCGGTAGCAGGTTGTTTTTGTTTTGCAGAAGCACCATACTCTCGCGAGCCATCTTCAGGGCCAATGCCTTGTGTGCTTCTCCACCTATCACACTGTAAGGAATATTATCCCATTGGTTGGGCACATCCTGATCCATCTCTCCCAATTCAAAACGGGCTTTCAGCAGGCGAAGCACATGCTCATCCAAGTCGCTCTCTTTGATAAGTCCCTTCTCCACAGACTCGTTCAACAGCGGGAAGAGCTGTCCACACTCCAGGTCGGTTCCGCTCAACACAGCATCGGCAATGGCAGAATAACGGTCAGGATGTGTTTCATGACGGCCTTCTACATAGAAGTCGTTCACTGCCCAACAGTCGCTCACAATGATGTTCTTATAGCCCCAATCGTTGCGCAAAATCTGGGTGAGGAGGCGGTCGCTACCACAGCAAGGATCACCCTCGTAGCGGTTGTAGGCACACATCACCTGCTGAACGTTGCCCTTAATGACCAAGTCTTTGAAAGCTGGCAGGTAGGTTTCCCACAAGTCACGAGGGTCGATGTCCTCTGCATTGAACTGGTGGCGGTTCCATTCCGGACCGCTATGCACAGCAAAGTGCTTGGCGCAGGCCATTGCTTTGAGCGTTTCGGCATCGGCAGGTCCTTGGAGACCATTTACCACAGCCAATCCCATCAGCGAAGTGAGGTAGGGGTCTTCGCCATAGGTTTCCTGTCCACGTCCCCAACGAGGATCGCGGAAGATGTTGATGTTGGGCGTCCAGAAGGTCAGTCCCTGATAAATCTTGTAGCTGCCTTCTTCACGAGCCAGACGATTTTTGGCGCGTGCCTCGTCGCTTACAGAGGAGAATACATCATACAGCAGTGCATCGTCGAAAGATGCAGCCATGCCGATAGTCTGGGGATAAACGGTGGCCGTTCCGTTGCGTCCCACACCATGAAGCGCCTCGTTCCACCAGTTGTATTCCTTGATGCCAAGTCGCTCAATAGCAGGAGAAGTGTGTTGCATGAGTGATGCTTTCTCCTCCAATGTCAGTCTCCCCAACAAGTCTTGTGCCCTTTCTTCGGGTGACAAGTTACGGTCTTGGTAGGGGAGCGTGTTGCTGGTACAACCACACACCAAGACCAAACTCAATGTCAGAAAAATGTTTTTCATAAAGTATAAGATTAATTCTCAATTCATTACATATTCTCCTGCTTTCTTACAGCTCCACGTCTTCCCATTCATCACCACTTTCACAGAACATCCTGCAGGGATGGACACTCTCGAAGTACCGTTTTTCTGGAAGTCCACTTCGATGAAACCTTCTTTTACAGGGATTCGTCCTTTGGCATAATTCATCTGGTAGAGAGTGGGGCGCAGGATGTATTCGTTGGGCTTCGCATCATCCTGCGAGAAACCGTAGATGCCATGGAGCACAGCCATAACGCCAGGCACACCATTGGCTCCGTGACAGAGACTCAAGCCAAAGGGGCGACCATAGAACTCCAACTGCTTCTTCAGCGGAGCCTGTGGCATGAAATTCTCAGGGAAGCGTACACCTCCTTGGCGCAGCCAGTCGCCCCACACCTCATCAAGCAGTGAAAACATCTCGTCAATGCGACCTGCCTTAATGTAAGCCAGCATCTCATAGCCTTTCTCGTAGCTGATGTTCTCCTTATAATAAGGTATAGAAGGAATGACTGCTTCATAGAGGTAGTCAAGCAATCTCTCTGGATACAGACCTGTGAGCACTGCCCAGTACTGAGCATGGTGCGATATGCGTTCATCCGTTGAGCCATCCAAGCGATAACCGTTGATAAAGGCTTTCTGTGTGGTGTCCCAGAAATGCTCCAAAATACTGTCTCTCAATGATTCGGCCTTTTGCTCGTAGTAGGTCGCTTTCTTAGGTTCTTTCCACAGACGATAGAAATAGGCTGCAATGCGGAAGTTTTCATAGAGCATCATTTGCGGATAGGCGGGTGTGCCGTAAGAATCTGGTCCCATGTCACGACTCCAGCCAGGGATAAAGCCTGACTGTGGGCGATTGGAGGAGATGAAGCCTCGTTCGTCCTGCACACTTTCATAGAGGGCTAATTGCTGCTCTATGCGGTCTTTGAACATCAGCGAGGTATTGATATCCCCATAGCGCAGATAGTCGTGCTTCAGTCCGATAAGTGCATGAAGCGGATAATCCACAATGCCCCAATCAGAAGTAGAGGGATTGGGGGGCATCAATGCGATGGAAATGCCGTTGCGGGCCACTTGGCGATCACCAAACAGATAGTCACCTCCTAACGAACTCACGATAGCATCCATGGACCATGGCAGGAAATCACGTTTCACGCCATCGAGATAGAAATTGTGCATGGAGGTATGCAAGGTTGCCACGCTGGCTTTCCACAAATCGTTGATGGCTTGGTTGTCGCTCTCAAACTGCATGAGAAAATCCACTGGCCACACTTGGGCGTCAAAGCGGATATCGCTGACGACAGCTCCCCATTCACTCTCAAGTTCCATGAAGCGCACAGCCATAAACGGCATGCGATATTCTTTTTCCTCTTCTGTCAGCGTGATAGGGTCAATCTTCTTCTGTTCATAGAGGAATGATTTCTGCTCGCCCATGCCATCATCGCTCTGCAAGCCACTTGGCAATGAAAGCTGTGTCTGCTCATCTATCACTTCTTCGGGCGATTCGCCCATGGTGACATAAAGTTTGCCCTTGCCTTTGGCTTTCAGCACCACATAACCCACTTCCAAGTGGTGGAAATCGACGATGAGTTTGCCTTCACGACCCAGTTGGTATTTCCCGTCGCTGGTCTTTTGGGCATTGCGGAAATAGTTGAATTCCACAAGATTAAGCTGTACAGTGATTTCCTGTGCAGCATCAGGGCGAATGGCTGGTTGGTTGAAACGGGCATCTGTCTCAGGCAGGTTCCAGAAAGCTCCGTCAAGGCTGGTTTGCCAACCGTCGGTTCCTTCCACATGCTCACCTTTTATGATAATGGCTGGCAGCGGACCATCCGTACTCACATCGAAGAGCAGTGTATGTGTGCCTTTCTTCAATGTCAGTCGCTGACCTTGGGTACTCACGGCTTGTCCATCTACCGTCAAGGTTACTTTTTCAGGAGCTTGCCAGGCAATCTCTGTGTCCTTGGAAAGCTTTACCGTCTTACGAAACAGCGTGCGGTTGCTATCTTTCAGGAAGTTGCCAGGATAGTTCACATTCACACAACGTTCGTAGCTGGCAGCCTTCTGTGCTCGTTGCATGTGGGCGCTCAGCAATCCTGGATACCACATATAGGTGCTGTTCCAAGTCTCCTGAACAGCAGGTGCCACCACACGAGCCTGGGTGTCGAGTAGGGGGTCAAAGGCTGTCTGGGCCTGCAGGCAAGCCGATGTCCCCAGCATCAATGCTCCAACTATTATTTTGTTCATATCGTTTTTTAATTAATCCTTATAATCCGTGTTTAACCCCACACATGATAGTCTTTCAACAATTGAATCAGATTAGAAATCCCATCCTCTAACAAATCAAGCACCAACTCGAAGCCTGCATCCCCTCCATAATAGGGGTCAGGCACACTGCGATGACCCTTGAAGCGGTTCAGATATTCCGTCATCAAGTGGACTTTGGCTCTATCGTCCTCATGGCGAGCCAATGCGCACACATCGTCATAGTTGTCGCTGTCCATCACGATGATAAGGTCGAAACGGTCGAAATCGCTTCGCTTTATCTGACGGGCACGACTGCAAAAATCATACCCACGCTTGCTTCCATGCCAGCGCATACGGGCATCGGGCAGGTCGCCCACATGCCAACTACCTATGCCTGCCGAATCAACAAACACTTTGTCTGACATACCTTTAGCCTCCAGTTGCTGCTTCATGATGCCCTCGGCTGCAGGAGATCGGCAAATATTCCCCAAGCATACAAACAAGACGCTGAAGAGTGGTGTTTTCTTCTCTTTCTGTTTATCCATACGACAAAGTTACTCCTTTTCTTCAAATAAACAAACGGCATTAAGCTTTTTATGTTAATCTATCTCTGTCTTTTCCCTTAGTTCCATGAAACATCCTTAAGAGACTCCTGCAAATACCAGAAAGGTGCGTTTTGGGATGAACACGTGTTCATGGGCGGTTGAACACGTGTTCGTTGGCGAATAAACAGGTGTTCATTTTGAAATGCTGTTTTTTTGACAAAAAAGCAAAGGTATGGATAGGTTAAGGCTTTGGAATGGATAGGTTGGGGCAAAGTCAGTCGTTGGTTACGGCTAAGGCTGTCATTGATTAGGGCAAAGGTAGGGTTTGCTTACGGCTCGTCCTTAGCGAGCGTAGTTCTCGCAGCCAGTCGGAATTGTTCTTGTTGGTTGACGGAACGATTTTCTCAATAAAGGGTGGGATTTTTGCGCGATAGTTATAAAACACTTGTTCATTAACTATCGCGCAATTATTTCCTAACTACTGCGTAAAATCTTCCTAACTACTGCGTAAATTTACCCTACACGTACGCGAAAAATTTCCCTCACGTACACGCAAAATTTCCCTCACGCTGGGCATAAATGCTCACCGTGTGAGCATAAGTGATAGTCCTCTTTCTATCTATAAAGTAGAATCTCCCAAACATATGAATTTCGAATCACCCTACACCCCTACACCTTTTGCATGTATCTCACTGAATGACAGACGATTAAATGGGTGTAGGGTACTTCTTGACCCTACACTCACCCTACACCAACCCTACACGTTTTTATTTTGAGTATTGAACATTGAAAATAAAACTTTTTATTGAGATAATAAAACAATCCGCAGGATAAAAATCACGGCGAAGCCGTAATGTTCAATGTCCAAAGTTCAATGTCCAAAGTGTAGGGTAGGTGTAGGGTAAGTGTAGGGTTGAAGCTCACCCTACACCTATTTAAGTTATTGATAATCAATAGTATAGACACAAAAGATGTAGGGGTGTAGGGTAAAATGAAATTCATTCGCTGTGGCTCCACCCTGACTCCAGTATGACTCCAGTGTAAGTCCACTCCTTGTGGACTGAGCGCATAGGAATAATAACACTCATCTTTTATTCTCTATAATATTGTTATTATTTCAGAAAGATTTTGTATATTTGCGGCTTGTTAGAAGAAAACTGCCTTGACGGGCGGAAAAAACAGGTGAAATAAATAGCTAATTTAAAGATATGGGTAAGAAATTTGCCGAGTATAAAGGCTTAAATCTTTCTGAAATAAACAACAAAGTTCTGGCCGACTGGCAGAAGAACGATGTGTTCCACAAGTCGATTGACGAGCGTGAGGGCTGTCCACAATTTGTATTCTACGAGGGACCTCCCTCTGCCAACGGACATCCGGGCATCCATCATGTGCTGGCACGTAGCATCAAGGATACTTTCAACCGCTATAAGACCATGAAGGGCTTCCAGGTGAAGCGCAAGGCTGGTTGGGACACCCACGGACTGCCTGTGGAGCTGGGCGTAGAGAAAGAACTGGGCATCACCAAGAAAGACATCGACAACAAAGAAAGCGAAAAATACATCTCTGTAGAGGATTACAACCTCCGTTGTCGCGAAAACGTGATGAAGTTCACAGCCGAATGGCGTGAATTGACTGAGCGTATGGGCTACTTCGTAGATCTTGACAATCCTTACATTACCTACGACAATAAATACATCGAGACCCTGTGGTGGCTGCTCCGTCAGCTCTACGACAAGGGTCTGCTCTATAAGGGCTACACCATTCAGCCTTATTCTCCAGGCGCAGGAACGGGCCTTTCCAGCCATGAGCTGAACCAGCCAGGCTGCTATCGTGATGTGAAAGACACTACTGTGACTGCCCTTTTTGAGGCGTTGAATCCGAAAGAGGAGTGGACCCTGTGGGGCAAGCCTTATTTTGTGGCTTGGACTACCACCCCTTGGACATTGCCTTCGAACACAGCCCTATGCGTAGGACCCAAGATCAAGTATGTGGCTGTGCAGACTTACAACACCTACAACGACGAGCCTATCACCATTGTTATGGCAGAGGCTCTGATAGGTGCCTACCTGAAGCCTGAAGGCAAGGATCTGCCTTTGGAAAGCTACAAGCATGGTGACAAGGTGGTGCCTTATCACATTGTGGGCGAATATATGGGACCTGAATTGGTGGGTTTGAAATACAAACAGCTGATGCCTTGGGTGAAACCTTCCCAGAAAGTTGATGGCAATGCCCCTGAGTTTGTGAAGCAGTATGCTGAAGCTCATCCTGAGAAAGTCTTCATGGGTGAGAATGGCAAGGATAAGTTCGTGGAAATGGAAGAATGCGCCTTCCGTGTGATTCCTGGCGACTATGTGACTACCGACGATGGTTCAGGTATCGTTCACATCGCACCTACTTTTGGTGCCGATGATGCCAAGGTGGCTAAGGATGCCGAGGTACCTGCACTTTTCCTTATTAATAAGAAAGGTGAGACCCGCCCAATGGTGGACCTGCAGGGCAAGTACTACGTGATGGAGGAGTTGGACGACAATTTCGTGAAGGCTTGCGTGAAAGTAGAGGGCTACAGCCATCATGCGGGCGACTATGTGAAGAACGCTTATGCTCCAGCATTCAATGTAGATGGAAAGTACGATGAAAAGGCTGCTTCCAAGGCTGAAGACCTGAACATCGTGATCTGCATGGAGATGAAGCAGGAGGGTACTGCTTTCAAGATTGAGAAACACGTACACAACTACCCACACTGCTGGCGTACTGACAAACCAGTACTTTACTATCCGCTCGACAGTTGGTTTATCCGCAGTACGGCTCGTAAGGATCGCATGGTGGAACTGAACAAGACTATCCACTGGCAGCCCGAAAGTACGGGTACAGGCCGTTTTGGCAACTGGTTGGAAAACCTGAACGACTGGAACCTTTCCCGCTCTCGTTTCTGGGGCACTCCGCTACCGATCTGGCGCGACGAGGATGGCGAGGAAATCTGCATCGGCTCATTGGAAGAACTCTATGCTGAAATAGAAAAGAGCGTAGAGGCTGGAGTGATGTCAAGCAATCCGCTGAAGGACAAGGGCTTCGTGCCTGGTGATATGAGTCAGGAGAACTATGACAAGATAGATTTGCATCGCCCCTATGTGGACAATATCGTGCTGGTGAGCAAGACGGGCAAGCCTATGGAGCGCGAAAGTGACCTTATCGACGTGTGGTTCGACTCAGGCTCTATGCCTTATGCACAGGTTCATTATCCATTTGAAAACAAGGAACTGATAGATAAGGGTTTGGCGTTTCCTGCCGACTTTATCAACGAGGGTGTGGATCAGACACGTGGCTGGTTTTTCACGCTTCATGCCATTGCTACCATGGTATTCGACAGCATTTCGTTCAAGAACGTGATTTCTACAGGTTTGGTGCTCGATGCTAAGGGTAACAAGATGTCTAAGCACGTAGGCAATGTAGTGAATCCGTTTGACATGATTGATAAATACGGTGCTGATGCCGTCCGTTTCTATATGATGACCAATTCTGAGCCTTGGGACAACCTGAAGTTTGACCCAGAAGGCGTGGATGAGGTACGTCGAAAGCTTTTCGGCACTCTATATAATACTTATTCATTCTTCGCGCTCTATGCCAATGTTGATGGCTTTGAATATGCAGAGCCTGATGTGAAATTGGAAGACCGTCCAGAGATTGACCGCTGGATTCTCTCTGAGCTTCACACTTTAATAAAAGGTGTAGATGCTGAGTTCAAAGCTTATGACCCCACACGTGCAGGCCGTCTGATTGACGCTTTTGTCAACGACAATCTGAGTAACTGGTATGTACGTCTGAATCGCAAGCGCTTCTGGGGTGGAGAGATGACACAGGATAAACTGAGTGCTTACCAAACCCTCTTCACCTGCTTGGAGACTGTGGCCAAGTTGCTCGCTCCCTTGGCTCCGTTCTATGCCGACCAACTCTTCTTGGATTTGAACGCTGGACTTTGCGAGGCTCACAAGAACAAGGCACTTTCTGTTCACTTGGTAGATTTCCCTGTAGCAGATGAGTCGCTGATTAACAAAGAGTTGGAAGCACGTATGGAAGCTGCGCAGAAGATTACCTCTATGGTGTTGGCTTTGCGTCGTAAAGTGAATATCAAGGTGCGCCAACCACTGCAGCGCGTGATGATACCTGTGACAGATGAGGAGCAGCGTGCACATATTGAGGCTGTGAAGAACCTGATTCAGAATGAGGTGAATGTGAAGGAAGTGCAGTTTGTGGATAATGCTGCTGGTATCTTGGTGAAACGTGTGAAGTGCGACTTCAAGAAGTTGGGACCTAAGTTTGGCAAGCAGATGAAGGGTGTAGCCGCAGCGGTGCAGGCCATGAGTCAGGAAGATATCGCCGCTTTCGAGGCTGAAGGCTTTTTCACCTTTATGATTGATGGCAGTGAGGCTCGTATTGAGACCAGCGATGTGGAAATCTTCAGCGAGGATATACCAGGATGGTTGGTGGCCAATGAGGGTAAGCTTACCGTTGCCTTGGAGGTTACCATTACAGAGGAACTTCGTCAGGAAGGTATCGCCCGTGAGTTGGTGAACCGCATCCAGAACTTGCGTAAGAGCAGCGGACTGGAAATCACAGACAAGATAGACATCCTCTTGTCAAAGGATGTCCACAGCGATGCTGCAGTTGAAGCATACAAGGAATATATCTGCAACCAAGTATTGGGCCACTCGCTCACGTTGGTTGATCAGATGGATGATGCCACTGAGCTGGATTTGGACGAATTCAAGCTGCAGATTCATATTGAGAAATATTGATAATGAGACCTTAAATATAATACAGAACGATTAAAGTAATGAACTATTATGGCAGAAAGAGTTAGATATTCAGACGCTGAATTGGAAGAGTTTAAACAGATCATTCTGGAAAAACTGGAAATAGCCAAGCGCGATTACAAAATGTTGAAAGACAGTCTGACAGGAGAGGACGGCAACGATGTAGATGACACATCTCCAACCTACAAGGTAATGGAGGAAGGTGCCAACACATTGAACAAGGAAGAAACCACCCGTCTGGCTGCCCGTCAGCTCAAGTTCATACAAAACTTGCAGGCTGCTTTGGTGCGTATTGAGAACAAGACCTACGGTGTGTGCCGTGTGACTGGCAAGCTGATTCCAGCCGACCGCCTGCGTGCTGTTCCCCATGCTACCCTCAGCATCGAGGCAAAAAACATGAAAATAAAGTAAAGAAAGATGCAGAAGGTTTTCCTGAAAGGCTGGATGGCTTTGCTTATTATTCTTGGTGTATTAGTGATAGACCAGGCAGTAAAGGTTTACATCAAAACCCACATGTTCCTGCATGACTTCAAACGGGTGACAAGTTGGTTCTATATCTACTTCACGGAGAATAACGGTATGGCTTTTGGCATGGAAATCTTCGGCAAACTTTTCCTGACAACTTTCCGTATAGCTGCTGTGGGAGTGATAGGGTGGATGCTCTACAAGTTTGTGAAAGCCAATTTAAAGGGAGGATTCATCGCCTGTGTAGCCTTCATCATGGCAGGTGCCATAGGCAATATCATCGACAGTGTGTTCTATGGTGTATTGTTCAGCGAAAGCAATTATTCCCAAATAGCAACCTTATTGCCAGAGGAAGGAGGCTATGCTCCCTTCCTCTACGGCAAGGTGGTGGACATGCTTTATTTCCCACTCATCGAAACCGACTGGCCTCAGTGGATGCCGTGGGTAGGAGGGGAGCATTTCATCTTCTTCAGTCCTATTTTCAATATTGCCGATGCCTCCATCAGTTGTGGCATCATCGTGGTGTTGCTGTTCTACAACAAGTATTGGTCTGATTGTTTCCAAGTTCTGAAAAATTCGGATGAACAGAAAGAATAATTTACGTACAGGACTACTCACAGCCATAGGGCTGCTGCTTTGTCTGTCTGCGTGCAATGTGCGTAGGCCTGAGATGGTATTGTCCAACAGAAAGATGGCTGAGGTGCTTTACGATTATCACATGGCAAGGTCTGTGATAAAGAATAAGGGAGCAGCCAATGACTCCATCCGTCAGTCGTACATGAACTATGTCTTTGAGAAACATCATGTGACAGAAGAAGTGTTCGACAGCTCATTGTCCTGGTTTTCACACAATCCAGAAGCCATGATGAATGTTTACGACCGCGTTTTCACCAAGATGAATGCCGAAAACGAGAACGTGAAGTCACGCATCGCAGAAAGAGACAACAAAATCACAGCCTCGCTGAATGCCGACACCCTTGACATTTGGCCTGAAAGGAAATTGCTCCGACTATCTTCGCGTCCGTTTGAGAAACTAATTACATTCACCCTCGACAACGCCAATTATTATAAGGAGAAAGATACGTTGCGATGGAGCATTGACTACCATTTCATGAACGGAGAACCTGACAGCGCTAAGGCAGTGGTGATGATGATGCAGGTATGGTATGATAAAGACAGCATGGTTTCTGAGATACGAAACATTTTGAAGGATGGACTGCAAGAAATAACCTTGCAAAATGATACCTTTGGCAAGATTAAGAGTGTGCAGGGCTTTCTTTATTATCCAAAACAACAAGATACAACCAAGTTTGTCTTGTTGGACAAGATTTCTCTGCTTCGTATCCATGCAGAGAGGCAACGAAGCTCAATTGATACCATTTCTTCCACTCGTGGAATTCCCAAGCCACAGGCGATAGAGGCGACTTCTGAGGAAGAGACTTCAGAGACTGAGACTTTTGAACCCGAATCAGCCCCTGAGGAATGACCTGCGACGGAATTCCGCACAGACGATGGAGGTTGCCACAGCCACGTTGAGCGACTCTGATGTGGTACGTCCAGCTGGGTAGTTGGGAATAAGCAGTCGCTTGCTAATCAGTTTTCGCAATTCCTCACTGATACCGTTTCCCTCATTACCCATAACAATAAGTCCGTTGGGAGTCAAATCATCTTCATAGATATTCTGCCCGTCGAGGAAAGTTCCATAGACGGGTATGTCCTGCAAGCTGCTGATAAAAGCCGGCAAAGGCAGGTAGTGTAGCTGAACACGAGCAATAGCTCCCATCGTAGCTTGTATCACTTTGGGATTATAAACTTCCACCGTATCAGGCGAGCAAAGGATGTGCTCTATGCCAAACCAGTCAGCTACACGGATGATGGTCCCCAAGTTGCCAGGGTCTTGCACCCCGTCCAATGCTAAGCAAAGTTGTCGTTGCAAGACGGAGGCGTCAAACACATAGTCTGGTTGATGGAAAACTGCCAGTACCTGCTGGGGTGTCTTCAAAAGGCTGGCTCTCGACAGTTCTTCTGTTGTCACCTCCAGAATTTCGTTGGCCATTGCCTCTGGATGCTGTTGCAGCCATTCGCGAGTAGCCACAAGCAACTTGCAGGAAAAAGTTTCCCATAAATCTCCTACGATTTTGGGACCTTCTGCCAAGAAAACACCTTCTGTACGTCGTACCTTCTTCTGGTCGAGCGAGCGAATGTATTTGATACGTTGGTTGCTGATAGACATAATTCTTTCTTTTTTCTGCTGCTAAGTTACTAATAATTTAAGAAATAGAAGTATCTTTGTAAGATAATCGTCGAAACTTAGTAATTAAAAACGGATGAAGTGGGGCATTAAGACATTCTTAGGGGTCGTGTTCATGGGGTTGTTGGCCTCATGTTCAGCTACCAAGTATGTACCAGAAGGAAGCTACCTGCTCGACGGCATCTCCATTGAAAGCGACAATAAGGACGTCAATACTAACGACTTGACGCTCTACCTGCGACAAAGTCCCAACTCTAAGTTATTCAGCGTATTCCATACTCAACTTTATATTTATAACCTTTCGGGCCGTGATACCACCAAGTGGGTAAACCGAGTGTTGCGAAGAATGGGTGATGCCCCTGTGATTTACAGCGAGGAAGAATCTGAGCGCACACGCGACCAACTCACCCGTGCCGTTCGCAATCTGGGCTATATGAGAGCTCAAGTGGAAAGTGTGACAGAGCATCATAAGAAGAAAATGAAGGTGACGTACAAAGTGACCTCTGGTCGTCCATATACTATCCGCTCTTTGAACTACGATATCCCCGATGAGCAGATCCTTGCGTATATAGAGAACGACAAGTCTAATTCCTTGCTGCATGAAGGAATGAACTTCAATATTAATCTGCTGAACGACGAAAGACAGCGCATTTCTACCTTGCTGCTCAACAACGGCTATTACCGTTTCAACAAGGAGCTTTTCAGTTATACGGCTGACACAGTACGCAATACCTACCAAGCAGATGTCACCCTGCACCTGCTTCCCAACGGGGTGGGTGAGGCTGCGAAGCCTTATACAAGATATAAGGTGAATGAAGTGAATTTCGTGACCGATTTCGATGTGTTGCAGCGTAATACCCTTTCGGCTTTCAATGCCAACGATTCTATCCACTATCGCGGATTCCCTGTGTATTTCAAGAATAAGTTGTATATCCGCCCTCGTACGTTGGTCAATACTACTTGGATCAATCCAGGAGATTATTACAATCAAGACAATATTCAGAAGACCTACAACAGCTTTGCACGCCTATCGGCCTTGCGCTATACCAATGTGCGCTTTGAACCACAGGCCAGCGACAGCACCCGTTTGAATGCCTACGTATTGCTCACGAAAAACAAGCTGCAATCTGTGTCATTCGAGGTAGAGGGAACCAATTCTGCCGGCGATTTGGGCGCAGCAGCCTCTGTCTCCTATCAGAATCGCAACCTTTTCCGCGGTTCGGAGCTGTTTATGTTTCGTATTCGTGGCGCCTACGAGGCTGTTTCAGGCCTACACGGACAATATCGCAACGAGAGCTACACGGAGTTGGGTGCAGAGACATCCGTGAATTTCCCCAGTTTCCTGTTCCCCTTCCTTTCCAATGATTTCCGAAGGACCATCCGGGCCAACACGGAGTTTGGTTTGCAATATAATTACCAGATGCGCCCAGAGTTCACGCGTATCGTGGCCTCTACCAACTGGAGCTACAAATGGCAGTCGAAAGACCAACACACCCGTCATCAGATAGATCTGCTGGACATCAACTACCTCTATATGCCTTGGCTTGACCCCAATTTCGAGGAACGCTACCTTAAGCAGACACAGAACTACATCTTGCGCTATAACTACGAAGACCGCCTCATAGTGCGTGCAGGCTACAGCTATGTGTATAACAGTGCAGGAGGTGTTTTCACAGGTGGAACCGTGAGTGACAATTCCTATTCGTTACGTCTCAATGTGGAATCAGCTGGTAATATCCTCTATGGCATAGGTAAACTTGTAGGCATGCATCAGAACAGTGAAGGGGAGTATTCCATTCTCAACATTCCATTTGCCCAGTACTTGAAAGTGGATTTCGACTATGCGAAGAATATCTCGTTTGACTTGAAGAATTCTCTTTCCTACCATGTGAATCTGGGCGTAGCCTTCCCATACGGAAATGCCAAGATGGTGCCCTTCGAGAAACGCTATTTCTCAGGAGGTGCCAATAGCGTTCGTGGATGGTCAGTGCGTGATTTGGGGCCTGGTTCCTTCCCTGGTGATGGCAACTTCCTCAACCAGACAGGCGACATCAAATTCGATGCCAGCGTGGAATTTCGCAGTAAGCTATTTTGGAAGATTCAGAGTGCCTTGTTTATCGATGCGGGAAATATCTGGACAATACGTGAATACGAGAGCCAACCTGGGGGTAAGTTCAGATTCGACAAGTTCTACAAACAGATTGCCTTTGCCTACGGATTGGGCATCCGTCTCGACCTTGATTTCTTTATCCTCCGTTTGGATGGAGGTATGAAAGCGATTAACCCAGCCTACGAAAGTGGAAAGGATCGCTATCCCATCGTGCATCCACGCCTGAAACGCGATTTCGCTTTCCACTTCGCAGTAGGTTATCCGTTCTGATTATCTGGCAGCCATATAGCAGCCAGCCACAGCCGTGCGCAGGGTATTCAGGCCCTCTTCGTCAGGCATAACGTTCAGCGCCTCTCCGTTGGGCAGGCTGAACTCGATGGAGCCGTTCTCATTGATACGGAACAGTTCGTTGGTCACACCGTCGTAAGAAACATTCCATGAGTTGTTGTCCTGATTGAAAGTAAGGTTCATGGCATTCTCCTCGTTCTCCTTCACGATGGAATAGCCATTCTCCAGTCTGGTTACCAGATAATTACCATTTTCTCCCTTTACTTTACGGACATCGCCGATACTTGCCACAGGATTCTCTCCGCTCCAGAACTCAACGGAGTTGATAACCAAGATATCTGCCAGATAGACAATGCTATACACAGGCACAATGTTCAGAGCTAGAAATACCACTTCATTGGCCCATCTGTCACCAATACCTTCGTTCCAGTTAAGCACTTTACGATGCAGGGCGAAAGAGCCGATGCATGAAGAGAACACAAATGCGCAGCACACCATTAGGGTAACTGCCAGCTTCAAATTCCACTTTTTCATAACTTCCTTATTTAAATGTTAAACATATATTTCATTCTTTTTTCTCTTGATTATTCAAGTGAACACGTCGCCACTTGTTCCAGAACATCAGCTCCGTCCAGCGGTCAAAATCCTTCTTAAAGATGATGCCAATACCTTGAGTGGTGAGGTTGGTGCGGATATAGGAACGGTCGTTGGTTTCGTTGTAGGCCTTCAGGCGAATGTTTCCAGAGGGATTCACTAACCATTCTGCATCAAAATCGCCCACAAAATTGGTATTGGTATTCATCATCTGATTTTCCCGATAGCCAAAGTTGCCGTTGATGAGCAGACGGTTATTCAGCAACTGACCAGACAACATTCCTTCCACCTCCATATCAGTCCAGCCATCCTCGCCCGTATTGAAGTTAGTACCAAAGTTCCAATTGTTGTTGTTGATCACATTTGAGAGCATGTCATTGAGCTGTCCAGAAAGAGTAGATGACACTACACTCGAAGCAATGTTCGACTGCGCCCCGTAGTCGGGCATGTAGAACTTGCCAATAGTGAGCAGGTAGAGAATCTGAGTGTTCATCTGTTCATCGGTAGCAATGTAATTCTGCACCAGAGCTTTCACTTCATCACGCTCTAAAGGCAAGTCAAGTCCCATCGACACGGAGGGGGAGGTGAGTCGCCCTGTCATATTGAGCAGGCAGTTCACGCGCACCAGCGTCTGATCTACAAATGATCGTGCATTGGGAATCAGGTCGTTCAGGGAAGCAGAGTTCACCTGGTAGCTGGTCTGCAGGTTTAGTGTGCCGTCAAGTGGATCGCCGTCGAAGGTGATGGAACTTCCATCCAGTATAGTGAAATCTTTCTTCATTATCTGCTGGATGCTCATCTTATAGGTTCCCTGATTGATGTTGTAGGCACCAAACAGCTTGAAATCACCTTTGTTGAAATATTCTGCTGTGAGGCTGCCTGTACCATTGCAACTGATATTGTCGCCTGAGAACGGATCCATCACAATGTGCAGGTTGAAGTCGCGTGTTACGTCAACCACTAAATTCAGACGAATGTCGCCGTACGAATCGTCTTCCTCCTCTTCAGCCTCAGTGAGTTGAGCCATTTCGAAGTCGCTCATAGGGAGGGGTTCTTCCTCTACTATGCGTCGAGGTGTCTTATCTACAAACTTGATGAATCCGTCTTCTGTAGCCGTTGACACATAGTCCTTGATATAGGTGAAGACGGAGTTGCGATTGGTACTCACTGCCACATCTATGCTCATGCCGTCTTGCGGATTGCCTGAAAGGTTTACATTGCCTGTGCAATAGACTGTTCCGTAGATGGGGAAGTCCACCACCGACTTGGTGTTCATAATAAGCATATTGTCTATGTCAAGGTCGAAATCGTAGCGTATATTCTGGAAATGCTCATAGTTTAGCGATCCGTTGGCCCGTCCCATATGACCCTCGCTATCGAAGATGCGATTATTGACGAAATAAAGCCCTTCAGGCCGCACCTGGATGGTGTCGGTCAGGCTTACGTAGATATTGAGGAAATCCATCTTCATGGTGGCATCAACGGCTGCCACACCATCCAGAGTCAGTGCCTTGAACTTGCCATACACGCGCACATTACCAAAGGCACGTCCGTAGAGTTCAGGTGTGATGTCTTCCAAGATGCTCTCCAAGAACTTAAGATTGGTGCCACCTGCCTTTATCTGAATGTCGAGCGAACTGGTGGGTTTTAGTGGATAGATGAAGCCTTCCACATGGGTCTGTGCCAGTTCTTCTTCCGTGATATCCACATCAATGAAGAGTCCCTTCACATCATTGTGCCAATCCAGTCGAGCCTGTGCATCGCCCAGATAGCCATTTTCAAAGCCAATGCTCTCGATGAAAAGGTCGGCTTTGAGCTTCAGGTCTTTCATCACGCAGCTGGCCACTGCCGGCCCTGTGGCATAGCCTGAGAGGTTAACACCCAGGTCGGCCACGTCAAAAACGTATTTCACATCTATACCCTTGAGATCCAGATAAACGCTGTCTTCATCCGATTCAGAGAGTAGTCCGTTCACACTAAGGTGGCGGTCTTCGTGACTGATGAGGAAGTCGTTGATGGTCACTTTCCCGTCTTCAATCAAGATTTCCGAAGGATGAATGTTCCAGAGTGTATCACTCACAATAATATCTGAGGGTTGCACATTAACCAAAGTTTTCAGAGTATTTTTGCCTGCATTCTCCACACGGTCGAACAGGGTGAGGGCTGCCAATTTTCCGCTGTAGGTGTTGGTAGCGTTGTTTCCCCAATTCACAATAGTTTGCAGACTATCGTTCTTTGCCACAGCTTCTATGGCTACGTTCATACTATTACCCTGACTCACGTTGTTGAAACGAGCATGCAGGCGCAGGCAATCGTCAGGGTTGTCGCACAATAGCGAGGCTGATTCAAAGAAGTCTTCATCATAGCGCAGACGGGGGAAGAAACCTTCTACACGGATTTGCTGCTCACGCTCGTTCAGGTAGCCAGAGAACATCGACTGAGAGTAAAGTTTGACGGGAATTTCAGTAACGGCTGCCAGCATGTCGGTATTCTTTACAAGGAAGCTAAATTCAAATGCGTTGCTTGTCTCTTTCTTCTGATTCCCTGCGCTGACCAACGAGGGGATATATTTCTCAAGTATCTTCATGATGCTGGCCGGCAAAGTCTGGTATGAGAAAACTCCTCGGATTTCTCCCTCTAACACCTTCGATTCAATGTTGATAAGCTTTTGTCCTGCAGCGTCTTTTTCTGCTTTTACTTGGAGTTGGTCAAGGAAAAAAGTGTCTTCACCTGCACGAAACATCAGGCTGTCGAACTGTATATTTCCTATCATATCGTCCAGGTCATGCCCCTTGAAGTTGGCACGCAAGATGCCTGAAGCCTCCGTTTGTTTGATGGTATCAGTGAGATGAATCATAGCAGGGCGCAGGTTGTTCAAATGAGCAGTGAAATCATACACTGGCACGGAACTTTGGGTATTGAAACTGCCGTCCAAGCTCAACTGCACGTTCTCATCGTCCAACAGCACTTGCCCGTTGAAGCCACCATTGCTGTATTCGCCCTCCAACGCTATATTCTGATAGGTGTAGTCTTTGTATTCCAGCGATGATATCAATCCGTCCAAATTGATATGAGGGAATCCTGTAGCGGGTGTGCTGCCATTGAGCTCCATCTCCATAGACACCTGCCCCAAATCCGATTGTGAGAGCAATCGTCCCAAGCGGAAGCCCACCGTTTCCAGCATGCCCGAGTAGGTCAGCGGCTTGTCGCCTTTGGCTGCACTGAGGCGCATATTGCCGCGTAGGTCACCATGAGAAGTCTGTATCAGTCCATTAGCATTAAAGTTGCTCAATGGGCCTTCTATATCGCCCGAGAAGTTAATGCGTCCCAACTGCTGGAAGAAAGCCGACCCATTGTCTGAGCCAGCATTCAGGTTGCGCATCATCAGAGCTATGCCGCCTTCATCCACCTGCAGGTTGGACAACTTGCCACTCACGTAAGCACTATCAGGCGTAACTATATGATAAAAGGTGGCATTTCCTTCACCCACAATGTGGTTGTCGGCATTGACTGAGAGCAGAGGGCACTCCAAGTGGTTGAGGGTACCATTGGCTTGCAGGCTCAGGCTCAGCGGCTCTGTAAAGGTCTTGAACGTAGGCACGAAGGGAGAGAAATCCTGTAGCGTAACGCGAGGCGATGCCAACTGGAAGTCAAACCACACATCGTCGGCCAGGTTACTGAGGCTGTCTAACTGGTAGCTCAGGCGGATGGAGTCCATCGATATTTCAGTGGCAGGAAGTCCGATGTTGAAGGTGCGCACCAGCGCCTGGTCCTTATTGCCCACCATGCTGAAGTTCAGACGGTCAAGCTTGAAGCCCGATAGCGCTTCTTCAAAGCTCATACGGCGAATAGAGGCGTTGAGCGAGTCGTTGGTCAGTGCCTTGAGTGAGATATTGGCCTTGATGTCCTTGAATTGCAGATGATTCACATTAAATACTTCAGGCGTGAGCGGCTCCGATATCACATCGTAACTTATTTCTCCTCTGCGCAAAAGCAACGAATTGATGCGCAAGTCAATCTCCATAGGCTCTTCATCGTCTGAGGTCAAAGCATCGATAATGAACTGGAAATTGGGGGGAGTTTGGAGATTCTCCCTTTGGAGGTGAATGTTGAAGCCGAAAAGCTGAGCCGTTCCAATGGCAATCTTGCCTGTGAAAAGGGGTAGGAGGTTCACTTTGGCTGAGGTACGTGCTATTCGTGCCATTTCCGTACCATTCAGGTCATGAAGGGAAATGTTTTCCAGAATCAGGCGATTGGGAAGGCCGAGTTCAACACGCCCAACACTCACCTCAGTTCCAAGTGCCTCGCTAATCAGTGAACTGGTCATATGTCCAGCGCGTTGCTGCACATAAGGGATGTTCAGCAACACCAAGACCGTGATGTAAGCCAACAAGAGTGTCATCACCGTCCAACGTACCACATAGCCGATTTTACGACCTAATTTTAGTCTTTGTTTCATTAATCGAGAACAAAAATACGAAAAAAAGTCATTCATACCACTTTTATCACTAATTTTGCAAAAAGTTTTGAGAATATGAGTACGATTATATTAGGAATTGAATCGTCTTGCGACGATACCTCTGCAGCTGTGATTAGAGACGGCTATCTGCTTTCTAATGTTATCAGCAGTCAGGATGTTCACATGGCCTATGGCGGTGTGGTACCCGAATTGGCTTCACGCGCTCACCAACAGAACATAGTTCCAGTGGTAGATCAGGCCCTCAAGCAGGCTGGAGTGAAGAAAGAAGAACTCAGTGCAGTGGCTTTCACTCGTGGTCCTGGACTCATGGGGTCGTTGCTAGTAGGCGTATCGTTCGCGAAGGGCTTCGCCCGCTCTATGGGTATCCCTATGATTGATGTTAATCACCTCACTGGACACGTATTAGCCAATTTTATTAAAGTGGAGAATGAGGATAACCTACAGCCTCAATTCCCTTTTCTCTGCCTGCTGGTATCTGGCGGTAACTCACAAATCATTCTGGTAAAAGCCTACAACAACATGGAGATTCTGGGGCAGACTATCGATGATGCTGCTGGTGAGGCCATAGACAAGTGTTCCAAGGTAATGGGGTTGGGCTATCCGGGCGGCCCTATCATCGACAAGCTCGCGCGTGAGGGCAATCCTCAGGCATACACGTTCAACAAGCCGCATATCTCTGGGCTGGACTACAGCTTCAGTGGTCTGAAGACTTCTTTCCTGTACAACCTCAAGAAATGGGTGGCCGAAGATCCAGATTTTGTGAAGCATCACAAAAATGACCTCGCCGCATCACTGGAGGCTACGGTGGTGGAGATTCTGATGGACAAATTGCGCAAGGCTGCCAAGCAGTACCATATCAAGGAGGTGGCTTTAGCTGGTGGCGTATCAGCCAACAATGGCCTACGTAATGCCTTCCACGACCATGCCCGTCGTTTCGGCTGGAAAATCTTCATTCCAAAGTTCAGCTACACCACTGACAATGCTGCCATGATTGCCATCACGGGCTATTACAAGTTCCAAGATCGAGACTTTTGTCCCATGGAAGCACCTGCATATAGTAGGGTGGCGATATAAGCAAAAAGGTAAAATGATAGAGCCGGGCTGAAATATCCAACATATTCAGAGTTACTGTGTCACTATGTTAATTACTGTGACGTTTGTGAGGTTGATTCGCCAAAAAGTCGTATCTTTGTAGCTATATAAGCTGAAAGCTATGAAAAATGAAATGAAGATAGAAATGGAATTGGGGCTGTTGCTAAAAGCGAAAGGGCTAAAAATGGCGACTGCTGAGAGTTGCACGGGTGGGGGAATAGCCGCCCGAATGACCTCTGTATCAGGCAGCTCGGAATATTTCGTGGGAGGTATTGTGGCGTACCAGAACGAGGTGAAGGAAAAACTGCTTGGGGTGAATCCGCAGACCATTGAACGGTGGAACGTGGTAAGTGCCCAGACTGTAGAGGAAATGGCTAAAGGGACGCAACGAGCACTGGGGACAGACTGCGCAGTGGCTACCAGCGGCATAGCTGGGCCAACTGGCGGGGATGAAGAGCGCCCTGTGGGGACTATCTGGATAGCTGCTGCTTATAAAGATAAGGTAGTGACAATGAACCAACAAGGTGATGAAGGGAGGGCAAAAAACATAGAAAGAGCCATAGAAAATGCCCTTATGCTTCTAAAAAAACTGCTAAATGAATGAAAACTCACTTTTTTAGCATATTTATTTGTAGAAATATTTGGGGAAATAATAAAAAAACACTAACTTTGCACGCTGTTTGAAAGAACCTATAGCTAAAAACAATAAAAATATACAAATAGAAATGTCAAAAATTTGTCAAATTACAGGTAAAAAGGCCATGAATGGCAACAATGTTTCACACTCAAGAAGAAGAACAAAGCGTACTTTTGATGTGAACTTGTTTACTAAGAAGTTCTACTATGTAGAGCAGGATTGCTGGATTAGCTTGAAACTGAGCGCTCAAGGTCTGCGCCTTATCAATAAGATTGGTTTGGACGCTGCGCTGAATCAGGCAGTTGAGAAGGGCTACACCGACTGGAAAGCCATTAAAGTGTTGGATTAAAAAGTAAATAGGAGATACAGAGTATGGCAAAGA
>Ga0310786_10003295_pt1 | contig 23590 bp, 28 predicted proteins | sample AusTroGonzalo_MG_FD_203881 | JGI IMG/M metagenome (GOLD analysis project Ga0310786, IMG submission 203881) | Bovine rumen microbial communities from tropical cattle in Woodstock, Queensland, Australia - Gonzalo_03 (v2) (version 2) | ecosystem: Host-associated > Mammals > Digestive system >...
TCATATTTTCGCATTTTTATTTGCAAAGATAGTGATAATTGCTGAATTATCGCTATATTTGTAGCCGGAATTAATATTGTTTATGAAGTAACGCAACAAAAACTACAGTTATGAGACAGAAAAAAAAGATCTCCGTGTGTATCGCTGCCTTAATGATTATGGCAAGTATTCCTGCATTTGCTCAGGAAGAAAGCGGTGAGGACCAGCTTTCGAACGGATTTAAGAAGTTCAACGTGAGGGAGGACTTTACGGAGAATGGTTTCCAATGGTTCCACGATGCAGAATTGCTTGCGGCTGGCGACAAGGAGAAAAGCAATGCCATGACCATCGGCTGGGGTGGCATCGGTACGCTTTGGGGCCGCACAGCCCTGACCGTATATGTGGCAGAAAAACGCTACACCAAGGAATTCATGGACAAGGCAGAATACTTTACCGTGATGGCTTTTGACGTGAAGGATAGCAAAGTACTGAACTACATGGGAACAAAGAGTGGACGCGACGGCGACAAGGCTCAGACTTTGGGACTTCATACGGCTTATACTGCCAATGGTACGCCATATTACACTGAGGCTACGATGGTGATAGAATGCAAGATTATGTATGCAGCGCCCTTTGATTCCAAGTATTTCAAGAGTGACGTTCCCAAGAACATGTACGCCAATTTCCCCGCTGGTATTCATTCAATGTATATAGGTGAGGTTATTAATGCTTGGAAGAAATAGGCTCATAGGATATGACAACGAAAAAAATAAACGATAAATACAATGAAAGTGATTAGTACAAAGAAGGCACCTGCTGCCATCGGGCCTTATAGCCAGGCCATTCAAGTCGGAAATCTCGTCTACACATCCGGTCAGATTCCCATAGACCCTTCAACAGGAGCATTTGTAGAGGGTGGCATCAAGGAACAGACGCGCCAGTCGCTGACTAACGTGAAATCCATCCTGGAAGAGGCAGGCCTCAGCATGAGCAACGTCGTAAAGACCACCGTTTTTTTGACCGACATGAACGACTTTGCCGACATGAACGCAGTTTATTCCGACTTTTTCTCAGAGCCCTATCCTGCCCGTTCTGCTGTGGCTGTCAAGACCCTCCCCAAAGGTGCTTTGTTAGAAATTGAGGTCGTGGCAGAAGTTAAATAGAGACATCGAGATAGTTCATGGCAATAGAAAGGCAACGGGTAGGCGAGCGAAGCTCGGGAATACAAGCAATATTCCGCAGGACAGAACTCCTGTTGGGCGATGAAGCGATGAGCCGCATCGGTGAGAAACGCGTGATCATCTTTGGCGTGGGTGGCGTAGGCTCTTGGTGTGCTGAGAGTCTGGTGCGCAGCGGCATCAGGAAGTTGACGATTGTCGACTCCGACCGCGTGTGCATCACCAACATCAACCGCCAGCTGATGGCAACGACAAAGACCGTCGGGCAGGTCAAGGTAGATGCCCTCAAGGAGCGTCTGCTCACCATCAACCCCTCGGCAGAGATTACAGCCCTGCAACAGATCTTCACGGCTGAGACCGCTGAGAGTTTCCAGCTCGACAGCTACGATTATATCATCGATGCCATCGACTCACTGAAGGACAAGGCACTGCTCATCCTCATGGCTTGCCAGACGAAGGCGAAGCTGTTCTCGTCGATGGGTGCAGCCCTGAAGCTCGACGCCTCGCGCATCAAGACGGCTGAGTTCTGGAAGGTGCAGGGCGACCCCCTTGCACGTGCCCTCCGCAAGCGGTTCAAGCGCGATGGCCGGTATCCCAAGCGCAAGTTCCAGTGCGTCTTTTCCGACGAGCTTTTGGAAAACAAAATGCCCATCGACCCCAACGACAGGGGCAACGGCACCATCGCTCACATCACCGCCATCTTCGGCTTCATGTTGGCAGGATTGGTGGTACAAGACGCTATAGAAAGTTAAGCCCCCAGCCCCTCCCTAGTCGGGGAGGGGGCAGGGGGAGAGGCTACTGTACTCTTTGCCCGCATCAAAGCACGGACATTCTTTCTTGACCCACGGCAGGTCGCGGTGACCTACGATGACCATGTCAGGATAGTCGGTCTTCAGCGAGCGGAGCAGCGCATAGAGCGCATGCTTCTGTGCCGGTGTGCGGGTGTCGGCAGGACGACCGTTCTCGTCCAGACCGCCCTCGTAACAGATGCCGATGGAGCGGTGGTTATAGCGGCGGGCGTGGGCACCCACCATCTCCTCGGGACGGCCGATATGCAGCTGACCGTCGCGGGTGATGTAGTAATGGTACCCGCACATCTTGAAACCGCGGGCACGGTGACAGGCGTCGAGCGCCTCAAACGAAAACGCGTGATCGCAACGCGTTGCGGAGCAGTGAATCACTGCCAAATCAATTCGTCTCATTTTTTAGGAGTAAAGGAGTAAAAGTAGTAAAAGTAGTAAAGGAGCCCCCAGCCCCCCTCCAGTCGGAGGGGGTTAGGGGGAGGCTTAATTGTCCGCTCGACCGAAGGTCGCTTGCCGCTCGGCTCTGCCGCTTTCACAAAGCGCAGCGACTGAAAGAACCGAAGGGACGCAAGAATTGTCAATTATCAATTGTCAATTATTGATGCTGTTAGCCGTTGTTGGCGCTCTGCGCCATAACGGCTTTATCAGCGTCAATGAGCTCCTGCGCCTTCTTCGTCCAGCCCAGGGCGGCGTCCTTGTTCAGCTCTGCCATGGTGTACTCACCGGTGGCCTGTGCCAGCAGCTTCACGTTCTTCACAGCATTGCCCGTCTCCACGTTCTGGCCGTTCACGCGGGCGGTCTTGTTGCCGATGGTGGCACGCATCACGCCATAGCGGCTGCAGGGGTTCGACTGTACGGAGGCCTTGAAGATGGCCAGGTTCTCGATCTTCACGGTGTTGCCGTTCAGGGTGAGCTCACGGATGCACTTCACCATGTCGGTCAGGATGCCGCGGATGGTGCCTTCCGAGAAGGGCGTGTTGTGCTCGCTCATGTGCTTGGCAAGCTTCGAGACGTCGAACATCTCTTTGTAATCTACTCGCGCATAGGCCTTGCCGTACTGCGCACTCGTGCTGTCTGTGTTTTTGTAAACGTTAAGTTCAATCATAGGTTAGTTGTTAAGTTTGTAAGTTTGTAAGTTCTTGCGTCCCTTCGGTAGCAAGCGTCTCGTTTCACTCGCCGAGCGAATGGTCAATGGTCAATGGTCAATGGTTTAAGCAGCTCTGGATGAAGAACGTGCTCACGGTGAGGGTGATGATGCCCCCAATCCATTTCAGTACTTTGCCGATCACGCGGCGCTTTTCTTTCAGGAATTTCAGCATAGCTTTTTCTTTGCTTTTTAGTGGTTAATAGATGTTTGTTCTGTGTCAGTCTTTTAGGATCCTTCTTTAACTTTCACGATACAAAGGTACAACAATTCCACCTACCACTTTCCCTATCGGGCTCTATCGGGACCTAATAGGCTCTATCAGGCTCTATCAGGGCGTAAGTAAAACAAAAAAGAGCACCCCGACTCACATTTGAGCCAGGGTGCTAAAACGTATCTATACTTTCAGTTGTCCGCGTTAACAGACAATACACATGTCAATTGTTAGGAACTCCTTCGTGTTTCTTGTCTTCAATCAAGAAATAGGAAACACCTACGATTGCCATTATCAGCACTGTTATTAGCATTATATTTGCAGCCATACCTTTAGTTGTTTTTGGGTTTTACCTTTTCTTCATCCTTATAGAGAAGTAGTCCGCCTATGGTTATCGTTACGACAACACCTACAGGAATAATATAGGAATACCACTCCCACTTGCTCACATCGCTAAACCACGTTGCCAACAAGACTGCCGTAACGATATATTTGGCAATATCAAGTAGCAAGTCCGCAAACTTCTCTTTTCGTTTCTTATTCATGGTGCAAAGATAGTAGTTTCTCTCGTAACTTCCAAATTTTAATATAAAAAACTACGTTTTACTCCACATCGATGCAAAACTTGTCACAGATCCACTGTACGATATGCGGAGGCAGGACCACCTGTGAGCGGGTCATGCCCATGGTCTCCAATTCCTGCTTATAGGGTTTGCACCAGTTACGCAGCGTCTTCACCGATACCCCGGCATAGTACGCTAATTGTTGTCTTGTCATTGCTTTCATAAAATAGTCGTTGAGTATTTCAAAATAGTCATGGAGTATTTTCAAAAAGTCATTGAGTATTGATATTGAGGTGAAGGGTGAAGGGTGAAAGATAAAAATAGAAATTATTCGCGTACCGTGCGTACACGCGGTACGCGTAGCTTTCTTGAAATCCGCCTTTCACCTTTCACCTTTCACCTCTCATCCGTCATCAGGGATTGCACGCAACAGACTCCGTATCTCCTCTGCCGACCGCTGGACGACGCGGTAGCGGTTACCTGTATTCGTGTGTTTCATTTCGAATCCCAGTTCCTTAAAGGCAAAGCCCAGACGGACGGTACTGATGGAGTTGACCATGTTACCGCCGACAATCTGCTTGGCACGCGTCACGGGGATATACTCGCTCGGTTCGAACTCCGCAGGCTTGCGGAAGTAGATGTTGACAAGCTCCTTCTCCTCATGAGGCGTCTCGAACTGCCGGTTATGCTCCGACAGCTTCAGGATCTCGGACTTCGAGAACCAGAACTGGAAGCCCTCGCGGTAGAGGGCATACGCCTGACTGTAGATGCCCTGGTAGTTCAGTGGGTGTTGCTGCGGCGGGTCGATGCTGTCAATCTCGAACGGCAGCCAACGCCGGTTGCCCGTGGGGTCAGACAGGAACTGCACGTTGTTGCCTGTACCACAGAACGAGGCGATGTGCTGCCTGTGCTCATGGTAGTGGGCATAGGCGGCACGCTCGTCGATGCTGGGCATGGTGACGGCGGCCTTCAGCTGGTTCAGTTCCGAGGGGCGCATCGTGTCCAGCTCCTCACAGCACACCAAGCCGTACTGCGCCAAGGTCAGCAGGTCATCGCGCCCCATGCGGTTGGCGTTGGTTTTCGTGTAGAAGTATTGGCGTAACTCGGCTGGCAGCAGGTGACCGAACCACGTCGTCTTGTAGGAGCCCTGCTCGCCTATCAAGACCAGTATGACGTTGTTCACCACCTTGTCGTCCACCCATGCCGCCACCATGCCCACGAGCCATTTCTTCAGGTACTGTGCAAACCGCATCTGCTCCTCCACCCCACCCTTGACGGAGACCGACAGCGCCAGCTCCATCAGGTAGTCCTGGCGGTCCCATGGCGGCAGGTGCTCCAGGTAGTAGCGGAACGGATGGTAGTCGGGCGAAAAGTCGCTCTCGATGACATGATACAAATCCTGCAGTCTCACAGTCTTTTCCCCCGACATTTCTGTCCACAGGCTGTTCACGACGCGGTCGGAGAGCGGCTGCCAGTCCGTGCCAGCGGCAGCGAACTGTTCACTTTTCTCTCTTCTCTTTTCACTTTCCCAGAAATCCATTTCCGGGAAGCGGCACTCCACCCGCCCCGTCACCACATTATGCCTGAGGTACACGTGGTCCATGAGGAACGCCTTGATGTCCTCCACCGTCGCCGTCGTCTCCCGCCAGTTTTGTTTGTGCTCAGTCTTAGGTTTCTTTTTCATACTACTCCTTTTACTCCTTTACTCCTTTACTCCTTTTACTCCTTCTCTCCTTTCCTCCTTCCCTATGCAAAGTTACTGAAAGAAACGGGCACACGCAAACTTTCGCGCCACGAATTTCGGTCATGGTGCGAGATTACAACCTGTGGGGTTGTAGGGACCTATTCAAACGAAACATGGAGCGTCATCCCGAGGGCTTCGGCGATGCGCTCCAACTTCTCTACCGTGACATTTTTCTTGCCACAGCTGATAGCGTTCAGGTACTGTTGGCTGATGCCCAACCGGGCTGCCAATTCTGTTTCACTCACGTTTTTTTGACCATTGCTTTCTTCAGGTCGATCTTGGTTTTAGGGTTCATTGTTGATTTATTTAAGCCCCCTCCATCCTCCCCCAGTAGGGGAGGATGGAGGGGTGTTAGCTATTTGGTAAAAGCGCAGAGAGATTTAAAAAACCGGTTGCACATTGCCAACAATAGATGCCTCAAGAATTGTTTTCACTGTTTTTCAGTTCCTGCAACACAGGAGGCACCTCGGCATAGTCGAAGCAAGCTTCACTCTGCTCTCGGTTTTCACTGTTTTTCGGTTCCCGCAGCACAGAAACGGGTTTTCTTGGTTTTTGTTTTATCCAAGTTAAAAATGTGAGGCGGCAAACACCGCCCCACGGTTCACTAAATTATAAAAAAAATGAGATGCGTCTCACGACGCGGTACCGGGGCAAAATGTCCCCGATACGATTTGGTAATAATAAACCTCGCCTCACGGCGACTTTTTAATAACCTTAAAAAGTTAATGGGCGGCGCTTCACAGCGGCTAGTATCGGTGGCAGGAAGTCGTCTGCGAGAGACGCTTCTGCAAGGTCTTCACGAAGAGCATCGCCTCTTCCGGCGTTGCCTCCTCAGCATTGAAGCCCGTCACGGCATCAGCCAGCCAGTCCTCGGTCACGCAGAGCGTGGGCTCGCTGGTCATGGGGGTGTCGTCATCGTCGGCATCCCACACCTGACTTTCATCAGGCTCGCCATTGAGGCCATGCACCAGGAAGGCATTATCGCCAAGCAGTTCCACGTCGGCGCGTGTCTTGCGCAGACGGAGACACACCTTGGCAAGCACAAGGTCAGGAAATCCGCACGTCAGCACCTCGCCCCACGGACGGTGGCGGCGAAGCACACGGTACTTCATGACACGCGCCAGAGCGAAGGCTCCGAGGCCATAGGCCTGATAGAAGCCATCGACCATAATCAGCAGGCAGTCCTCTTCGGGCAGCAGCTTCTGCTGTATCAGTATATCATGTTCTGTCATCATAATCTTAATATATAAGCCCCCTCCCATCCTCCCCCAGTAGGGGAGGCTAAGGCCCCCTCCAACCTCCCCCAGTAGGGGAGGCTTTCTTAGCTGTTAGCAATTAGCTGTTGCTGTTCCCCCTCCCTACGGGGGAGGGGGCTAGGGGGAGAGGCTGTGGGTATTAAACGCACAGCACCCCGACTCTTATCAGAGTCGGGGTGCCGCAAGGGGGGATTGGAAAAATCAGGGCTATTTACTATACCCTTCTTTTATGTCTTGGCTGATTATGGGTGCAAGTCGGGCATGACACTCTCGGTATATCAGGTGGAAATAGAATGTGTCATCAACACCCTGGGCTGTAATAACAGACAGATGGACATCATCCACATCGTGTTGACTGACATACCTTTCAAACATCAGTTTAAACAAGTTGCTTCGATACTCTTGTGGAGGCATATTCTTCTTTCGGGCACGCGGTATCGGATTAATGAAGTCGCAATAATAGAATATCATGACATCATCCCGTTCCAGAAAGAAATCAGCGATAACTTTTTCTATGGCTGCCAACATCTCATGGCTTGTGAATGACGTGCCAAGAAGCCGGCGCAAATCAATGCCTATAACCTTAACATCACCTATCACCTGAAGCGTTTCTTCTGAGAAGAGAACGTTATCTTCAGAAAGGGTTATAAGATAAGCATCGCTTTCATTTGCAGAAAGCAATCTTACGAAATCTTCCATAGTCTATTTACACATGGATGACTTCTGCGTGATTGTATTCACCATTTTCCCAACGCTCCTGAATCTTTGAAAGCCGTTTGGCTTTCTCTTCACCCATTTTGCGCAATCGATCCATACAGACCTTGGTAGGGTTCTTAATGACTATATCACTGATTGTGTATGCCATATTATCTTATAATTAGTTATTTCTCGGCTGCAAAGATATAGATTTCTTTCGTAACCTCCAAACATTTGGCCGGAAATCTTTAACCATGAACCATTAACCATTGACCATTGACCATTGACCATGAACCATAAGTTCCCCTCGCGGCTATTATTGTATCAGTAAATTCAAGGAACGCGTTGAGCGAGTAAAGAGCGTAAACTCGTTTACAGGTTCTTTCGAGCGTAGCGTTTTTCGAGGCAAAGCCTCAAAGATCGATTTCAAAAACCACCTCACAGGGGGACTGTCCCCGTGTGAGGTGATGGCACAAAAGAAAAAAAAGAAAATGAGGGAAGGGATATCAGGCGTTACGAACAATGGTAAAGCTGATACCCGTCATGCGGGAGAGTTGGCGGATGCTGCCGCCATAGTCCTTAGCTTCGCGCAGGATATCTTTCTGCCTTTCGCGTGAATAGAATTGCAAGTCGGCAGGGTGACTTAGTCCATAGGAGTTCTTGAAGAACTCGTTCATTTCCTCATCTGACCTGACAATGTTGCCACTGTCGAAATCGAGTATCGATTCCGTCTTCGGCAGAAGCTCAAACACCAGTTCGCGAAGTTCATTCAAAGACATTCGCGAGAGAACGGACTTGGTATTACAGATGGACGGTATGTCATTTCCAGAACGCTCATACTCGTCCCAGCTGCTCCACTGGTAGCTGGTCACATCCTTCGCGATGCCGGCTGCTACAGGGTTCTGGTGAATATACCTGAGGAGCGTAAAGAAATAAGCGTTGTCGTTGACAGGCTCGCTCTTGAAACGGTCCTGAAACAGATGACCGAAATGCTGGTATTTCTTGTTATAGTACTGTGCATAGGAGGTTCCTATCCGCTTGATGACATCGGCCAAGCTCTCCGAGGCCTCCCTTATCAGCAGATGGACGTGGTTGGTCATCAGGCAATAGGCGTAAATAACGCAACGTGACGGCAGGGACTTACCGCTGTCATCCACAGGGTATACCATTTGGTAAAGCAACTTGACGAAACGGCTATAGTCTTCCGAATCCTCAAAGATGTTCTGCCTGTTAATACCACGCAACATGACGTGGTAGATGCCGGTTCCACTTTTCTCTCTTGCTTGACGAGCCATAACACCTTCAACTTTCGCTGCAAAAATACGAAGATTATTTGAAACTGCCAAGAAAAAGAGAGATTATCTCACACGGGGACTGTCCCCATGTGAGGTTCACCGCACAGAGGGACTGTCCCCGCGTGAGGGGGAGCCTTATTTTCTAATGTGCCAATATGTCAAAGAGCGTGTTTAGGCGAGGCCGCTTTTCGAGGCAAAGCCTCAAAGATCGATTTCAAAAACCACCTCACAGGGGGACTGTCCCCGTGTGATCCTTGTCGGGCGGCTTTCGGAACCTCGTGCCCTTGAAGGCACGAGGTGAATTTTCAACCGGTCGGATGATGCCGGCATGACGCCGTCATCAGTGGTCGCGGAACAGACGCACGGAGCGGCCGTACTTCTTATCGTAACTGTACTCGTTCAGGATGGAACTACTGAAGCGCCAGTACCAGCCGTACGTATCATCTTTCGCCGTGGCTGACCAATAGCCACCGTCGGAGCCTTGATTGCCGTCGGCCGTGCCACTGCCACCATTGCCGCTATTGTTGCGGAAGCCGCAGGCAGGCAGGAAGCGCTGCGTGAAGGCGCTCGTTGTGAGCGTAGTGCTGGCTGGCGACTGGTTGGCACCACTTGCATTGGCTGCGCCCGTGAAGATTGTCGAACTTGCTAGAGTTGCCAACAGCGTCTTTGCTGCCGCCAAATCTGCAACATTGACCAGATATGACTCTATCAGCAGACCATTGCATGGAGAGGTCACCCACTTGTAGTGCCATGCACTGGCATAGTCTGTGCCAATGAAGCGCACGGCATAGTAATCACCACTGGCATTCTTGCCAATGACCGAAGTCCTTGCCGATACCGTCACACCACCAACGTCACAAGCCTGCTCACTGAACTCCTTCGGACTGGCCAACGTTCCTGTCAAACCGAAGATATTCGTACCATTGGAATTGTCGCTCTTATCATACGGGAAGATACTCGTCTGCTCAGCACGAGTCGGCAGATGATAGCCAGAGACATTCGCTGTTGCAGCATCAGTAAAGTTGAACACATACTGCGATGACGTACTATGAGATGTTACAAACGAGGTCTTGTTCTGAGCCATATTGTACTGAGCAACCCACCACAACGGATTCTGCTGCATACTCAGGAATCCCGATGCCGTGACGCTGACGGTCTTGTCACTGGCGGTATAGGCCGCGTAGTTCTGACTCTGGTTCATCTTAATGGTGATGGTGGCCGAGCCATCGGCAATGGCAGTCACGGTGACAGTAGTGCCTGATACGCTGGTTGTAGCAACACTGGTGTTACTGCTGGTGGCAGTCACTGCACCGTCGCCAGAGCGCGACACCGTGATGGTGCCATTGGGGCTGGCACCTGTCAGCGACAACGTCTTACTGGCAGGCGTGCTGATAGTCAGCGTCGGCGTGGCACGGTTGATGTGCCACGTATTACTCTTCGAACCGGTATAGTTTCCAGTACCATTGACGGTGATAGTGTTATTCGTTACAGACGCGCTGGCATTGGTAGCCGCATTCGTAGCCGAAAGCGTTGAACTATTATTATCTACGGTATATTCAGTTCCGGAGACGAGCGAATAACTGCCATCCATCAGCGAACTGACCGAAGCGGTGATGGCAGAGCCTGTATAGGTGGTACCCGTCTGACTCAAAGTGAGCGTCATGCCGCTGATACTCTTCGGCGAAATGGTGAAGTTCTTCACCACCGAACCGGTATAGTTGCCAGTACCCGTCACGGTAGCCGAGCCGCCACTGGCCACGTTGACATTCTCGCCATAGCTCACGGTATAGTCGGTGTTCAGTATCAGGGCACTGCCGTCGGTGACGGTGACCGCCGGCGTAATCTGGCTGCGCGTATAGGTCTGGGCACTGATGCTGCCGACCATGTCGGCTGTCAGCGTCTTCGGGTTGATGGTAAACTTAGCCACAGCCACGCTTCCGTCGTAGGTGCCCTGACCGCGCACAAGGACAATGGCGGTGCCGGCATCGGTGTTGTTGAACCAGTCGCACACGTAGTCGGTACCCGCGGTCAGCGTGGTCTCGTCCTTCTTCACGGTGAGCGACGGCGTCTGCGCACTGCCGTTATAGGTCACGGCACTGACGGGCTCGATGGTGAGGTCGCCGGTGGGACCGTAGGTAACAGACTGCATGCCGTTCCAGTCGGTAATGGCAGTGACAGCACCCAGCTGGGCCGCGCTGACAGTAAGGTTGACAGGATAGCTGCTGCCAGCCACGAAGTCGCTGGTAGAGGTGAACGAGAACGTGGCGGTGGTGGCATCGTCGTCAGGGGCGCCCGTCTCCACCTTGACGGTGACGGTACTGATCTGCTGCTGCGGGATGCACACGTAGGCAGAGCCGGCGGCTGTGGCAGCCACGATGTCGGAGGCACTGCCCGTAGTGGTGACGGTGGGCACACCGGCGGCACTGATTGAGAACGTAGCACCGCGCTTGGCATTGACCAGGACACGGCTCACGGTGACGCCCTGACCGGTGATGTTCAGGTGCAGCTGCGCCATGAGGTGCGACATCGCCAGGTTGGTGCCCTCGACACTGCCCTTGGTGATGGTGCGGTTGGCGGCAAACATCAGGTCGCTGGCCTTATAGTCGGCATCGGCGGTCTGGTTGGCTGCCACAGAGAAGGTCTCGCCTACTACTGCCGAGGCAGGATAGTAGGCATAGGCCTCGACGGTGGTACCGGCACCGGCAGGGAAGTAAGGCGGCGGTGTGGGCGCCGTCAGCGACACATTGCTCTGACCGGCAGCCGCCGTCGTATAGGCATAGGCGGTATAGCCGTCGGCACCGGCAGGCTTCACATAGACCTTGAGCTGTTCATTGGCATCGAAGGTCACAATGTTTGTGGCGGCACGCGTGAGACTCAGCTGGTCGCTGACGCTGAAGTTCACAGGCACCTGGTCGCCGTCGTCGGTGCCGGGAACGGCCACCGACTCCGGCAGGACGTCGACCGTACAGCCCGCCAGGAGCAGGACTGCCGACAACATCATCATTCCGCAAAACTGTTTCTTCTTCATAACTGTAGTGGTTTTAAGTTATTATTTATTGGTGTATTATCTCATCTTCCTGACGCGTCTCCCCCACGCAGGGGTGGCAGTCAAGTGTTTGCTTTCAAAATTAAAAGCCCCCTCCATCCTCCCCCAGTAGGGGAGGCTAAAGCAGAGCACCCCGGCTCAGTGAAGAGTCGGGGTGCCGCAAGGGGGGAGGATTAAACTACATCAGACAATTCTAAACAATTGTCTGTCTGTTATCAGGCTTGCTGATGATTGAAATAGTTCCTTGACATTATGAAGGCGATAATACCTATCACTAAAAATGTCAGCAAGAAATAAACGAGTCCCATAATTATCTTCCTTTCTTCTTTGATTGTTTAATAAGATAAAAACCGAAAACGACAAAGAACATAACGACAACGACACCAATAGAATAAAGAATGGTTGTATTTGCATCCTCTTTCATGATGCCCGCCAGTATTACGCCAGCGAAAACCAACTTGGCAACATCCAGACAGAACTTTCCTCCTTCCAAAGCAAGAGTCTCACGTCCGTCATCTGTACCTTGTTTCTGAGGCAAAGTAGCTATTTGCTCCCTCTGTTTTTCAGTAGGCATTTGCTTAGTCGTTTCGCGTTTTTTTGCCATAATCTTGAGTTTCTGGGGACAAAGATACGAAGTATTTCCGTAACCTCCAAACATTTGGAGAAAAAAACTTATAACCATGAACCATGAACCATGAACCATGAACCATGAACCATAAGTTCCCCTCGCGGCTATTTTTTGTATCAATAAGTTTGAGATCGCTTTTAGCTGTTGGCTTCCTCCTTACATTTCAGTTTCGTCTTTACAAATCACAGGGAGACTGGCTCCCTGTGATTTGATAGTTAGAGTGAGTGTTTAGAAAGCAACCGCTGCATCCGTAACAGGAGTCTCATCAGTCCAAGCGTGGATTGAAGAGGTTACCACAATCTCAGATGCATTGATCGTGATGGTGTAGGCATAATGAGTGCCCTCGGCAAAAGTAGTCTCTGCAGGAATTGTATATTCCTGAGTCGTCTCACCAATGGTCACAGAAATCTTCTTGCCAGCAACAGCCTGAGGAACAACGATGGCTGAATGAGCGGTTGAACCGGCATTCGTTGCGATAATGACATCTCCCTTGTTGGAAGCAGTCTCTGCGCTGGCTGCAGTAAAGGTACCTGTGGCAGGAGCAAATGTGCCCTTATAGACAACATCCTTCAGCTTGATCGTGGCAATAGCTAACTCACTGGCCTGAATACCATCACCTGCGACAAGAGTAACCGAAATCTTCGACAACTTGTGATTGAAATCGAGTGTATGATCGGCTCCGGTCACTGTCTTATTAATGCCCGTAAGCGTGGCATACATCAGATCTACAGCCTCGTAGGCTTCATCTGTACTCTGGTCAAGAGTCACAATGTAACCGTCTTCAGTGGTCTCAGCGTTAGAGGGATAGTAAGCATAGACATTCACGGTGCCACCACCGGCAGGATAATACTGTGCAGTACTTGGGCTCAGTGCGCCAGCATCGCCTACGGTATATAAAACCTCGCTGTATGAAGCAACACCTGCTACGTCGGTAGGCTTCACCTTAACGGTTTTTCCACTGGCAAATGTGCTAACAAGGAGATTGTTGGCTGCACGCGTCTGTGCTGCACCTACACTCGCCGTCAGACGGATTACGTCACCGTTCTGCACCAGGCTGTTCTCACTCTCGTCATTCGAGCAGGCCACCATTGCTAAGGCAGCAACTGCCAAGATAAAATACTTCTTCATAATCTTAGAAATTTTTAGTTTGTAAATAATGTGAATTAAAAAAAGGGTAATAGTATGTTGCGTTTGTTAATCGCCAAAGTCCTGACTCTGCGTCAGCTCCTCACCGCCGCCGTTGCCCTCCACCCAGTCGTTGATGGTGGCACTGGGACTGACGATGCCACTGACATCGTAGGCACCGTAGTGGATGAGGTTGATGATGCCCACCACATCGGAGATGGAGAGCTGGCTGTCTTCGTTCACATCGGCAGCCTCGCTGCTGAACACATCAGGCGTCTCGTCGTGGAGGTGGTTCGTCGCGGCAACGACATCGGAGACGGTCACCTCACCGTCCAGGTTGGCATCGCCCTTCACCACGTCGGCACGCGTCGGCAGCGACAGCGGAAACAGCAGAAGCAGGATGATGCCGACAAGCAGAAGCCTGAAAAGATTCTTGTTACTGTTCATATATTATAAGGAGTTATAGAAGTTATAGGAGTTAATCACCAAATTCATCATCGCCACCAAGACCGCCATAGGCAATATCATTGCCGGGACCGAAGTTCGTGGTGCCCGAGACTGCAGAGTTGACGAGCAGCGATTCCTGGGCGTTTAGTTGGAAGATGCTCACCAAGGGAGCCGCGTAATGCTTTTTCTGTAGATTCTTCATAGCATAGTCCTCCTTTCTGTTATTTTACAATTACTTTCTTACCATTCTGGATATACAGTCCCTTCACCGGACGAGCCACACGCTGCCCCTGCAGGTTGAACACGACACCTCTTATATCAGACATCTTACATCTGACATCGTTCACGCCCGTAGTACCGTCATCAACGATGAAGTTGACGGCCCGTGCCGAAGCGCCCTTATAGTTATAGAGCTTCTTGTCGAAATTGAAGTAGGCACGGAAGCCTCTCAGCTTCGATGAGCCCGTAGAGTACTTGAACTGGTTGTTGCTGAGGAACAGACCGCCGTCGGGAATCGTGAAGGTCTCGTTATAGTTGCCGATAAACTTCTTGGGCTTCGTCTCAGTACCCACATTGTACTCCGGCGAGCCGTTCAGGGGCTCCACATTGACGTTGTTGACCGTAAAGGTACTCATGTCGCTTGTCACCTTAACTATATAGGGATGGTGAGCCGTCATTGTCGTCACTGGCGAGAAGATAACGTCGATGGCCGTCACCTCATAATCGCCATCAATCTCCGTCTGCGTGTAATTCACTTCCGAGAGTTCTGCCACCTCGACATCGTTGCCAAAGGTCTCGGTAACCATGTCGGCGCTCAGTGCGAAGGGCAGGCACACGGTGTTCCACACGTCGGCCTTCAGCGCACGGTTCACGGTGACGCTGACACCCGTCAGGTCGCCAGACACCATGGTAGAGGTCTCGTCGAGCGTCACACCGCCACTCAGCGGCACCGAAGGCGTCTCGCTGGAAGGAGCATAGTCGTGGGCAGAGGCATCAGAGAAATGAATGTTGGTAAACGTCACGTTCGACTGCGCAGGGTCGTAGGTACTGCTCACCGAGAAATAGATGGTGGCCAGCACACCGTTCATGGCCGTGAAGGCAGCCGTAGGGTTAGCAGCACTGGTGAAACGGCGAATCTGAGTACCCTGAACGGAAGCCATGGTGACATGGCTGCTGATCATCGGGCCATCGGAATAGCCGGTGTAGGTAAGTCCGTCCGGCAGCGTCAGGTCATACTGATAGGCGGCATACATCACGTCGCTACCCGTCAGCACGATGTCGAAACTGCCTGAATAGCCAGGTACGACATTCTTGATGTTGGAAATCGACAGGCTACCATTGCCTGCATAAACACCGGTCAGCGACGCCAGCAGAAGCATCAGCGTTAATAGTAATTGTTTCTTTCTCATGTCTTTTTTCCTTTCTTTTTGGTTTTACTATCGGGTTTTGTTTTTTTCTTTTTTGATTTAAGGTTCAACAGGTCTCATAATTCAGTCTTAAAGTATGGCGCAACTTCCGAAATCGTGACACCTCTTATAGAGAGATATGCACAAAATCCTCTTTTTTAGCCTTTTTCTTGTCTAAAATCAAAAAAAATCACGAAAAAATTTGGAAGTTTCACATCTTTTACATATCTTTGCCCCAACAAAACCTCCAAAAAGTGTCATATCTCTCTATAAGAGATGTGGCATTTTTTGTATATTTGCAGTTCACTAAAACAACAATAAATATGCAAATTAGGATAGCAAGCATCACCTTTGCGCTGACTATCAGCCGACACAAAAAAGAAAGGAAAGAAAACGAAAAGAAAACAGCAGCCGACAGTTTCATGGCAGCAGCCAACAACTTCATTGAGGAGGCACGACTGGAACGGAGACCGAGCACCGTCAACAACTACCGCGCGGCACTGCGCTCCTTCAGCCGATTCCTGGGCGGCGACACTGGCAGCCGTGACATCACCGCCGCCACCATCCGCCGCTATGCCAAATGGCTCGACGACCGCGGCGTATGTCCAAACACCGTGTCGTGCTACATGCGCTCACTGCGCCGCATCATGACAGGCATCGGCATCGACACCACAGGACTCTTCAAGGACGTATTCACTGGCAACGCACGCACCGCCAAACGGGCAGCCGAGGCAGCCGACATCAAGCGCATGGAGCAGCTGAAGCCCAGAAGGGGGGCGTTCATGGCACTGGCACGCGACCTCTTCCTATTCTCCTTCTACGCACTCGGCATGCCCTTCGTCGATATGGCATACCTGCGGCACGAGCAGATCTGCGGTGGATACCTGACATACAACCGCAGGAAGACGGGACAGACCGTCCGCGTGAAGATAGAGCCCTGCATGCAGCGCATCATAGACCGATGGAGCAAACAGCGACACCGGGCCGCCAGTCCCTACGTCTTCCCCATACTCACCACCGAGGAACCAGCGACAGCCGACCGACAACGGCGGCAGCAGCTGAACAGATACAACATAGCACTCAAGGCTCTGGCAAGTCAGGCGGGCATCAACACCCGCCTGACATCATATACGCCGAGACACACATGGGCCTCGATGGCCTACAGCAAGAACGTGGAACTGCCCGTCATCACACAAGCCATGGGACACACCAACCCACAGACCACCTTAATATATATACGCGAGATAGACTGCCAAAGACTTGATAAAGCAAACAAAACAATTATAGGGAAAGGTAAAAAAGTAAAAAGGAGACTACGTCTCGAAGGTACTTCCGCTCGGAAAATTGCAAATTAATTTGCATTTTCACTCACTTATTCGTAACTTTGAGCTTTGCTCGAAGGTACTTTCGCTCGACAATACAAGACAAAAAAAGTGTTTTTTGTTTTGTATTGTTCTCACTTATTCGTACCTTTGCCACGAATATGAAGAAAGGACTATTAGCTCTGTCACCGCTCGCGGTGTTCATCGTGCTTTATCTGGTCACGAGCATCATTGCTGGTGACTTCTATCGTGTGCCCATCACGGTGGCGTTCCTGACGGCAAGCATCTATGCCATCGCCACCACACGCGGTAAGCTGCGGAAGCGCATCAACGTGTTCAGTCGCGGAGCCGGCAAGCCGGAGATGATGCTGATGCTCTGGATATTCGTGCTGGCAGGGGCCTTTGCCAACTCAGCCAAGGTGATGGGCTCCATCGACGCTACGGTGAACCTGACGCTGGCATTGCTGCCATCAGAGATGCTGCTGGCAGGACTATTTCTGGCGGCGTGCTTCATATCGCTGAGTATCGGCACCTCAGTAGGTACCATCGTAGCACTGACGCCTATAGCAGCGGGAGTAGCCACACAGACAGGCACCTCGGTGGCCATGATGACGGCGGTAGTCGTTGGCGGCTCGTTCTTCGGCGACAACCTGTCGTTTATCAGCGACACCACCATCATAGCCACACAGACGCAAGGCTGCAAGCTGTCGGACAAGTTCCGTGTGAACTCGTTCATCGTCATTCCGGCAGCCATCATCATCCTGGCTGTCTATGTGTTCTTAGGTCAAGGCATGACGGCTCCCACCAACGTACCCGATGTGGAGCTGCTGAAGGTGGTGCCCTACCTCGTGGTACTGGTGACGGCCATCTTCGGCATGAACGTGATGGCGGTGCTGACGCTGGGTATCGTACTGACGGGCATCATCGGCCTCAGCAACGGCGCTTTCGACATCTACGGCTGGATGAAGGCGATGGGCGACGGCATCATCGGCATGGGCGAACTCATCATCATCACGCTGATGGCTGGCGGACTGCTGGAGGTCATCAAGCACAACGGCGGCATCGACTACATCATCAACCGGCTGACGCGCCACATTCACGGCAAGCGTGGCGCCGAACTGTCGATAGGTGCACTGGTCAGCGTCATCGATGTCTGCACGGCCAACAACACTGTAGCCATCATCACCGTCGGCGGCATTGCCCACAAGATTGGCGAGAAGTACGGGCTCGACCCCCGCAAATGTGCATCGCTGCTCGACACCTTCTCGTGTTTCACACAAGGACTGCTGCCCTATGGTGCTCAGCTGCTGATGGCGGCAGGACTGGCCAGTCTGAACCCTGTGGCCATCGTGCCCTACCTGTACTACCCCTTCGCCATCGGCATTGCCGCGCTGCTGGCCATCGTGTTACGTTATCCACGACGATATTCTTAAAGGTAAAAAAGTAAAAAGGTAAAAAAGTAAGAAGGTGAACATCATTGAACGAAACTTCTACAGGCTGCTGCGTGCTGGAGCCTTCGGCACGGAAGAACAGATTGAAGCATTGTCGGCCTACAAATGGAACAGACTATTCCAATTGGCTGAAATGCACGATGTAGCACCTACTCTATATCAAGGTATCGTGAAGTGTCAGGACCAGTTCTTCGTACAAGTGCCCGAAAAACTGCGCGAGGAGTGGAGTCAAGCCACCTGCAACGACGAGGACGATAACCCGCTGCTGACGGCTGACCACCTGACCAACCCCGTACTGAACCACAAGCTGCAGGCGATTCTTGACGACGACCACTCGAACACAGAGACGCGCACCATGCTACTCCACCTGTTGGGCATCGCCCGCTTCATCATGAATGCCGGCATCCCCGTAAAACGTGTCGTAGAACTGGGCATTTTCCTGAGACAGACAAAGGGGCGCATCGACTACGAGAAACTGCAGGAATGGATAAAAACACTACAACTGGCACCAATGGTGCAACTGGCGGCCATCATGCTGGTGAAGTTGCTGCACTTCACGCCCGATGAGCTGCCGTTCATGGAGCCCATCGACGAGGAGCGTATGGAACGCCAGATGCGCGAGATATTCAAACAGAAAAACTCACATGCCGAAGACTGGTACTTCTCGCAGGGCAAGAACATCTTTGTGCATACGGCGAACCCGTCGGCCATGATGTGGCACATACGGCGCTCAGCACGCAACCTGCGCTACTATCCTTCGGAGACCATGACCAACTTCTTCTCGTCGTTCATGCACTCACTGTCGCATATCGAGGAATAAGCCCCCTCCATCCTCCCCCAGTAGGGGAGGCTTCTTATGAGGTGAGAGGTGAGAAGCTAGAGGTGAGAGATAAAAAATAGTCCAGTATTACTGGACTATTTTCTTCATATTCAACTCACTGATTTTGCCGTCTGGCGATATCTTTGCCTGTACCTTATAGGTGCAGAAGCGTTCCTTGGAGGTATCGGAGCGGTCTGTTTTCTGATCGACAGAGAAATCGACGCTGTAAGAGTAAAGGCCGCCCTCTTCGGCTTTCTTATCAATCTTCCAGTCGTTGTTCAAAGTATAGAGAATCGACTTGACATCGTCCTCATAGAGTTTGTGCATATACTGCATGACATCGGTCTTCGTGGCCTGTTGCTTGTGCAGGAACGAGGTGAGGACATTGTCGAGCGTTGATGTCAGCAAAGCCTCATCGCGCTCTGACAACGCACGGTAATAGTTCGTGAAGAGGGTGCTGACGAGCTGCTTGTCCTCAGGCTTCACCTGCTGGGCATCCAAATGCTCATAAGCCTGACGGGCCTCATCGTAATGAGCACCATCATGATGGGTGTTGATATAAGCCTGATAGGCCTCGGGGGTATCCGTCTGACAGGCCGTCACCCAATCGAGCGAGTCGATCTGCAACTTTGCCTCCACAACATGAACGCTATTGGGGTGGCGCATGATGTACTTCTCGAGCTCAGCCTTCGAGCGTGACATCAGCACATTCTCCCACTCAAGGTCAACCTGCTTCAACGCCGTCAAATGGGCGGTGATGCTGTCGCGATGAGCCTGAGGCGCCTCTGTGAACATATCCAAATAGTTCTGGAGCACGGCGGGCTCTTCGCTCTTCATGGCGTTCTCGTAGGCACGCTGCTCGTTCTCAGCCTCCTGCGTCTTGTAGAAATAGAAACCGACACCGGCAAGGACGAGAGCAATGATGACGGCAACAATAAGAATGACCACACCCGTATTCTTCTTTTTCTTTGCGGGCTTTTCGGATGGCTGGTCGGGCAGCACTTCGGGCATCTCAATGAGATGGCCACACTCTGGACACTTGATAATCATTTTTATGAATTGATTAATTGTGAATTATCTAATTGTGAATTGTTCCTATCGTCGGAAGCGGATTTCGCGCAACCCGTGACGTCCCATGAAGCGCGACTTATCGATATAGCCGTTCACGCCCACGATGCGTCCTTTGCTGGTGTACTGCCACATGGTGATGTCGCGCTCGTCAGCCAACACCGGCTCCTCCTGCGTGTACATGGCAATCATCAGCTTGTAGTCGTCGAGCATGCCGACGAAATGCTTGTTATAGAAGTTACGGAACGTATATACCAGCGGCTTCTGGCGATAGGCACGCTCCACAAGCTTCAGAAACGTCATCAGAGAGTCGCAGAACTCGTCGTGAGGCAGACCACCATCGGTCTCGACGTCAATCATCGGTATCAGGTCCTGCTCGCCCGGCAGACACTGGGTGCGGAAATTCTCCAACTGCTTCATCAACGGCGTCTTAGGACGGAAGAAGTGGTAGGAGCCCACCTTCAGACCATAGCGGTGAGCCAGGTCAATGTTTCGTTCAAAATATGAGTCGATGCGGTCGCCGCCCTCGGTAGCCTTCAGATAGACGTAGGCCATCTTCGTATTCTCGCCAACGGTCTCCCAGAACACTTGTCCCTGATAGTGTGAAAGGTCGATGCCGTGCACATGCGTACAGGTATCCTCACACTCCAAGTAAGGGTTCTCCTCCGCCGTCTGAGCAAGCACCGTTATGTTAGACATCACAGCCAAAATGGCTGATATAATATATTTTTTCATCTCATTTGTCAAATTTAGGTTGCAAAGTTACTGCAAATTAAGCAAAAAAGCGTATCTTTGCACGAAAATCTTATGCTGATGAAGAAAATATTGACATACGCGATATCCACGCTCCTGCTGTTGACAGCCTGCCACGATTACGAGCAGTCGGAGGCAGACAACCTGTCGGAACGCACCGTACTGGTTTACATGTCGGGCGAAAACGACTTGTCGGACAACGTTGCCAACGACATCAACGAGATGCTGCAGGCAAAGACACACAATCGCAATCACTGTCTGCTGGTGTATGTCGATGAATCCAACAGCCGCCGTGTGCCTTTCCTGGCCCGCGTACAGAATGGCCACCTGGTGGACTCCGTATCTATCAAAAACATGGGCATCAGGGCTCACGATACTTGCAGCGTTGATCCTGGCGTCATGAAGACTATCATCAGCTATGCGTTCAATAAGTACAAGTCGCGCAACAACGACTACGGACTGGTGCTGTGGGGACACGCTTCGGGATGGGTGCTCGACGACTCCGTGAGCACAGCATCCTCACGACAGACAAGCCAGCGACGGGCTTACGGCTATGACAGCGGACGCGACAACGGGGGCAAGGCTGCATGGATCAATATGCACACGCTGGCAGAGGTGCTTAGTCAGGGGCCGCACCTGAAGTTCATCTTTGCCGACTGCTGCCATTTCCAGGCATTAGAGTCTGCCTATACCCTACGCAACGTTACCGACTATATCATCGGCTCTCCTGCAGAGATACCAGCCAAGGGAGCCCCCTACAATACGGTTGTACCAGCACTCTTTGAGCCCGACACCTTCTATACCGCCATTATTGAACGCTACTACGAGCAGGTGCTCAGCAACAACAGACGCGTACCGCTGTCGGCTATCAAGACCAGTGCCTTGGAGCATCTGGCAAAGGCAACCGGCGATGTGCTGTTGTCGATGAAAGACACCCTGCAGCACACGTCCTACCCTAACCTCAACGGACTGATTCACTACTACAACAGGCCGCTGTTCAACGATGCCAACGACTTCATCCTCAGATATGCCAAGCCTGAGGCCTATGCCACCTGGAAGCAGGCACTGGACTCAGCCGTTGTCTATAAGAAGATGGCTACGAGATGGGTCACAAACGTTGAGTGGGACTACAACTACACCGACTTTGAGATAACCGAACAGCGCTACGGCGGTGTCAGCATGTTCATACCACAAGACCCGATACGCAGAGGCGGCTACAGCAAATACAACAATGATATCAAGAATACAGCGTGGTATCAGGCTGCAGGCCTAAGCCTTCTGGGCTGGTAAATCGTGAACAACAATCTTCACCTTCGAGATGCGGTGTTCCTCAACCTCCTGAATCTCAAACGTGAAATTAGCGTAGTCGATACGCTCATGTAACTCGGGGAAATCGCCCTTGATTTCCAGCAGCAGCCCAGCTATTGTGTCAGCATCGCCTTCAACATCGGCAAAGGTCTCGTCATCGATGTCCAGAATCTTGTATAAGTCGGCCAGCAGCGTCTTTCCCTCAAAGATATAGGTATTGGAGTTAACACGCACGTAACTCTTCTCCTCCTCATCGTACTCGTCGTTAATCTCGCCGACAATCTCCTCCAGAATATCCTCCATCGTAACAATGCCGCTGGTGCCGCCAAACTCATCGACAACGATGGCGATATGCACCTTGTTCTCCTGGAACTCGCGCAGCAGGTCATCAATTTTCTTTGTCTCCGGCACGAAATACGGCGGACGAATCAGTGACTGCCAACGGAACGTGGCAGGCTTCGAAAGGTGAGGCAGCAAATCCTTGATATAGAGAATACCGCGGATATTATCGACGGTATCCTGATAGACGGGAATACGCGAATAGTTATTCTCAACGATACACTGCAGCACCTCGGCAAACGATGAGCGGAAATCAAGGTCGACAACATCCTGACGACTGGTCATAATCTCCTTTGCCGTCTCGTCGCCAAAGCGCACGATGCCCTCCAGCATGTTCTGCTCGTCCTTCAGTTCCTTCTTGTCTGTCAGCTCCAACGCCTGCTCCAGGTCATCGACACTGAGGACATGATTCTCGCGCTGCACCACCTTACCGGCAAGTACGCCCGAGCGAATCAGGATATTGGCCAGCGGACGGAACACACGGCTCAGGAAAAAGATGGTATCAGCCGCACGACGGCAGTACGACAGGGCATGCTGTCCGCTATAGACCTTCGGCATAATCTCGCCGAAGAGCAGAAGCAGGAACGTCAGCAACACGGTGATACAGACAAACTCCAGCCACTCGCTGCCGAAGTGTACCGTATGCGAGAAAAAGTAATTGCAGAGCATGATGATGGTGACATTCACCAGATTGTTGGTAATCAGAATGGTTGCCAACGTGCGCTCGGAATCATTTCTGAGCGCTATGATCTTACGGTCATCATCATCGTCATCATCCAACTCGTTGAGGTCGGACGGTGAGAGCGAAAAGAAAGCAATCTCGGAACCGGAGGCAAAGCCCGATGCCAACAACAGGAGACAGGCCATCACAAGCGCAATAATAGCGCCCATTGACGGTGCCATCAGCTGAACCTCATTAAGAATCTGCACCGGGTTCATCTGTCGTAGCTACTGTTTTCGGAGTCAGCATCTCCATATTCTCTGCCCATATCTCAGTCTGATAAC
>Ga0310786_10003296_pt1 | contig 23570 bp, 10 predicted proteins | sample AusTroGonzalo_MG_FD_203881 | JGI IMG/M metagenome (GOLD analysis project Ga0310786, IMG submission 203881) | Bovine rumen microbial communities from tropical cattle in Woodstock, Queensland, Australia - Gonzalo_03 (v2) (version 2) | ecosystem: Host-associated > Mammals > Digestive system >...
CTCTTGCCTACAGCGTCGCTCCCGGCATGCACGCAAAAGGAAACACTGTTTATGTTAGCGTTGCCTTCAGCGAAATCGTCACGGGTACATCCTCTAAACTTACCAGCAATTGGGGTGATTTGTCGTACGTGGAAGGTAGTGGCAGCAATGTGATGACTTTCAGTCGCACCATTCCGGCAAGCGCATCCGGATCTCTTAACATTACCGGCTATTCCGGCATCACAGACCTGGCAGGAAACGCTCCGTCTTCAGTCAGTGCCAGCGGCATCTGCGCAGTGGATGCCAGCACCACCTTCACTATCACCTACGACCTGGCCGGTGGCACTGTATCTGCAAGCAACCCCAAGAGCTATACTTGGGAGACGGAAACTTTCACGCTCAACAATCCCGTAAGGCCCGGTTACATCTTTGCCGGTTGGACAGGCAGCAACGGCAACACACCGCAAACCTCTGTCACCATAACCAACCACTCTCATGAACACATGACCTACACCGCCAACTGGACGCCCATCTGGGGGCAGGACAAGGGCAAAACCGGCGAGGACGAGGATCATGCCTACGTCATCTCCTCTACCGCCGGTCTGGATATGTTGGCCAAGGTGGTGAACGGTACCGACGGCTATACCGCAAACACCTTTGAGAGCACGTACTTCAAACTGGGTGCCGACATCACCTATACCAACACTACTGATTGGGACGATGCCACCAGCACCGAGAACAACTACACCGCCATCGGCGGCTATTTTGACGGCAACAGGAGAGATTTCTGCGGCACGTTTGACGGTCAGGGCCATACCGTCCGCGGCATCCGCATCTACAAGGGCGGTAGCACCGGTGCTGACAGCTACCAGGGTCTCTTTGGTAGTACAATTGGTGACACCATCAGGAATGTCATCCTGGCCGATGCCCGCATCACCGGCAAACAATATGTGGGTGGCATCGCGGGATATAATAGAAAAAACGCGGGGGAAGGCGGCATTGTGGAGAACTGCCGTGTAGGCAGTGACGTCTGCATCCATGCCGTAGCTGACAATGCTTTTAGTCACGGTGGTGTGGTAGGCACATGTAACGGCTGCACTATCAGCGGCTGCGTCAGCTCCGCCACCCTCACTGTGGCCAATGATCTTACTGGTATTAGTGCTTACGGTGGCGTCGTGGGGAATCTCGACGGCGATATGTCTGACTGCCTGTCCATTGACGCCAGCGTGCCTGCTGTTGATGTGAACGGTGCCATCGCAGGAATATTTTACACTAGCTACACTCTAACCAACAACTACTATTACAACTGCACCGTAGGCGGCGCCACCACTAACGTTGGTGTAGGCAGAGAACAAGGCAACACCACTCCTCCGCATGATCGCGACGGCGCCCGTAGCGTCCATAGTGTCACCCTCCCGACGGGTGTTACCGCCACTGGTGAGAGCGTCACTATCGGCACCGACATATACTATGCCAGCAACACAACTGTAACGCTGAACATTCCCACAGGCATTGTTATGAGTTCTGTCTCATATAACGATGGTACCGACCACGACATCACGGGCAATACCTTTACCATGCCTGCCTCTGATATCACCGTCAGCGCCACACTGATTGATGTGTGGGGCATTGCTTCATACAAAGACGGAACCACTGCCGAAAAAGCCTACACTATCACTTCCACCGCCGGTCTGGACCTGCTGGCCACGCTGGTGAACGGCGGCAACGACTTTTACGGCACGTACTTCAAACTGGATGCCGACATCACCTATACCAACACTACTGATTGGAACGATGCCACCAGCACCGAGAACAACTTCACCGCCATCGGTGCCCGTATTAACGATATAAATAGATATTTCCGCGGCACGTTTGACGGTCAGAACCATACCGTCCGCGGCATCCGCATATACAAGGGCGGTAGCACCACTGCTGACAGCTACCAGGGTCTCTTTGGTCTGACAAGAGGTGCCACCATCAGAAATGTCATCCTGGCCGATGCCCGCATCACCGGCATGGACGAAGTGGGTGGCATCGCGGGATATATCACAGATAACGCCGGGACTGGCGGCATTGTGGAGAACTGCCGTGTAGGCCGTGACGTCTGCATCCATGCCGTAGCTGACTATGCTTATTATCACGGCGGTGTGGTAGGCGACTGTAACGGCGGCACTATCAGCGGCTGCGTCAGCTCCGCCACCCTCACTGTGGCCAAAGGTCTTACCGGTATTGGTGAATACGGTGGCATCGTGGGGTATCTCAACGGCAAAGTGTCTGACTGCCTGTCCATTGACGCCAGCGTGCCTGCTGTTGATTACAACGGTGCCATCGCAGGAAATGTTAATACCTACAGCACTGCAATCAACAACTACTATTATAACTGCACCGTAGGCGGCGCCACCACTAACGTCGGCATAGGCTGGGAAGAAGGCTACGAGACTCCGCATGATCGCGACGGCGCCCGCAGCGTCCATAGCCTCACCCTCCCGACGGGTGTTACCGCCACTGGTGAGAGCGTCACCAACGGCACCGACATATACTACGCCAGCAACACAACCGTAACGCTGACCGTTCCCACAATAGGCTATAGTGTGACCTCCTATAACGATGGTGCCGACCATAACATCACGGGCAACACCTTTACCATGCCTGCTGCTGATGTCACCGTCAGCGCCACACTAACCGATGTGTGGGGCATTGCTTCCGGCAAAGATGGAAGCACTGCCGAAAAAGCCTACACTATCACTTCCACCGCCGGTCTGGACCTGCTGGCCACGCTGGTGAACGGCGGCAACGACTTTGACGGCAAGTACTTCAAACTGGATGCCGACATCACCTACACCCACACAACCAATTGGAACGATGCCACCAGCACCGAGAACAACTACACCACCATCGGCGGCTATTTTGACGGCAACAGGAAAGATTTCTGCGGCACGTTTGACGGTCAGGGCCATACCGTCCGCGGCATCCGCATCTACAAGCGCGGTACCACCTATGCTGACAGCTACCAAGGTCTCTTTGGTAGTACAAGTGGTGCCACCATCAGGAATGTCATCCTGGCCGATGCCCGCATCACCGGCAATGAAAATGTGGGTGGCATCGCGGGATATATCACATATAACGCCGGGACTGGCAGCATTGTGGAGAACTGCCGTGTAGGCAGTGACGTCTGCATCCATGCCGTAGCTGTCTATGCTTTTAATCACGGTGGTGTGGTAGGCAAATGTTACCGCGGCACTATCAGCGGCTGCGTCAGCTCCGCCACCCTCACTGTGGCCAAAGGTCTTACCGGTATTGGTGTTTACGGTGGCATCGTGGGAAATCTCTACGGCGATATGTCTGACTGCCTGTCCATTGACGCCAGCGTGCCTGATGTTGATATGAACGGTGCCGGTGCCATCGCAGGAATATTTGACACTAGCTACACTCTAACCAACAACTACTATTACAACTGCACCGTAGGCGACGCCACCACTAACGTCGGCATAGGCTGGGAAGAAGGCAACGAGACTCCGCATGATCGCGACGGCGCCCGCAGCGTCCACGCACTCACTCTGGGCACAGGCATCACCGCCACTGGTGAGAGCGTCACTATCGGCACCGACATATACTACGCCAGCAACACAACCGTAACGCTGACCGTTCCCACAATAGGCTATAGTGTGACCTCCTATAACGATGGTGCCGACCATGACATCACGGGCAACACCTTTACCATGCCTGCCGCCGATGTCACCGTCAGCGCCACACTGATTGATGTGTGGGGCATTGCTTCATACAAAGATGGAACCACTGCCGAAAAAGCCTACACTATCACTTCTACCGCCGGTCTGGACCTGCTGGCCACGCTGGTGAACGGCGGCAACGAGTTTTACGGCAAGTACTTCAAACTGGGTGCCGACATCACCTATACCAACACTACTGATTGGAACGATGCCACCAGCACCGAGAACAACTTCACCGCCATCGGTGCCCGTATTAACGATATAAATAGATATTTCTGCGGCACGTTTGACGGTCAGAACCATACCGTCCGCGGCATCCGCATCTACAAGGACGGTACCACCGCTGCTGACAGCTACCAAGGTCTCTTTGGTTTTACAAGTGGTGCCACCATCAGGAATGTCATCCTGGCCGATGCCCGCATCACCGGCAAACAATTTGTAGGTGGCATCGCGGGATATATCACAGATGACGCCGGGACTGGCGGCATTGTGGAGAACTGCCGTGTAGGCTGTGACGTCTGCATCCATGCCGTAGCTGACTATGCTTATTCTCACGGCGGTGTGGTAGGCGACTATAACGGCACTATCAGCGGCTGCGTCAGCTCCGCCACCCTCACTGTGGCCAAAGGTCTTACTGGTATTTTTGCTTACGGTGGCATCGTGGGAAATCTCAACGGCGATATGTCTGCCTGCCTGTCCATTGACGCCAGCGTGCCTGATGTTGATGTGAACGGTGCCATCGCAGGATTTGTTGCTCCCAACAGCACTCCAACCAACAACTACTATTACAACTGCACCGTAGGCGGCGCCACCACTAACGTCGGTGTAGGCTATGATATTGACAAGACCACTCCGCATGATTGTGACGGCGCCCGCAGCGTCCACACACTCACTCTGGGCACGGGCATCACCGCCACTGGTGAGAGCGTCACTATCGGCACCGACATATACTATGCCAGCAACACAACCGTAACGCTGAACGCTCCCACAGGCTATGTTATCAGTGCGGCCTCTTATAGCGACGGTGCTGACCATAACATCACGGGCAACACCTTTACCATGCCTGCTGCTGATGTCACCGTCAGCGCCACACTGACCGATGTGTGGGGCATTGCTTCAGACAAAGATGGAAGCACTGCCGAAAAAGCCTACACTATCACTTCCACCGCTGGTCTTGACCTGCTGGCCACGCTGGTGAACGGCGGCAACGACTTTGACGGCAAGTACTTCAAACTGGATGCCGACATCACCTACACCCACACAACCAATTGGGACGATGCCACCGGCACCGAGAACAACTACACCGCCATCGGCGGCTATTTTGACGGCAACAGGAGAGATTTCTGCGGCACGTTTGACGGTCAGGGCCATACCGTCAGCGGCATTCGCATCTACAAGGGCGGTACCACTTATGCTGACGACTCCCAGGGTCTCTTTGGTAGTACAAGTGGTGACACCATCAGGAATGTCATCCTGGCCGATGCCCGCATCACCGGCAGACAATATGTGGGTGCCATCGCAGGATATGTTGCTCCCAACAGCACTCTAACCAACAACTACTATTACAATTGCACCGTAAGCGGCGCCACCACCAACGTCGGTGTAGGCGGGGATAATGAAATCGGCTATCCGCATGATCGTGACGGCGCCTGCAGCGTCCATAGCCTCACCCTCCCGACGGGTGTTACCGCCACTGGCGAGAGCGTCACTATCGGCACCGATACTTACTATGTCAGATACACAACCGTAACGCTGAACATTCCCACAGGCTATGTTATGAGTTCTGTCTCATATAACGATGGTACCGACCACGACATCACGGGCAACACCTTTGCCATGCCTGCTGCTGATGTCACCGTCAGTGCCACACTGACCGATTTGTGGGATATAACTTCAGACAAAGACGGAACCACTGCCGAAAAAGCCTACACTATCACTTCCACCGCCGGTCTGGACCTGCTGGCCACGCTGGTGAACGGCGGCAACGACTTTGACGGCAAGTACTTCAAACTGGATGCCGACATCACCTATACCAATACTACTGATTGGAACGATGCCACCAGCACCGAGAACAACTTCACCGCCATCGGCGGCTATGTTGATGGCAACTGGAGAGATTTCCGCGGCACGTTTGATGGTCAGAACCATACCGTCAGCGGCATCCGCATCTACAAGGGCGGTGACACCGATGCTGACAGCTACCAAGGTCTCTTTGGTATGACAAGTGATGCCACCATCAGGAATGTCATCCTGGCCGATGCCCGCATCACCGGCAAAGAATTTGTGGGTGGCATCGCGGGATATACAGAATACGCCGGGACTGGCGGCATTGTGGAGAACTGTCGTGTAGGCCGTGACGTCACCATCCATGCCGTAGCTGAATATGCTTTTTATCACGGCGGTGTGGTAGGCAGATGTAACGGCGGCGATATCAGCGGCTGCGTCAGCTCCGCCACCCTCACTGTGGCCAAAGGTCTTACTGGTATTTTTGTTTACGGTGGCATCGTAGGGCATCTCGACGGCGATATGTCTGACTGCCTGACTATTGACGCCAGCGTGCCTGCTGTTGATATGAACGGTGCCATCGCAGGATATGTTGCTATCTACAGCACTGCAACCAACAACTACTATTACAACTGCACCGTAGGCGGCGCCACCACTAACGTCGGTGTAGGCTATGATATTGACAAGACCACTCCGCATGATCGTGACGGCGCCCGTAGTGTCCATAGCCTCACCCTCCCGACGAGTGTTACCGCCACTGGTGAGAGCGTCACTATCGGCACCGACATATACTATGCCAGCAACACAACTGTAACGCTGAACATTCCCACAGGCTATGTTATGAGTTCTGTCTCATATAACGATGGTACCGACCACGACATCACGGGCAACACCTTTGCCATGCCTGCTGCTGATGTCACCGTCAGTGCCACACTGACCGATTTGTGGGATATAACTTCAGACAAAGACGGAACCACTGCCGAAAAAGCCTACACTATCACTTCCACCGCCGGCCTGGACCTGCTGGCCACGCTGGTGAACGGCGGCAACAACTTTGACGGCAAGTACTTCAAACTGGGTGCCGACATCACCTATACCAACACTACTGATTGGAACGATGCCACCAGCACCGAGAACAACTTCACCGCCATCGGCAGCTATGTTGACGGCTACTGGGGATATTTCTGCGGCACGTTTGACGGTCAGAACCATACCGTCAGCGGCATCCGCATCTACAAGGGCGGTACCACCACTGCTGACAACTACCAGGGTCTCTTTGGTCGGGCAAGTGGTGCCACCATCAGGAATCTCATCCTGGCCGATGCCCGCATCACCGGCAGACTATATGTGGGTGGCATCGCGGGAAATAATAGAAAAAACGGCGTGACTGGCAGCATTGTGGAGAACTGCCGTGTAGGCAGTGACGTCACCATCCATGCCGTAGTTGACAATGCTTCTTATCACGGCGGTGTGGTAGGCGACAGTAACGGCACTATCAGCGGCTGCGTCAGCTCCGCCACCCTCACTGTGGCCAATGGACTTACTGGTATTAGAGGCTACGGTGGCATCGTGGGGTATCTCAACGGCAAAGTGTCCAACTGCCTGTCCATTGACGCCAGCGTGCCTAATGTTAATAGAAATGGTGCTATCGCAGGAGAAGTTGCTCCCAACCGCGCTCTAACCAACAACTACTATTACAACTGCACCGTAGGCGGCGCCACCACTAACGTCGGTGTAGGCAGTGAACAAGGCAACACCACTCCGCACGATCGTGACGGCGCGATACATGTGGATGCGGTATTGAGCGAGACGGAGACTGTGCCCAGCAGTCTAAGCGGCACGGTGGCTTTCCGTCGTGAGTTCACGGGCGGCAAGGCATCGACCATCTGCCTGCCGTTTGCTTTGACAGATATTGAGGGCGGTAAGGCGTATGAGTTTGTGGATGTGACTTATGATGCTGTTGACGGTTGGGTAGCAACAATGAGTGAGGATACAGCTACTGTTGCCAACAAACCTTATCTGTTCCTGCCGGAGGGTTCAGGCAGCGTTCCAGTATTGTTCCATGGTACGGCCGGTTATGACGTATCGGGCGGGTTGGCCACCACCAGCGGAGACTGGACGTTTACCGGCACCTACACGAACCTTACCTATGGTACTGAGCCTATGACGGGCCATATCTATGGTTTTGCTTCCAAGAGCAAGACAGTTGACGGACATGATGTCGAGGCTGGACAGTTTGTGCACGCCAAGGAGGGTGCAAGCGTTCCGCCCATGCGCTGCTATCTGACATATAAGAACGGAGCACAGCGGGCTCCGATGCGGGCATCGGCCCTTGGTGCTACCGGCACTGATACGGATGTGCCCAGCCGCATAACTGTAAGGCTGGTGAGCGCCAGCGGAACAGTTACTGCTGTGGGAACACTTGATACGGTAACAGGTGAGATGGATATTAATACGTGGTATGACATGAACGGTCGCCTGCTGGAGACTGAGCCAACCGCTCCGGGACTGTATATACACAATGGTAAAACAATCATGATTATGAAATGACGACTATGAAAACAATGGAAAAGAAAATATACAGCAAACCCGTAACCGAGGTTATCAACCTGGAAATGACCAAGGGAATCCTTTTTGGAAGCGATGAAGATGCCATCCCTGATTGGGATGATATCTTTGCCTAAATAATATAAATCCCTGATGACTACACTCGAGGTCATAATGGCCGTAGTTTTTGGACTCAGTGCCGCGTATCTTATCTGGTGTCTTTACAAAGCCACCAGGTATATGCGTGAGCATCCTGATGAGTTTCGCTGGTCCGATGACGACGAGCGCAGGCTTGATAATTGGAATAAGAAAAAAGATACAGATAATGGAAATTAAAAGTTTTTCAAAGAGGATCAACCGGGTTCTTACCTTGGTGCTGACGATAACGGCACTCATGGCGGGTCAGACGGCGTGGGCCGATGCAAATACAAGTACTGATGGAGTTGTCACCGTTCCTGATATAATCGTCAAAAGTGTAATCGACGTGAGTGCCCTTGCTTCTTGGACTGCCTGCGACGGTGTATCATCATACACCCTCCAACTTGCTTCCGATGACCAGTTCACAACCGGCAGTTCAGGTGACTCTGGTGAAATCTTGACCGAAACTTTTGACAATGTTACATTCTCGCCTGCTGGTAACAGCTATGTAGATCAAACAATCTTGGATGGTGACCTCGGAACTTGGACCGCTACGGAATCCCGCGGAGATAGGGAAAAACCGGTCTTCCGTGCCAACGGCACCCTCACATCGCCTACGATTGCCAATGGCGTAGCCGCCGTTGAATTCGACTATGACTGGCCATTAAACGAAAGCGGTTCCTGCGAGATTGAACTCTATGTTGGCGGCACCTTGATAGACACTGAATTGGTTATTGGCGGCACTGTCGGCACTGCCACCTACACTCTTGATTATCCCGTTGCTGGTCCTACCACTATCGAATTCCTCAACAAGGCGTCCAGTAACAAACGCATCCGAGTGACCGAAGTGCGCATTACTACACCCTCATCCGGTTCTTCAGGCTACGGCTCACTTATAAGTGAAACCTCCCTCAACACCAACGAATACACCTTCACAGGCCTGTTCCCGCAGACCACCTACTTCGCCCGCGTCAAAGGTGATGACGACTGGTCAAACGTTAAAGAGTTTCAGACTCTATCGGTCAAAGCAACCCACCCTGAAACCTGGACAGATGTGCAGACTGCCCTCAATGCAGCCAGCACCGATTCCAATGACCCCACCATCCTCATCTTGGCGGCTGATATCACCGCTTCCGCCAGCAACTCATATCTGGACCTGCCCAGTGGACGCCATGTCATACTGGACCTGAACGGCCATACCATAGACCGCGCACTGAACGAAGGCACCGACAATGGCTATGTGCTAAAGGTAAACAATAACTCTACACTCACTATCCGCGACAGCGCAGGCGGCGGAACCATCACCGGTGGTTGGAACACCAACGGCCCTGGATGCATCACAGTCTATAGCAGCGCCACCCTCCGTTTGGAAAGCGGCACCATCAGCGGCAACCGCGTCAACATACAAGGTGGCAGCGCCATCAGCAGCAGTGGCACCGTATATATCACCGACGGTACCATCACCGATAACTGGAGTAATATTACTTGCTACAACTCCAACATGTGCGGAACCTTCTATTTCAGCGGTGGCGGCACACTCTACATGAGTGGCGGCACTATCAGCGGCAACCGCTGCGGAAGCACCACCTACGGTGCAGCAGGTATTGGTGTCTATCTGGGTATGGGTAGCCCCAATATACACCTGAGCGGCACATATAACATAAGCGGCAACATGCAGGGCGTTTACGATGAGCAGACCGGCGAGTGGAGCAACCTGACTCCGAGCGATGTGCTTAACACCGACCGCACTACTTACCACATTGATGATCCCATCAGTCCCACAGCCCCTGCTGCCATGATACTTTACACCTACGGTAACAAGACCACATTTACCAACGGTTGGAGCACCTACATGAACGGTGAAGACCCTGAGGACTACTTCACCCTCGCCAACCCCAACGGTCAGGGCATCGGTCTTAATTCCAGCGGCGAGGCCACCATCGGCACCCTGCACACCGTCACCCTGGCTGACGGTCTCACTGCCAGCGCCACGCAGGCGGCGCCTGGCAGGCCCATCACCCTGAGCGGAGGCGCGCCTAGCGTCAGCCGCTATGTCGTTACCTATAACGACGGCGAAGCTCACACCGACCGATACGCCGCCGATTCCCACGGCAACGCCACCTTCCAGATGCCCAATGCCGACGCTAGCATCAGAAGCGAGGCCGCCGTTACCTACATCGACGCAGACGGCATCGAGCAGACCTGCACGGATTTCACCCTCATCGAGAGTCACGAAGGCAACGTCGAACTTGGCAACATCAACAACAACGAGAATTGGTATGCTGTCAACGGCCCTGTCACCATTAATGGACAGCTTATAATCAAAGACAAGAACATCCACCTCATCCTCTGTGATGGAGCCTCGCTCACCGTCAACTGCGCCACAATGCATGCAATCTGGACCTCCTTTGGCAACCTCACCATCTACGGCCAGAGCGTACAGAGCGGCACCATCACCGCCACCACCACCAACGATTACGCCTACGGCATCTGCGGCGGCCATAACATCACCATCAACGGCGGCACCGTCAACGCTACTAGCAACAGCGTCTCTGCCATCCTTTCCCTCGATGACGTCATCATCAATGGCGGCACCGTCACCGCCTCTGGCTACTACGGCATCAACGCCTCAGACAACGTCATCATCAACGGTGGCACCGTCACCGCCCACTGCAGCAATAACTACTATGCCATCTACGGTGGCAACAACGTCACCATCAATGGCGGCATCATCAATGCTGATAGTCCGAACGAAGTCATCTATGCCAAAAGTGGCACCCTCACCCTCGGCTGGACCAATGCCTCCGACCGCATCACCGCCAGCAGCTACTACTCCTATGAAGGCACCGTCAGCGTGAAGGCCGGCCAGGCATTCTATGACGGCACTGACTACTATACTGGCACGCTCAGCACAGACCAGATCAATAACATGGCGGGTAAGACGCTGCAGCCTGCTGTAACGTACAGCATCACGCTGCCTGAGCATGTGAGTGTCAGCGGAACGGTGACCCGGCTTAACGGCACTACCTATGCTCCTGCCGGTGCTACCGTTACCCTGAGCACTGAAACTGGTAATATCCTCTGCAGTGTCACCGTAAATGGCACACCGGCTACAGACAACGGTGATAGCACCTGGAGCTTTATCATGCCTGCTCAGGATGTGACGGTTGCTGCCACAGTCTCCATTCCGCCAGTAACTTATATTGATGCTGACGGTACCGAGCAGAGTTGCACCTATTACACGCTACTTACCAGTGATGATGACATCAGTAATGCCATGGTCCAGGGCTATCTGCCAGGCGGATGGTATGTGGTTGATGGTGATATTGACTTTCCTTATTTACAATTCAGCGGCGATGTTCATATCATCCTGGCCGATGGAGCCAGATTAAACGTAGACGATGGTATCTACTGCTATGGATACGACCTGACTATTTACAGACAGGCTGCGGGATCCGGTGAACTCACAGGTAGGTTTTCTATTTATTGTAATAACATTTGCATCAACGGCGGAACCATAAATATTGATAATAGCAACAATGCCGGCATCCAGGCCGATGGTAACGTCACCATCAACGGCGGAACCATAAATATTAAGAATGGCAACAATTACGGCATCCAGGCCGATGGTAACGTCACCATCAACGGCGGAACCATAAATATTGAGAATAGCAACATTGCCGGCATCCAGGCCGATGGTAACGTCACCATCAACGGCGGAACCTTGTCATTTATACTCACTTATGACATTTGGGCCAGCAACGTAATCCTTGCCAGCAGCACATCATTGAAGACACTGAACATTACCAATGGCATATATGTCTACAAAATCTCACTGGACCGCACATTTACAGTTGGTAAACCTGCCACTGTGATGCTGCCGTTCGACATGGGTGTCAACGCCATCAGCGGCGGTACGTTCTATACGTTTGGCGGTGTGGAGAAGGAGAATGACAGGTGGGTGGCTACGATGAACGCTGTGACAGACAAGATTGAGCCTAACACCCCGTATCTGGTAATGCCTACAGAAACATCGCTCAGATTCACTCATGAAACCCATCTCTGCACCGAGGGCGGCGGAGGTGGCCAGACAGCCGATGAGGGCAGCAACTGGACCTTTAAGGGAACGTATGACTACATAAAGTGGACTACCGACACATCTGACCCGGACTACACCGCCGAGCGTGCAGCCGAGATTGGCCGAGTCTATGGATTTGCCGGAGTACAGAAGGAAGGCATTGAGGTGGGTGACTTTGTGAAGGTGGCCAGCGGCGCCAGGATAAGGCCCATGAGCGCTTACCTGATGTGGAGCGACACACCCAACGCACAGAACGCACCGATGCGCGGCAGCAGCCGCACAGGGTCTGCCCAGGAGCTGCCTCAAAGCATCACTGTGAGATTGCTTGATGCAAGCGGAACGGTAACCAATGTGGGTGAGATTGATACAGTGACAGGTGAGATAAGCTTTGAGGGCTGGTACACGCTGCAGGGCGTGAAGCTGGAGGCTGAGCCCACCGAGCCCGGTATCTATATCAACAACGGCAAGACCGTATCAATCCAAAAGTAAGAGAGTGAGCAAAGTACTGGTTAAACACTTTAAACACCTTAAAGAAGTTATGAAAAAGAGATATGAGAAGCCCACTACCCGGGAGATAAAGCTTAGTGCATGCACAGCCCTGTTACAGGGCAGCCCTACACCACCTAATGCTCCCGGATTTGATGGCTGGTTAGGGTGACACTAAACTTGACACAAGGGGGCTGTCCATTTGTGTCCTTTATTGTATCTTTGCATCTGGATTATAATAAGCTTAGGATTATGAAAGAGAAAAATTGTTGCCTTTTAAGAAAAACAATGCTGATACTTGTAGTTATGTTTTCATATATGGAGGTATGGGCGGGAACCGATACACCGTTTCTGGCTCAGGATACCGTTAAATACCTGGAGGTGGATGATGTTACCTCAACTGGTGCAATGCTTTTCTGGGAAGATAGTGTAGCAACCCAATGGCAGGTTTCGTACAGTACCGATAAGGTTTTTGTTGATTCATTGACAAGAGCAGAGGTGGTAAACCAGACTCAGTATGAATTGACCGGCTTACAGAACAAAACTCTGTATTACGTGAGAGTGCGTGCATATAATGATGATTCTGATTACGGAGTTTGGAGTGATACCGTCAGGTTCATTACTTTGCCTCCCATCATAACAGAGTATCCGTGGAGGGAAAGTTTTGATGGTATGAGAGCTACTACTGACGGTAGTAAAAATAACTTGCCTTTAGGGTGGAGATACATCAATACTTCATCATACTATATCATTAAAGGCTGTCCTGTCATCTACTCAAATGGAAACAGTTACTATTACAATTCTGCAGCAAATGCTGTCCGTTTCTGTTCCGCTTATATTCCCAGATATAATTCCGATGCCAAACCGCAGTACCTGATTCTGCCTGAGATGGAAAACCTAAACGGAAAGCAGGTGGAATTCTTTGCCAAGGGTAAGAATGATGTCAGCTCCATCAAGATTGGTCTTATGACTAACCCGGAGGATACAAGTACTATAACGTATGTTGCCGAGCAGTTGCTAAGTACACGTTACCGTGAGTATTCATTTACTCTTTCAGGTAGCGGCAATTATGTTGTATTCATGATTGATTCGGCCGATGTAAACAGACCTCTTATTGAAGTTTATCTGGATGATATATCCATAGTGTCATGCCCCAAACCCATTAACCTGACAACTGAACTTACTCCGGGAAACGGTGCTATTGCCACATTGAACTGGACCAAAGCTGATATTGTCAATGATTGGGTGGTACAATATGGCATGGACAAGAGTTTTGAGGCGGGAACATACGTAGAACTGAATGTAAACGGTATACCCACAGTCAATCTGTCCGGTCTTACTCCCGATTCTCTATATTATGCTCGTGTCAAAAGTGTAAAAGGAGAGGATCAGAGTGAGTGGAATGTGATCAGTTTCATTCCTACAAATGATCTCAATATCACCCTAAATGACGGAACGGATACTGATACTTATGTTCCTATCGTAGGAGAGATGTCCAGCATGCTTTCAAGAAGCCAGTTCATTATTCCGGATTCATGTGTCAAGACAATGCTTTACGGAACCATAGACAGGTTGGTGTTTTATGCCGATGTCAATAATATGGATTGGGGAAAAGCCAGATACAGGGTTTATCTGTCAGAGATTGACAGTTCCTTGTTTGAGACCGCTTCATTTGAAGATTGGGAGTCATTAACCAGAGTATATGATGCCGATGTGCTGTCAATCGTTGACGGCAAGATGGAAGTTGTTTTTGACCGTGGTTTTGAGTATGGAGGCGGAAACTTGCTTGTGGGTATTTCACAAACCGGATTTGGTGATGATCACAGACCTTTCTGGTATGGTGAAAAATCCACCAGAGGAGTTTCATTGGCCGGCTACGGGTCAAATGTCTATATAGAGTCTTTCTTACCAAAAATCACTATTTATTATAATCCTGGTGAAACCCCGGCCTTTGAAAGACCTGCAGCCTTGAATATAAGTGATCTGAAGGCAATCTCCGCAACGCTCAACTGGACTCAGGATGGATCATGTACTAATTGGATAGTTCAGTATTCTGAAGATCAGACTTTTGAAAGCGGCAGTTATGAAGAGATTAACGTCAGTGGTCAGCCGGTTGCCAATCTTACCGGTTTGATAGCAGAAACAACGTATTATGTACGTGTCAAGGCCGTTAACGGTGATGATAAAAGCATGTGGAGCCGTTTATTCCTGTTTGAGACTCCCGAATACAGTCCTCAGCCTACTGATATAACTATAAGCGATATTACCTGGAACAGTGCCACATTGAGCTGGAAGGGCGATTGTGAAAGTTATGTGGTAAGTTATAAGAAAGATGGCATATACCTGATTGATGTTGACTTTGAGGATAATGCCATGCCCCAGGGCTGGACTGTTGAGGGTGATGCCACCTGGACTGTGGGAACAGGTGATTACAGCGAAAGTACCGGAGCATATAGAGGAAACTATAATGCCAGAATAGTTCATACTAATAACAATGACAAGACATATCTGGTCAGTCCCATGCTGGATCTGACAGGATTGGTTGATCCATATCTGAGATTCGGGTATATAAACCGTGAATGGTCAGGAAGTGTTGATACCTTGGGCGTTTACTATAGAGTTGACGGCGGTGATTGGAATGAACTGTTCACTACTACCCGTGCCCATAATACTTGGACAGATGTGGAGATAGATTTACCGGGACTTGCCGCTAACTATCAGATAGGATTCCTTATGACTGACGACTACGGTTATGGAGTAGGCCTGGATGATATCAGACTGAATAGCAGAGTTGATGAGGGTGATTGGATTGATGTTCCGGTTACGGGCAATATGTTCAATCTGACAGACCTTACTCCAGACAGAAAATATCTTATCAGTATTAAGAGTATTAATGGAGAGCATGAGAGTGACTGGACTGATACTTATGACTTTAATACGCTTGTTGCTACCTATGTGAATAGCACCAGGAATAACGTTGATATGGAACCAGGTGCCTGGTATATGTCCAACGGCGTAAAACTGAATGGTATACCTGCTAAACCGGGACTTTATATCTACAACGGTCAATCAATCCTGATAAAAAGGTAATAAGGGTACTGCTCCCTTTAATGGTTTAAAACGTACAATTGGGGCTTATCCCTAATTGTACGTTTTCGTCACATAGGGCAGTGATAACCTGGCGATGGGTGATAAAGATCATAGTCTTGCCGGGATAGGCCTTGAAGAGGCGGGTGTAAAGCTCTGCCTCGGTGGGGGCGTCGAGCGATGAGCTTATCTCATCAAGGAGCAGTATGGAGCCCGGGCGCAGCAAGCCTCGGGCTATTGCTATGCGTTGGGCCTGGCCTTCACTCAGGCCTGTGCCGCGCTCGCCAAGCATTGTGTCAAGGCCGTCCGGAAGTTCCTGAACAAAATCGGCGCAGGCGGTATGGAGTGCTTGTAAGAGTTCCTGGTCCGATGCCTCGGGTTTGGCTACCTGCAGGTTGAAGCGGATGGTGCCGCTCATCAGGGTGTTGCCTTGGGGTACTAATACAAAATCGGGGCGGGTGGTGGCTGCTGCAGGCATTGAGGTGCCGTCTTTTCCATACAGACTGATGCTGCCGCTCTGGGGGCTGATGAAGCCTAACATAAGGCGGAACAGTGTGGTCTTGCCTATGCCGGTCTCACCCATAAGGGCTGTCTTGGTGCCGGGACGGAAATCATGTGTAAAGTCTGAGAGTATCTGACGGTCGCCGCCGGCGTATTTGAAGCTTACGTTGTTGAACCGGATGCCGCTTAGGGTGGGGTGTAGCGTGGATGCATCGGCCTCTGATTCAAGGCTTTCAAGTTCTATAAGACGGTCTATGCTGGCGGTGGAGTGGATTACCTGAGGGACAAGGTTGAGCAGTTGCATCACGGGATGCTGTATCTGGCCTACCAGTTGCAGGAATGAGGTCATGACACCGAATGTGATGGCTCCGTTTCTTAGTTGGAGTCCTCCCCAGATAAAGGCCATGAGGTAACCCAGGCCGAATGCGCTACCTAAGATGATGCGAATCATTATGGTAAAGCGGGTGCGGCGCATTATGTTGCCTTTGAGTTGCTGCTGCATGGTGTCCAGGCGGCCGGTCATCCACTCCTGGCTGCCCATAGCGCGCAGTACGGCGTTGTTCTCCATTCCTTCCTGTACCTGCATCTGGATTCGGCTCTCGTCCTGGCGTATGTCAAGGGTCATCTGGCGCAGTTTACGCCCTATGAACTTGGCCATGAGTATGGCCATCGGGGTCATGATGAGCAGGGCCCAGGCCAGCCATCTGTCAAAATAGTGGAGCAGCAGGAAGGCACCTACCAGTTGAATGGCGGTTATGCACATCTGGGGCAGGGTGTCGGTAGTGGTCTCACTTACCACCTCTATGTCCTTGGTGAGGCGGGAGCTTATGTCACCGGAGTGGATCTCCTTGTCTTCATAGAGCTGGCGGCGGAACAGGCTGCTGAACATGCTGAGTCGCAGCGCGTTGGTCTGGCGGATGCCGGCCTTGGTGGTGAGCAGGAAATAGACCTGACGGAGCAGTACTCCGCCCACAACGGTCAGCACAAGCCAGATAGCCATTACCGTTACGTCATGGGCCGATCCGGTGCGGATGGTCTCATCGATGAAACGGCGGCAGAGCCACACCATCAATAGGCCCAGGGCTACCTGTGCGGTGCCTGCCAATATGCGGGTTGCTGTGTTCCAGCGTATGCCCTGCGTGTTACGCCATATCCAGCCTGAATATTTCACTCTACTACTTTAAGTTCAGTCCATTGGTTTATTGTCTCCTTTACATCGGCCAATGCCTGCTCTGGAGATACCTCATACTCAGCACACAGTGCCTGCGCCAAGCTCTCAGCGGTAAAGTCACCCTGCTCAAGTGCCTGTTTCCAGAGCCATGCGGCGATCTCGTTGAGGCAGAGCATTCGGCCAAAATTGATGGCGTCAAGGCCTTCGCCTACTATTACGTTCTCTCCGCAGACGGTGCGGAGTACAAATCCTTTCTTTATTCTCATTCTGTAAGTTCTTTCAAATCAATGATTTTGTATTTTCCTGTTCTATATCGGGCATGAGCCGGCGGACCACTTTGTGCTTGTAGAAGAACCTGGCGGCAATGACCCTTATTACGGTGTATGCCGGTATTCCTACCAGAAGGCCTATCGTTCCGCCAATCTCGCCGGCAATGAGCAGCACGATGAATATTTCAAGCGGCGTTGACTTTATGCTGGTTGAGTAGATGATGGGCTGATATACGAAATTGTCTATCAGCTGGGTTGCGAGCATCACCGCCAGAACAATAAGTGCAAATATCCAGATGGGTACGGGGAGACCGACTCCGGCGCCATACTTGAGAACCACGCAGAGCAGCACTCCTATGACCTCGCCGATGAGCGGACCCACGTAGGGAATCACGTTCAGTATGCCGGCAATGAAGGCTATGCCGATGGCGTAATCGGCGTTGACGCGGGCAATAAGCCAGAGGCCCAGGAAATCGACCGTAATCACACCGATAATCTCTATGAGCAGGCCGATGAAGTATCGGGACAGAAGATGTGTTATCTCACCTACGGTCTTTTCTACTGAATCCTCAATACGGTCCGGCACCATTGCGCTGATGATCTTGCAGAAGAGCTGATCGTTCCTGATAAAGAAGAATGAGATGAAAACCACTGCAAACAGTGCAATGATGATATCAATGGCTATGGATGCTACTGAGCCGATGACCGATGTCACGTTTGAGAAACTTACAAACTCATTGAGTTTCCCCAGCAGAACGCTTACCAGGTCAAAGTCCGGACCCAATGACGGGAACCAGCCTATAAGCAGGGCGTTGAGCTGGTCAAGCAGTGAGTTGTAGGGCATGTTCTGGGCGTTCATGACCGTTGCATCGCGTATGATATTCACCACTACAGGGATCAGCCTGGTAATGAAAAGCACAACCACCAGCAGGATGATAATAAGCGTAATGATAGCCAGGAGGGAGTCCGGCAGGGATTTGCCGCGTATCTTGACTTTGCGCATAAGCTGCATGAGCGGATGACCTATCAGCGAGATGACAAAAGCCAGTATGACATATACCAGCACACTGCTAAAGTACCAGCATACTACACAAGTAATTGCCAGTATTCCCAGTTTGATTATCCATCCGGCAAGCCGGTCCAGGTTCTGTCCTTTTTCCATATCAGTGATTATTTTTTGTGCGGTATTGTCTTATCAGTCTTAATCCGGCCAGAATATACCGGCGCAGGGGCCGCATCATGTACCAGACATGAGCCTTGGCCAGTTGCACAAAAGAGTCAAGGCTGCGGCGCTTGCCATCGGGCTTGACCACATGGGTGGCATGTGCCAGTATGTGGGCAGGTGTGCAGCTCTCTGTGCCGCGTATATTGCCGTCGCCCATAAGGGTTATTCGGTCCGGCTCTATCTTTATGATCCGATGCACAACATATTGCTCAGGACCGACCTCTGCCAGTACAACCAGGCCGCGCCTCAAGTTCCCAGGCTTTTGCAGTATCACGCTGTCGCGGCCGCCGAATATGAACGGCAGCATGCTGCGTCCCTTTACCGGGAAGGTCACGCTCACGCCGTCCTGCACCAGGCGGACAGCCTCCTTTATTATAACGTCATCGGTCATACGGCTATTGTATCTTTACAAAGGTGAGCTGCATCGGCATCGGGCAGGCAGTCCAGGTGCCACATGGGTATGTAGGTGGCCAGAGCGTTCTCTGTATCATGCAGGCCGTCGGCAATCTTAGAGTCCCAACGTTTGCCCGATATGCTGGCAACCACCGCCGCGTATGCGCCTATGCCGTTGAGCCTTGTTATCTTGTTGTAGGGAGCCTGGCTTAGCAGCACTACGCCGCCCAGCGGTGCACTGATATTGCGGTAACAGGGGGTCTTGCCGCTCCAGGGCGTTCCGTAGACGGTGGCGGTGCCATCGGCCTTTATGCGGACAGCGGGATTGTCATCATTCATGAGTTCCACGCCCTGCAGGTTCTGAATCCACAGTCTGGCATGCGTGCTCTTGCCTGTGCCGCTCTTGCCCAGGAACATGTATCCCTTACCGTCCAGAGAGACCGCCGCCGCATGGAACAGCACCGTACCCGTGCAGGCCGATGCCATAGCAAAGAGTATCATCAGAGCATTGTCAATAGCCCCCTTGACGTGGAATCCGCTGACATAAAGCGTAGCCTGCCTGTATCCCGCCTGGCAAACCAGCCATCCGGCTGTACGTCCGCCCCACTGGAACTCAAACACCGCCTCGCCCAGCTCAGTATGTCCGCACACGATATCCTGCCCCTCCTCATCCTGCCGCAGCTCCTCAATATACTGTATCGGTCCTCCATCAGTCACTGTGAGGCTGAACAGTGCATCATTGCTGATATTGGTCTTGAACGGCTCATAATTGCCGAGAAGTCCCAAAATGCTTTCTTGGGCCTCCACGCAAAACAAATGCTCAGCAACTATGTAATACTCCTTCTTCATTTTGAAAAACAAAGTTAGCGATTTTTACAAACCCTCCTAGGTGCACGAGCAAAACTTAGGGTATAGGGTATCAGAAAGGTTTCCATTTGCAGTAGCCGGACTATCCATTATGGGGACCATCAGTGCAGTGGCGTTAAGCGTAGCGCCCTGGAGGATCCCGTTAAGAACGGCACTTGTTTGACGACGATTAGACACCTTCAGGTGGCTAAGATGGAGGAGTTTGCCGTTTAGGGTCCGGAAGGGTTGCGGAGTAGCCACGGAACGTTGCGTCCCCATAATGGATAGTCCGGCGGTGCGTAGTTTCAGATACCCTATACCCTAAGTTTTGCGGTTAGGTCAAAAAAAGAGCCATTTGTTTTGTCAGTTTATCAGGAGTATATAACTTTGCGGCCACAAAACAGCAAAAACGACTAGATAGATTTATGCGACTGTATGGCTTCATTATTATTTCCATTATCATTCCGGACTGCCGGTGTGAGGAAGCCTGACGCATATATCTGACAGAGTTAAAATAAATGCAAAAGCCTTTCTCACAGAAGTGAGAGAGGCTTTTTTGTTTGACCAACATTAACTAAACAAATAAAATGTCAGACAGACTGATTTTCTTTGACACCACACTCCGGGACGGCGAACAGGTCCCGGGATGCCAGCTCAACACCATTGAGAAGATTGAGGTGGCACGACAGCTCGAGCAGCTGGGCGTGGATGTGATCGAGGCCGGCTTCCCAGCCAGCAGCCCGGGCGATTTCAACTCGGTAGTAGAGATTTCAAAAGCGGTGACATGGCCTACCATTTGCGCTCTGACCCGCGCGGTTGAGAGCGATATTGACGCCGCCGCCCAGGCCCTACAGTACGCACGATACAAGCGTATCCATACAGGAATAGGTACCAGCGAAGAACACATACGCTACAAGTTCAACAGCACACGTGAGGAGATAATAGAGCGTGCCGTGGCTGCCGTAAAGTACGCCGCCAAGCAGAAGGTTGATGAGGTGGAGTTCTACGCCGAGGACGCCGGCCGTACCGACAACGAGTACCTGGCCCGCGTGACCGATGCCGTAATCAAGGCCGGAGCCACCATAATAAACATACCCGATACCACAGGTTACTGCCTGCCTAATGAGTACGGCGATAAGATCAAGTATCTGATGGAGCATGTGGACGGCCTGGCCAACGAAAAGGCCATTCTGTCAACCCATTGCCACAACGACCTGGGCATGGCCACCGCCAACACAATGAGCGGCGTGCTGAACGGAGCCCGTCAGGTTGAGGTGACCATAAACGGTGTGGGCGAGAGAGCCGGAAACACATCACTTGAGGAGATTGCCATGATACTTAAGTGCCACAAGGCAACCATACCGCTTGACTTCAACATCAAGACCCAGAGGATATTCCCCACCAGCCGTCTGGTATCATCACTCATGAACATGCCCGTGCAGGCCAACAAGGCCATTGTGGGCCGTAACGCTTTTGCACACTCCAGCGGCATACATCAGGACGGCGTGCTCAAGAACGCCCAGACCTATGAGATAATGGATCCCAAGGATGTGGGTCTGGATGACAACAACATAGTAATGACCGCCCGCTCGGGCCGTGCCGCACTCAAGCATCGTCTGGCATCACTGGGCATCAAGGTGGCATCGGAACAGCTGGACCGCATATATGAGGCGTTCCTTAAGCTGGCCGACAAGAAAAAGGAGTTGAATGATGACGATATACTGATGCTTGCCGGTGCCGATACCGCCGCCATCAAGCACGTCAAGTTGGAGAGTCTGCAGGTAACCACCGGTAAGGGCGTGACACCTATAGCCGCCATTCGTCTGAACGTGGCCGGCGAGGAGTTTGAGGCCGCATCGACCGGAAACGGACCTCTGGATGCATCAATCAAGGCACTCAAGCAGATAATACGCCGTAAGATGACACTTAAGGAGATGACCATCCAGGCACTCTCCAAGGGTTCGGACGACGTTTGTAAGGTGCATATGCAGGTTGAGAACGACGGTCATCTGTACTACGGATTCGGATCGGATACCGATATCGTAACCGCCAGTGTAGAGGCCTACATAGATTGTATAAACAAATTCAAGCGCAACGATGGGCAAGACGCTGTTTGACAAGATATGGGATGCACATGTGGTACAGGCCATCCCCGACGGTCCCACACAGCTTTACATAGACCGTCTGTACTGCCATGAGGTGACAACGCCCCAGGCCTTTGACACCCTGCGTGACAAGAAGGTGCGCGTACGCTGCCCGGAGCGTATATATGCCATGCCTGATCATAATACCCCGTCCGATAACCAGGAGCGTATAGATGATCCGGTAGGCCGCAAGCAGGTGGAGACACTCAAGGCCAACTGCAGTGAGTTTGGCATAACCCATTTTGAGATGGGCTCAAAGGATAACGGAATCATCCATGTGGTGGGCCCCGAGAAGGCTCTCTCTCTGCCCGGCATGACCATTGTGTGCGGCGACTCGCATACATCGACCCATGGTGCGGTGGGTGCCATAGCAATGGGTATAGGCACATCCGAGGTTGCTCAGGTGCTGGCATCGCAGTGCATCCTGCAGAGCAAGCCCAAGACCATGCGCATAAACATAGAGGGTAAGCTTGCCCCCTGCGTTACAGCCAAGGATGTGGCACTCTACATAATGGCCCGCATGACCACATCAGGTGCTACGGGATATGCCGTTGAGTATGCCGGTCAGGTTATTCGCGACATGAGCATGGAGGGCCGATTGACTCTGTCCAACCTGTCAATCGAGATGGGCAGCCGCGCCGGACTGATTGCCCCCGATGAGACCACGTTTGCATATCTGAAGGGCCGCGAGTATGCCCCCAAGGGTGCCGACTGGGATATGGCGGTGGCTTCATGGCGTGAGCTCCACACCGATGACGATGCAGTGTTTGACAAGGAGGTAACCTATTATGCCGATGACATTGCACCGCGCATAACCTACGGAACCAACCCCGGTGCGGGCATAGCAGTTGACGGCACCATTCCCACTTATGACGGCATGAGTGATATGGAGCGCGTGCAGCTTAAGACCCAGCTTGACTATATGCAGTTTGAGCCGGGACAGAAGCTGGAGGGCACACCTGTTGACTGGTGTT
>Ga0310786_10003297_pt1 | contig 23566 bp, 21 predicted proteins | sample AusTroGonzalo_MG_FD_203881 | JGI IMG/M metagenome (GOLD analysis project Ga0310786, IMG submission 203881) | Bovine rumen microbial communities from tropical cattle in Woodstock, Queensland, Australia - Gonzalo_03 (v2) (version 2) | ecosystem: Host-associated > Mammals > Digestive system >...
CAAATTTGAAGAGAATTTAGTAATGATTTATTGCTACCAATGGCATGATGAATCCGTTTTGATGGAAATGGAACACCTCATGATCAAGGACAAATATGATTTTATTGGATGTCTAGTCCAGGAAGATTTTTAAATTTTAGGAATGATGCTATCATAGAATATCCAGAAAGTTATCGTGCTGCAACATTTCCAGTTCGTTGTTTTAAAGATTAAAATAATACAAACATGAAAAAAATCTGATTACTTACTACTCTATTAGTAGCTGGATTATTGCTTACAGGATGTAATAACTCAAAACAATGAAATGATTTTTATTCTTTATGTGAAGAAGAGGCTAAAAATTTAAATTGTGAATCAAAGTTTATACGAGATTGATTCGTTCAATCATGAGATGAAACTATTCTATATTGAATGAGGTATTCAATAAATAAACCATGAGAATTTACATCCGATGCGTCCGTAGAATGTCATTTTGATAATAAATGAAATTTAAAAGCAGTGTATTGAAATTGAAGAGTATTTACACCAAATAATATCAAAAATAGTGATTTACTGAAAGCGTGATGATATCTTTATAAAAATTTAGATTTAACAAATGAAGAAGACAAAGCCGAATATGAAGCTCTACAAAATGATAGAAATATGATTTTGAAATATCAGACAGATACTTCTACGGCTGTAAATAAATTTATAGATGTAATCCATGACGATTTATTAAAATCATGCGAACAATATTGAACAGATTATGAAACTATGACATGAACAATGTATGAGAGAAATGTTTGTGTAGATAATTATATTTCAGATTTATATGAAAAACTTAAAACTGAATTAGACAACCCAAGAGCTGTATATTTGTGAGATGATTCAGTTTTATTATCATATTATAATGACTTAAATTGAGATCATCCATTCGTCCGTTATTTTGTAGATTTATATACAGAAATCAAAGACTGACTTTGAGATTATGGACCATTACCAGAATATCCAAATATTTGACCTATTACTCAATTTGAGAACTGAGAATATTGAAATGACGAAGAAAAATGAAGCGAACTTGTTGAAAAATATTGAACAGGATTTTATACATATTGAGCAGGAAATATCATGATAGATTGAATTGAAGAAACATCAGATGTTATCACAAGTATAGCTTCATGAATAGTTATCAACTGACAAATGTTAGAACGGGTTAAATCCGAATACTGATATACTTTCCCAATATACAATGATGATATCATGTATTGAACTTCTCCAATGGATTGACCAATATTATTGCATGTAAAAGATAAATATGGTAGAGACTTCATTTATCAAATTCTATGAGCTGGAGCTGGATCATGAGAATTTCATTTCATAATCCGAATGTTGGAAAATTGAAAACGAATTCCTGTGTGACAGTGTGGAAAATATTGATATGTATTATTTCCTAGATATCCAATATTATTCTGATATAATGATAAGCAATGAACTTGTGAAAAACGAGAAAGTTTTGACCCATTAACTATTTTTACACAAGAATATAATTTATATGAATGAAATGATATTCAGTGGATGGCTTACAATTTCACTTTCTTTTTGAGGGCTTTGGAAAGTGTTAGAGTTTTAAATAAATAATTTAACTAATCATGAAAAGATTTTTAATTCTTAATTTTTCACTTTTATTCTGTTTGGTATTCGCTGGATGTGGAAATAACAGACAAGATTTACCAGAAAATCCGATAATTTTCAATGAAACAGAAATAGATTGACATTGGGCAATTGAGAATGATTGAAAGTATTATTTAGCATACAGCACAATCAAACCAAAATGAGTAATTTGAGATTTTAATTATGCTTTTTGAGATTGTCTATGATTTGTATGAGATGATAGTAATGATAGAATCTATGAATTAAGTGGTGAATCTAGTGATGAATGGTTGATAAAATATTATGTCAATGGAGAAATGGAAATGCCAATGGTTTTGAGAGAAATTTCTATAAGTAATGAAAGTTATACCCCAGAAAGTGTTGAAGAACCTGAAGAAGATATTCCAGAATGATGATGAGAACGAATAACTGTAGTTACAGATATGTGTAGAGAACAATTATGAGAAATTGATTATATAGAATATTGAGATTGAATTTGTAGATTTAATGAAAATGAACGATGTTATTTAACTGAATTAGCTGATTGAAATTGTAGAAATGGAAATATTCCAGAAGAAGACTGAACAATTTTGATTCCAGCAGACTGAATAACTTATATAAATGATGAATACTGATTTAAGTTAACACTGTGAAAAGAATGGGTTAATTGAAAAATATATAATTCAGTCATTGCATTTCACAAAGATAATAAAGATTTTTTTGATTATGGTGGTTGAGTTAAAAATCCAGTGATATTATTTACTGTACCATCTCCACGAAGAACATGAAAATTTGAAGATATAGCAGGTATTATTGTATATACTTATGATGGATATGAACAGGAAAGAAAAAATCAAATGAATCCAGAATGTGTGATGTGTTCACTTGAAGAATTTGATAATGCGATAATTTGAAAAAATAATAAATATTATTTCTTACTTGAAAGAAGTAATCGTGCACATGATGAATTAATAGAAATGTTTCCATCTTTGGAATGTAGGGAAGAAACGGCTTATGGTCTAGATCCAACTTATTGAATGTCGTACAAATATATTTTATGTGATTGAATAGAATATATTAATTGAGAACCAAAAAAAACTTGAAAAGATTGGGTTGAACAAATAATGCCAGCTGAATCATTTGAGTTCTTTGATGTAGAAAAAAATGCTGAAAATAACCAATTCTTAGAAGACATTAAAAATGGTTGAGAACAACCTCAAAGAATTAATGATTATCCAGAAGAGATACCTGAAGAAATAAATGTTTTAGATATTACAGATAACACAATGAATACAGAATATCTTATTAATCTCAAAGTATGAGATAAAACTTTTGATGTGGTTTTAGAAAATAATTCTGCAACAAAAGCATTATATGAAAAACTTAAAGAATGAAATGTGGTTGTTAATGCCAAAGAATATTGAGGATTTGAAAAGGTTTGAGACTTAGGATTTTCTTTACCAAGAGAAGATAAACAAATCACAACCCAAGCATGAGATATTGTTTTATATAATTGAAACCAGATTTCTTTATTCTATAGTAGTAATTCACGATCATATACTAAACTTTGAAAAGTTCAAAATATTACAGAATCTGATTTATGAGACTGAGATGTTACATTAGTATTTTCTCTAAAAAAATAATTTCAAAAAAACTATTCTAAAAGTGGGGCGATAATGCTCCATTTTTTTATTGAAAATAATAACTACAATTATATTATATTGAAATGATTATTTATTATTTGTATTTTTAAATTATGGAACAAAAAATTTGTCAGAGTTGCTGAATGCCATTGGAAAATCCTGGACAATTTGGGACTAATACAGACTGAAGTGTGAGCCAAGATTACTGTATTTATTGCTACAAAGATGGAAAATTTATTGACGATGTCAGCATGGAAGAATATATAGATATGTGCTCTCAGTACTGAGCACAAGCAGGAATGACAAACGAGCAAATGAAAGAATATTGTATAAAGCTATTCCCAACATTGAAAAGGTGGAAGAAGTAAACAAATCCTCCGCCCTACGGGCACCTCCTTTGTCAAGGAGGAACAGTCCCCCTCTTGATAAAGAGGGGTTAGGGGAGATTTGTATACACAGCAGGGAAAATACATCTACATACTAACTCACAACCCATGATAGAAAAAATCTTAGAAATATTAAATAGATACGAATATATTTTGATTCTCGGTTTTGGTAGAGAATGAAAGACAAGCTATAATTTCATCAGAAAGCACCTACCAAACAAACATCTCACAATTTTAGATGAAAATCAAATTTGAGAAATCAACGATGAAAATACAGATATTTTGATTGAGAAAATAAGTGTTGAGAGATTGAAGCAATTTGATTTGATTGTAAAAACTCCTTGAATTTCGTTCAAATGAATGGATACAGAATGATTAAATATCACATCACAGTTGGAATTACTTTTGGAAGTAGATAGGCAAAATGTGATAGCAATCACAGGAACGAAAGGGAAAAGCACGACTACTACTCTACTTTATGAAGTGGTAAAGAATCAAAAAGAAAATACATTTTTGCTATGAAATATCTGAGTACCTATTTTTGAGCAGATTGAAAATTTTGATGAAGACAGCACTCTCGTGATAGAATGTTCTTCCCACCAATTACAATATATCAAAACATCACCACATATTGCAATTTTGTTGAACCTGTATCCAGAGCATTTGGATCATTACAATAATTTGCAAGAATACTACGATTCAAAATTAAATATTTTCAAATACCAAACCGAATGAGATTTTGCGATCTTCGATGAACAAGTTTCTGATTATATAAGCAATCTAAAATCAAAAAATACAGAAATTTGAAAAGATATTTTTGTTCAATGAGATTTTGTAGTATTAAATTGAAAAGAAATTTACAATGTGAATGAGAAAAGAAATCTTCTTTGAGAGCATAATTTAAGGAACATCATGAATATTTTCGTTGTATGTGATATTTTGTGACTAGATTTTGAAAAAGCAAAAAAAGTAATTTCGGAATTTAAGCCACTGGAACACAGAATGGAATTAGTTTGAACATTTGACTGAGTCACTTACTACAACGATTCTATCGCTACAATCCCTGAATCAACAATTAATAGTCTGAAAAGTATTCCAAATGTGAATACACTAATTTTGTGATGAATGGACAGATGAATTGACTACTCCAAACTCATTGATTTTGTGAATAGTAGTAATGTAGAGAATGTGATTTGCCTACCAAAGACAGGTCATGATTTACAACCAAGTTTAACTAAAAAGACTTACAAAGTAGATAATTTACAAGAAGCGGTAAAAATTGCCAAAGAAGTGACAAAGAAATGAACTGTCTGCCTACTCTCTCCTGCAGCATCCAGCTATACTTTTTTCAAAAATTTCGAGGAAAGAGGTAGAATGTTTAAAGAGTTAGTGAAAGGATAAAATAATATTTGATATTTTTAAGTTTATTTAAAAGGAGGATGCAATGCATTCCCCCTTTTTGCGATTATCAGATGAAAACACCTTCTGCTTCGTGTTCTGTGCAAAATCTGTCGAATGGACAGTAAACTACTTTTCTATTCTCAAGCATTATCCAATTATCGTCTGTACGAGAAATAACACTTCCTGGTTCTAATGTAATATCACCAAGATGTATTGCCTTTTTAACTTCAAATTTTTTCATTTTTCTAGTATTTGTGATTTTATATTTTCAACTTTATGATTAGCGCGATATACGCGCACCAACATAATAACAATTTTAACTTATTTGTCAATATCATTTTAACATTTATGCTTTCTGTAATGTTTAATAAAGGGGTTAATTTCTTACTATTTTCAGCAGTATCATACTATGTTTTTTCAAAAATTTCGGTAAAAAAAATAGATTGTTCAAGGAATTAGTGGACAGATATATCATATTGACTTTTTTGTTAAAATTTATATATTCTCGTTTGAAAAAGAATCTATAAATTTTTGTGAATATGGAAAAATACATCCCTTATCAAGAAAACTATTTGAACATCGAACAAGCTTTGAAAGATGGCGCAAAGCTCCATGCCTTTCGTTCCGGTGGTGGATTGCGGGTTATCAGTGTAGAGAAAAATGAGCAACTTTTAAGCTATGGAGAATATCCATGGATTTCTGGTGCTTTAGCCCATACAGAAAGTGATTTTGGGTTGAGCTACACTGAGCAATACTTAGGCAAAAACGCAAGGCACATTCACTATCTAACTGGTGCATCTTCTCCAATTCTACAAGATGTAATTGATTGTTTTATTCTTTGTGGTGAGTCAATTGACATCTACTACAAAGACAATCAATTTATTTGCAACACTACAACCGAATCTGAAAGATGCAAAGGTTATAGTGGAATTGGTAATGACATTATTAACGCCATACACTCATGCATTCAGGCCAAAATGTTGTACAGTGAGTTTGCAAAACATGGGTAAATGTTTGAGAGAACGTATTAAGAATACCGAGTATTTTACCCGGTATTTTTTTATTTTTAATATTTGAAATAAGTATGATTTTATCGTAAAACAATATTGTTTTTTGTATCACTTTTATTATAAGATTTTTCGGATTTATTTTTTTTGAAAAAATAATTATTATGAAATTGAAAAAGTTGATTTTAACAAGTCTTATTTGAGCATTTATTTTTTTGAATTGAGTCTTTGCTTACGATTTAAATTTCGGAGACTTTTTGACCATATATTTTGAATGAGTTAGTCGTGGAACAGATGATTTGTGAAATTGATGGAATAATGTTGATGTAAAATATACTAATGTAGAAAAGAATTCCCAACTATATAAGTCATTACAAAAATGAATTTATCTAAACTACTTTCCAAATGTAGCTATGGATTTACCTTTGGAAAAAGTATTGGACCAGAAAACAGTGGCAAATTTATTGGGAACAAAAATATGAAAAAATTTTAGTTATACAAAATGAGAAAAAGTTTCAACAAGTTGGACTGTAAAAATAATTAAAGAGAGTTTAGCTGAAACAGACCTAAATGAACAAATAAAAAATGACGTGATTGATCAATTGAAGGATTCCTATTTATATTGAGATAAGGTTGATTGGAGCAAATGCAATGATATAGCATGATGCATAAATTTATTGGATGACGAATATACAGAATATATTGATTCAGACAATGCTGACGATTTTGTAGATCAGTTGGAATGAAATTTTGAGTGAATTGGAGCATATTTAAAAATAGTACAGACCTGAGTGTACATGATATCTGATACTGTAAAATGATGACCTGCAGAAAAATGAGGTCTAAAAGCTTGAGATATTATTTTAAAAGTAGATAATCATACTATTACGAGTAAAACTACATTGGCTGAATTGGTTTCATATATCAAATGAAAAGAGTGAACTAAGGTAAAAATTCAGGTAAAAAGGTGAGACAAAATTCAATCTTTTGAAATAACAAGATGAACGATAGTTTTGGAAAATATAAGCTATCAAAAATTAAATTGAGGTGCTTGTTATATGAAAATTGAGCAGTTTAATCAAGATACTTTAGGACAATTTGAAGATTGATTGAAATTTTTTGATGATAATAATTGTAAAAAATATCTTTTTGATGTCAGAGACAATCCAGGATGACAATTGGATGTAGTTGCAAATATGTTAAACCACTTTGTGGCAGATTGAGAAACTATTGTAGAATTAAGATTTAATGGATTTATACAAGATATCATCGCCGATAATAATGTAATAAAACGCAATAACGATACAATTATATTTGTAAATGGTATTACAGCATCTGCTAGTGAAATTTTTGCGTGAGTTTTGGCAGATTATCTACCAAGTTTCAGAATGATTTGAAGCAAAACCTATTGAAAATGATCTGCTCAAAGTTTGGTCGAATATGTTGATGGATCAATATTAAAATACACAATAGCAAAACGATATACATGAAAGACAAAGACGAATATTGATTGAAAATGATTTGAACCTAACGTACAAATGTCAGATGAAAAGATAGAATCTTTTTTGGGAAAATTAGGTTTAAAGTAAATATTTATGGTTGACTTTTTTCTAAATATGTATATAATATTAATTAGTAAATTAACAAAATAATTAACATATTAACTCGGGGACAGGAAGTATCTGAACACAAAAATTATGATGAATGCGAATAATATCACGGAAGAAATGATTCAAGAATTGGCAGACGACATCGAATGTGATGGTGGCCTTCACGTAGGATTAGTGTTCAACAATTGGCGGTCTCGCAACAATCTCCATGTGAAGATTGCGGAGGTATATCCGCTAATTAACAACGTGCAAAAGCAAATTGAAAGGGTTTAGCCATGATAGCTCAAAAGAAAATTTTGCTCGTGTCATCTGATGATGATTGTGTTGCAACGTTCAAAAACGCACTGAGTCGTTATGATGTCGAGCTAATTCACTGTAATACTTACGGCAAGGCTATCGAATTAGCACAAAGTGAGCATTACGACCTTGTTCTCATAGAATTATTTATTTCAGCCGATGGAGATCAAGAATCTTTTGATTCATATTCATTGGAGATGGATATTCTTGAGAATGACATCAGGCTACTCAGTCCGTTTAGAGAAGATCTGATCAAGTTACGGAATATTGCCCACAAGAAAAATGAACAAAAATTATTCCCACTTGGGGCTCGCCTATCTAATGAAATGACCCTAATGCTGAATAGAACCATGTTGTTTTTAAACATCCAAGATCAGAGTTTTGATCGTGATGACTTAAAAGCATATATGGACAACATTGCCATTTATTACAATAGGCGTGGAAACAATGTATATTTTTCCCCATGGGGATATACTGTTGAAGTAGTAAACCACTTTGTGGAAGAAGACATCGTAGAAGCGATGAAAATTGAAAAAGTCTATTAAAATAAAAGCCTCTGTCTGCAGGGGCTTTTCTCGTAATGAAAATTTTTGGTTGTATTAAAAAAATAAAATGTTATAGTGAGTTTAAATATTTTTTATTTATGTAATTTCGAAGATTTAATGCAGGAAGATCATTCTTATTGAATTATTGCATTTTTTGAAAATTCAAATTGAGAACGTGAATATCTTTTGATAAATCAAAAGTCTGATAATTGATCTTTTTGGTGATTTCCAAAGTGACACGCTGAAGAATGAGAAGACTGATTACAAGCCGCAAAAAGAGAATTTTGGGAAGAAGTAGGAATTAAACATGTACGGACAATTTGAGCACAGACATTTGATACAGAATATATCTTTCATAGATTGTGAATGTCCAATATACACAAAACAGTAACCTTTTGGGTTGGTAAAGTAGAAAATAAAGATGTGGAGATACAAATAGAAGAATTGAATTGATACAAACGAGCCAATTTTGAATCTGCTATGAATTTGTTATCACACAAAAATTACAAAGACTTACTCGAAAAAGTAGCCAAATATATAGATATGGAAAAATAAAACATATTTTATTGAAAAAAATTAGCGAAAAAATAAACTGAGTTGAGTGTCATTTCGAAGGAATGTAATAACTGAGAAATCCACTTAAAACCTTATGGATTTCTCCCTAACGGTCGAAATGACTAATGAATAAATATTTTATGTTAACAATTGATTAGATGTTGATTGATATCGTTGAATGATATGATAAAGATAAAAAGGAGTTTTTGCTCTGAATATGGGAGCAAACTGTTTTGAATTTAGCGACGAAATGCGATACTAAAAAGATTTTTGCTTTTTTGAAAAATGTGTGAATAGTAAATATTGATGAACATGAGCAAAAAGTTTATGTTTGAGTGTCGAATGAGATTGCTATGACTTCAATTAAAAAATTTTTGGGAAAGCAAATCAAAGAAGCAATCAAAACTGTGTACAATCCACAATTTGATGTAGATTTCGTGATATATACACCATTTTTAAATTGATGAGATTTAGTTTTGGATTTGAAAAAAGTTTTGAATCTTAAAGAAGATAAAAAAGCTAAAACAATTGAACCAAAAATAAAGAATAAATTATCTGAATTCTTTGGAATTTTGTTTGATCCTAAATTCACTTTTGATACTTTTGTCGCTGGAGCAAACAATAATTTTGCTTTTTCTGCTGCAAAAGCTGTCGCAGATAATCCATGAACAGCTTACAATCCTCTGTTTTTGTATGGTAATGTAGGACTTGGAAAAACTCACTTAATGCAAGCTATTGGAAATAAAATAATGGCAGATAATCCGCAAAAAGTTGTAGTATATTTGCCAACAAGTAAGTTAATTGATGAAATAGTAGAAGCCTTGAAAAAAAATAATTTAAATACATTATTGTCAAAATTTGATAGTGTTGATGCTTTATTGCTTGATGATGTACAGTTTTTATCTGGGAAAGATAAGACACAAGAAGTATTTCACAATATATTCAATGATTTTGAATCAAAGCAAAAACAGATAATTTTGAGTTGAGACCGCCCACCAAAAGAATTAATTAATATTGAACCAAGATTAAAAAGTAGATTTTGAAAATGAATTGTAGTGGATCTAAAGGCACCAGATTTTGAAACCAGAATTGCTATATTACAGTCTAAATTAGAGGCAAAAGAAGAAAGTATAGACTATGATTTATTGGAGATCATAGCAAAATATATCACAAACAACGTAAGGGAATTAGAATGAGCATTAAATACTCTTTTGACTAGAAAAAAATTAATGTGAACTGAATTAAAAGAAGATGATGTAATAGATTGTTTGAGGACATTATGATATATCGCAACAGAAAACAATGTGGAAGATGAAAAAATTGCAGAAATGAATACAAAATCTGCTCAAAACTTTGGAAAAATCGTGGAAATGGCCGCTCAGTATTATGGACTATCTGTCAGCGATTTAAAATCTGATAGTAGAAAACAAGAAATCACAATGGCAAGACAGCTTTTGATGCTGATTGCAAAAAAATATTACGGTTGGACACTGGAGAAAGTTTGAGATTACTTTGGATGAAAAAATCATGCTAGTGTAATTTATGCTATAAACAATATTGAGAAAAAATTGAAATCAAATAAAGAACTCGCTCATGATTACAATGTATTTGTAGAGCGAATACAAGAATAAAAAAAGCTCCCAGTTGGGAGTTTTTTTTATTTTTTTCTTTTTATCATTTTTTTCATCTGCTTTATATTTGTGGTTGTTTTGTATCAATCTGGGAAAATCTCACTTAATTTATTGATTCTATAATGTCATCTAATATCTCAGTTTATGATCCAGATATCTCTTTCCAATATTTGAGAAAATAGTGTAATATACTGCAAACATGCTCCACAAGTTGGAGTAAATTTAGAATCCACAGTACAAACAGCTACAATATCATATTCTCAATTCGCAATACAATTGTCCAATGCGCATCTTTCCGCACAAGTTCAAAGTCAACTAATCACGCTTTCTACATTACATCATCAAATCACTGTTCATTCTGTGGTCAAAACACTTGCTCAGACTTTATGTAAAGAACGGATAGGAAAGGCATTTTTCCTAGTCTGTTTTGCTACTTTTAGCATCTTTTTTATAAGCTTCTCTGGTATTTGTTGGATATCTTCCATTTTTATTTTTTATTTTGTATAAAAAATTTTATTTTCGTATTTTTAATAATATCTATAATCTAAATTTTTTCATTTGACTAACATATTAAATTATCTAAAGCCAATTTCTATTCAACAACTTGTAAAATTAAGTCTATTGTACCTGTATACGTTCATCCAGGCGTTCATCCAGGGATTATTCATTGTAATGTCATTGTTCAACTCCACTCTCATACTGCATTTTTTGCTTTTGTATATATCATTGGTTGGTTATCCAATGTTAAGAGTGTCTGATCTTCTAAAGCTCAAATTAATCATATTGTATTTCCACTGGTAATATGTCAACTGAATCATGATGACGGTATAATTACATCATCAGAGTTAGTTAAATTAGACATACGTAAACTAACATTAATTTGACTGTTTGACAAAAATATACAATTTATAATCTCTCATACTGGTTCTGTAAGTTGGTCTGCTGGTGATGCCACTTTTTGTGCAAACATATAATCATTTAATATACAAGTATTTTCTCATTCTGTCAGAGTCAATGACACTTTACTTGTAAATTCTCAAGTCGCACTAACGAGTAATGCGACTAGAGAACTAGCAAGAGTTAAGCACAAGACTCAAACTTTTGCTATTTTTTTCATATTTATTAGTTATTAATTAAATAATTAACTTGCTGCTTGTATAGTTACTTGTAAATTACCAGTATATGTTCAAGCTGCAGTATATGCAGGTACTGTTCATGATATTGACAATGATGTTGTCCAAGCTCAAAGTTTATTAGCTTCTTTAGTATATATTGTTCTATCTGCAGCAAATGTATTACCGCTTGCTGTTAAAGCAGCTATATTTCAACTTTTTGTTCATGCTGTTATACTAAAACTAAAATTACCTTTAGGAATACTTAATGAACTTCCAGCAGATAAATCAGCTAAAGATAGGTTTACTTTAACTGATCAGTTTTCTAAAAATTCACATGTTAGATCGTGTGATACTGCAGAAAAAGCAGTAGCACCACTAGATGCTGTCTTACTACCTAAGGCAAAATCGCTAGTTGTACAAGTATTATTTGATCAATTCAATGTTAGCGATACCTTTTGTGTAGCTCCATTATTTGCCGCATTTACAAATAAAGCTGTTGTTAATGCTAACAAACCTAATCATAATACTCAAATTTTTGTAAATTTATTCATTTTATTATTTTATTATTATATAAAAAGTTTTTTTAATTTTTAATTTTTTATTTCTAAATTGGACTTTAGATAATTTAATATATCAATCTATTCCCTATCTGTTAATGAACACTTTTACAATCTTCATGGTTCTAATTATAATCAAAAAATTTTTTCTGTCAAATTTTACAAGACTTTTTTATTGATTTTATTCAAAAAAAATATAAATGTTGTTGTATCTTTTAGATATTTTCTTTTTGCAATGAAAAAAATAGTATATTTATTATCAATTTTACTTTTACCATTGGTCACTTTTGCTGATGTGTTGCCAGAGCCATTTGATGATGACTTCAAAAATATAGAAATTACTTCTATAGATGTGGACCCTTCTGAGGAGGACACTATTAATAATGATACTGATTTAGAAGATGTGAATACTGAAAATATTAATTCAGACGAAGACGTTAATTTAGAAGAAAATATTGATACAGAAGAAAATATTGAAGATGACAAAAACATAATTGAAGCCAATGTAACTGCTACAGAAAAAAAAGAAGATGATGAGGTGGAATTACATGAAATTTGAGAAGATTGATGATTAAGATGGATATCGTTTTGATACTGTAACGAATGAGTTGATAATACAAGTGAGACATTAAATTACGCTGTAAGTCAGTGAGAGCCTTTTAAAGTTTGTTTTGTGATGTCAAATTCAGCAAACAAAGATGTAAAAGTAAGAATTCGTTTGGTTGATTTGATAAATGATATATGTGCAGTGAATGAAACGTCAATTTATAATTTTATATCTAAAGATGATATTGAATGATTTGAAGAAATTAATATTCCTGCATGAAATTATATTATAAAAGAATTCACAGTTACATATCCAGTATGAATACAATGAGACCAATGAGCTTGTACAATGTTTAATATTATTAAGGAATGAGAGACTCAATGAAATGTTGCAACTATAATAAATAGGGCCTATCCAATGAAGTTCTTTGTGTGAAGTATAAGTGATATAAAGAATATAATTGATGTAGAGAATATAGAATTATCTTTGGACGATAATAAAGATTTGATTATGAACTTTGATATCAAAAACGAGTGAAATTTGGAAAACTTAGTTGAATTATCTGGAACTATTTCAAATATCTTTGGATATAGCAAAAAATTTAGTATAGAATGATGACATGTATTACCAGGGAATTATCGACATGTAGAAGCAAATCTATGATCTATACCAAGCTATGGATGATTATTCAATATTAATTTTAAGGCATTTGCTACACCATATTTCTCTTATGATATATCTAAATCAAGCATAGATCCATCGCTTATTGAGATGAAAACTTTTGATTTTAGTACAAGTTATTTCAAGATGCCTTGGCTTATAATTGCTATAGCAATCGTTGTAATATTATTATTGATAACAATGTTTAGAAAGCCAAAACAAAAAGTAGTATATGTTCAACAGCAACCTGTACAACAACCTGTTCAGCAACCGCAATATTATCCACAACAAGATATTCCTCAACAACCTGTACAACAACCTGTTCAGCAACCACAGCAGCCTGTACAAAATTACTGACAGCAAATGCAGCAACCTGTACAACCACAACAACCTGTTCAAGGACAGCCTGTTCAACAGCAGCCACAACAACCACAAAATCCATGGAATCCAAATGTTCAATAATTTAATTTAAAATATTAAAAAAGGCCTCTCTAATGAGAGGCTTTTTTATTTATAAAATTTTTATTATTGTGGTGTAATGCTTGTCGGCATATCGTATAATGTGTATGATAATCTTACTGTATATGGTCCGCTTGATCCACTTGGTATATTTACATGGATACTTGGCATAAATCAATATTTATTGAAATATCATGAATGACTTGGATTATCGTTTCTATAGAATAGAAGTACTGGATTTGTAATATCTGTAAAATTACTATTTGATAAATTTCTATTAAAATCAGTATTGTCTTGTTCTCATCATATCAAAATAATATTATCACTATTTGTCCTAAATCATACAGTAGCTCATGAGACTATTTGTCCATCAGATCAATATACTGTTCACTGTATGCTAGTATAGTGTCATGTTTTTGTTGCTCTCAGATCCTCTATCCAAAAATAATCTGTAAATGTCTTTGTCGTTGGACTAGAAAAACTTCCCAACTCAATATTTGCTGGAGTTCAAATCGTTAATCATTGTCCATGTATGTTTACAACAATATTTAAGGAATTTGCTGTCGAACATAATGCAATGATAGGTAATAATAGTACTATTAGTTTATGATAAAGTTTCATAGGTTATTTCATAAGATTTAAGTATAAACTTGATAATATTGTTAGACTAATATATTAAATTATCTAGGACAAATCTAGTTTGTTTCCTAAATATACACTGGGTATACTTTTATACTCAAGTATACTCAGGATTTTATAGTTTTGTCCTTTCAAATATAACTTAGTATGTAAGTACTAATGTACCTTCATATGTTCCACCTGGTTGTCATGCTGGAATTGTAACTTGAATTTCTAAATTTGTTCAACTTGCATCTCAAACCAATTTAATATTTTTATTAAATAATGTTACTGGATTTGTAGATAAATCCTGGTATGTTGTATTAGATGGTGCTGTACCCAAAGTTGTAGGTATTGCATTCCAGCTTCCATTTTTCAATTTAACATTTGCTTTTGGAATATTTATACTAGCTTCTGTATCATGTACCAAATCTCATGACAATTGTAAAGTGACTGTTGATCATGTTTGATTTCAAAATTTACAAGTAACAAATCAAGTTTCAACTTCTGTATGCTCAGCAAAGTTTGACCCATAATTAAAGGTATAACTTGATCATGTACACTGTGTTTTTCATTCGTTATAAGCATCTATTTGTACTGTAACTGTATTTGAAGTATCATTCTCAGCTTCTACTTTTCCTGTTGAAATAACAGCTGTCATTGTAGCCAAAAGAGCTACTGCTAACATTCATAATTTTAATCCTTTTTTCATTTTGTTTATCATTTATTATATAAAAACTCTTAATCTTTAAATTAAGATAAATTTTTGTTTTTTTGAAATGTCCTAGATAATTTAATATATCGGCTTTTTTAGTGATTTTAATGATCAGATATGTGTTTACACAATCTATCTTCGTCTCTTCAATTATAATCAGAAAAATTTTTTTGTCAAATTTTGGAAGACTTTTTTGATAAAATTATTTTTAAAAAAATCTTGAAGTTTTTAGCCTCAAGATTTATTTAAGTTTATATGTTTTTTACTAGAAATTCCTAAATACTCATTTAACTGCATTTCTTTCTTCTTTTTCTTTTTTATATTTTTGGATTTTTTTATACTCTTCATCTAATAAAAAGATAAATTTATTCATTTTTTCCAACACTTGCATCTTTTTATTTGGATCACTTTGTAAATCTTTCATTTCATCGTATAACTCGATACCATTTACAAGCAATTGTAATGTCATATTTTGCTCTAAATCCTCAACTAATACAAATTCCAAAGTATTTGTCACTGTTGATTCATCTTCTTTATTTAGTTCTTCTTTTTCTATCTCCACATAATCGCTTCCAGATACGATTTTGTATATTGTCTTTTGTCTATCATCATTTCATCATAACAAATCAAATCAAACGTCTTGAGCCTTCCCAACCAATTCATGAATTTTTTCTGTCTTCCATTGTAATTCTCCAAACTTTTTTTGTAAATCTGTTTTAAACAAATTTGGATCATATTTTTCATAGTCTTGAATTGTAATATTTTCTTTTTCCTCTTCATCAGTTGGCGCTTGTTCTTCAACTTCTTCCTCATCAATATCATCTTCAAAATCATAATCTTCGTCTTCTGCATCTTTTTTTGTATCTACTACTGCAACTGTTTCTTTTTTTGCTTCTTTTTCTGTCTCATCTTTTTCTCTTTTAATTTGTGCTGCTCTTTCATCGTTTACTCATTCTTCATTATCATTCTCATCGTCTGTTTCATCCTCTTCTTCATCATCTTCATCAATATCATCAAAATCGTCTATATCATCAATATCTTCCAAATCATCATCTTGCGAATCAGCATTATCATAATTTTCAGGAGCGTTTTCTTCCACCTTGTCTTCTATTTTAGAATCATCTTTTACTTCTGGCTCTTCTAGTTCTTCTACTTCTTCCAATTCTTCTTGCTCTTGTATATTTTTTCATTCTTCCTTCTGATTTTGTCCTTCTCATTCGTCCAGAGTGTCATCAATATATTCTACCACTTCTGGTTCCTCTTGTGGCTTTTCCTGTTCATCTGGAGAATCAAAAATATCATCATTTGCTCATAAATCTTCAGAATTTTGCTCTGGTTGATCTTGTCAATTATCATCGTATAGATTTTCAAAATGCTCGTCTCAAGTATTTTCTTCTTTCTTTGCCTGAATTTCTCCACTAAAATTATTCAAATCATTTTGTGATTTGATTACTTGATGAGCCGTATCAACTTCAGTATTTATTGGTTGCAATAAATCACTATTTTCAAAAATATCATCACTTCATCCAAATAATTCATTATTTTCATTTTGATTATTTAAATTTTTATCAACTTGTGAATTTTGATCAACCATTTTTTTTCGTTAAAATTTAAATTATACATAATTTTCAGACTAATTATAATCAGAAAAAAATATTTTGCAAATTTTTAGGGAGAAAATTTATTCTTGATTATTTCTGTTTTATGGCTATTATGAACTCAGTGATAAGTGTTTTTATCTGCTATTAGATTAAAATGTCTAATTACCGTGATGAATTTTTGGAAGATTCTTATTATTTGATATCAAACAAATGATTCAATGATAATGTATTATTTTCAAATACGGATGATTACAAGACATTTATGCTGTATGTGATAGAAAATTTATTGGAATACAAAAGTTTGATACTATCTGCTTATTCTATGGTACCAAATCATTTCCATTTGGTTATCAAGAATACTGAAAAATGATTGAAACTCTCAGATTTTATGAGAAAGATTCAAGTCAGCTATGCTATGTATCTAAAGAAAAATAAAGTCGAAAATGATAGATGAGTACCAGTTTTTGAATGAAGATTTAAAGCAAAATTAATCGAGCCAGACAATATCGAAAAAATTGAAAGTTGTGTTTCTTACGATCCTATCTATCATGAATTAGTTGAAGATATAAAAAATTGGCCTTATACAAGCGCTCATCAGGTAAGCGATACTTGATATGACTACTCTACTCAAACTCACATAAAAATTTACAACGATAATAGAAAAATTTCAAAAAAAATGTTCTCTGAGGAGGAACATTTGGTGTAGACAAATCCATCCCCTGCCCTTCCTTTATCAAGGAAGGGAGTCCCCCTCTTGATAAAGAGGGGTTAGGGGAGATTTGTTTAAAAAAATAAAAAAACTTCTCTACATGGAGAAGATGTTTGTAATATATATTTTCCCTTATTTACTGTAAGTTAATTCTGATTTTTTTGGAAGTTCTACTAATTCTGGATTAACTTCTATTATTGTTTTTGTCTGGCTATTTCAGTGCATATTTGCTCGGTTCTGCTGATTTTTTTCTAATATTTCAGTTTTTACTATCTCGTATTGAAAGTTTAGTGCTGATAGGTCGCTATTTGCTCTCCTAAGCCAATATCATTGAGTTGAAGCCAAAGATATGTAGCGGAAAAACACAAATCCACACACAATCACAAATGACACTATCAGAGAAATTTTTATTAAATCAGAAATATATTTATTGTTTCTTTCTTTGTTTAACAAAAAATCATAATATTCTTTGATTGTATTTGTTGATATAAAAGCGAACTTCTTCATGAAATTAAAATGAACTAAATTTTTCTTTCTATTACTCTATATTTTGCGCTTCTACTTGGCCTATTTTTCTGGATTTCTTGATAGCTTGGTTGGACTGCTTTCTTGTAAACTAACGAGAAATCTCAAGTCTCAGCCAATGCCTTGAATCACTGCTTTACTACTCTATCTTCCAGACTGTGAAATGTGATAATTCCACACCTTCATCATTCAGATAAAATATTAGGAATTTCTCCTAATAACATTTTTACATTATCGATTTCTTTATTAGTTTCAATCCTAAATGCTTGGAAAATCACGGCACATGCTTTTTGTCCGAGTCCAAGCTCATTTAATAGAAATTTTAATTCAAATGTCGTTTCAATTGGTTTATTTTTTCTTGTTTCAACGATTCTTTTTGCTATTTCGTCAGATTTTTTTGGAGTAAATTCAGCATAATCTTCAAAGATTTTAGTCAATTCAGGAACTGAGTAATGATTCACGATATCATATGCTGATTTTCAATTCGTATTATCAAATCTCATGTCCAATTTTCCATCTATATTCGTAGAAAACCCACGACTTCAATCTTTGAAATGCTCCAAATTCACTCACAGATCAACCAAGATAAAATCAGCTTTCTCATTTCAAAGAACTGACTGGATTTCAGTGTAAGATTTATTTTCAAAAACTATCCTATCTCAAAATTCTGGCTCGAGTTTCTCCTTTGTCTCTCTGAAAATATTTGGATCTAAGTCAAATCAGTACAGTTTTTGGATTGTGGGAAAAAGTTTAAACATATGGCTTGTGTGTCAGCCATGTCATAATGTTCAATCTACTACTATCTTTGGATTCGCTGGAAGAGAGTTTAAGACCTCTTGAAGCATCACCGGAGTGTGGTGAATTTCCTCTTGGTTTGTCATTCTGAGCCGACGGCGAAGAATCTAAAATATTCGGTAGTTATTGTATAAATAATGAGAGAATATTCAAATGAAAAATTTATTATGATATTTTTTGACGAAGTTTACTAAATATCCCTTGCAGTTTTTCCATATCTTCGATTTTAATTCACCACAAATTACAAATCTTATCTACGTCATTGTTATCAACTAATAATTTTAATATTGTTGTTTCCTTTCTTGAATATCATAGCTTTAACAGTAAATCAATATCAATTCCACCTGATCTTGATAATAATCAGTACTTAAATAGTCATATTGGGAAGTCTAATGGTAACTCATTGATTCAAGTATTTTTTAATTCATCATTAATCATATTTAGTAATTCGATCACTTCCCCTTCTTTAGGCATTTTACCCAATATTTTTTTTATAAAGTGTCATAGTATTTCATCATCCAATATTTCACCATTAATTTCTGTTCACTTTATTGGATCTCATTGTATGGTCTCACAAAAAGCAAATCTATTATCTTCATTAATACTTTTTATTCATGCATCTTTACTTTTTATAATTTTTTTTGGCACGATTTTTGTATTTTCCTTGGCATGTTCATCAATATAATGTTTCATAAATTCATAAATTTCATATGTATTACCTCTATTTAGATTTGTATTTTGATACAAATCTTCTGGAATGTATACTATTTTGTAATGTTTATTGTTTGGATAATCCCCAATTTTTTCACGAAGAATACTGTCTAATTCATTTTTTTTGCATTCTGGAATAAATATGAATAGATCTTCTAATAAGACCTTACTATAATTTTTTCCATTTTCTACAACATCTGGAGAAAGTATTGGATATCATAACGTATCTTGTAAATATAATGATCCATCTAATGAATTCTTTTGCATATTTTTAAATAATGGAACTCAATATCACCTTCTTGCAAAATTGGACATAGTATTTACGAAAAAAATAGCTTCTTTCAAATCCTCTGGATGTCAGTATCTGTTATCAGCAAATCATCTTGAAAAATAAACATCTTTATGCTGATGAGTATTGTTAGTTTGCGACCTTCTAAGATCATCATTATATTCTTTTCTAATCCTTATTTCATTTGTGGATACTAATCATCATTCATCTAATATTTCATCAATTACTCTAAAACTGGTTTGATGAATAAAGACATCATTCATGAATCAATAATCTACTTGGTTAGTTACTATATCTGTTTCAATATCTCAAAATTCTTTTCATTCTGGATCTAATTCTTCTATTATTTTAGAAATATCTTTATCAAAATGTTTTTTTGTAAATACGGTAGGAATACGAGATCAATCACGTTCATTTCATGTAAAAAACAGATTTATATAGTTCTTTATGTTGACTTTTAAAGCCGATATTCTTTTTTTGAAAAAATCATTTTTTTCAAATTGATCTTTTAATTGTTTAGATAAATTTGTATATAAGGTATTAAAAAAATCTTTGTTTAAATACGGTAATAATGTTCAAATATAATCCTTAATACCTAAAATTCTTTTATTTATATCATCCCAATCTGCATTTGTATAAAATGTATTTCAATCAAAAGAACTATTTGCAAATCTATCTGCTAATGTTTTATCGAACAAACATCGATTGCAGGTTTGTACGTTTTTCTCAATCTTCTTTAACTCATCTCTTTTCCTTTCTAAATTATTTTTTTGTTTTTCTAATTCGGTAATTTCACTCTCTATCATATCAAGTTCATGTTGTTTCTCTTTTATTTTATTTTCTATATCGGTAATCTCTTTTTTATGTAAAAAAGTAGAAAATTTTGACTTATATTTTGATTTAATGGCTTTATAATCATCAATTTCCTTTTTTAAGTCTTCCATTTTTTTTCATTTTTCTACAAGTTCTGCTTCATTATTTTCTAAATTTTTTTCATTATCATTAATTTCATCTTTTATGTTTTTGCTTCACAATATTTCGCTATTTTCATAATCTTTAAATTTTCACTTTATAAATTCATCTGGATTTAATAATATATTTCATTCTTTTTTCCAATAATCCAAAATTTTCTTTTTAATACTTTCCATTTTATAATCATTTTCTCTTATTTCAGTTTGTGTTTTTTGTGTGTATTCTTCATTTTTTCAGTATAAATAATTTTGTCTTAAAAATTTTATATATTTATCTTTTATTGTAGAAATTATATTTTCGTCACATCACTTTTTTTCTAAGTAATCTACTAATTCGTCTAAATCTAAAAGTCTTTCATTTCAAACACAAATAAGTTCTGCAATTTCCTTTGAATATATTCATTCATATTGTAAATGTCTTAAAAAATCATTTTTTTGTTTTTCTAATTCTTCTTTGCTTTTTCTTTTTATAGCCATTTCATTGTAGTAATGAGGTAAACAATTTAATTATAATCAAAAAAAATCTCCTGTCAAAAAACAGGAGACTTTTTTATATTTAAGATTCTTCGCTCAGAATGACATTTTATTCATCATCTTTTCAACCACCTTGTTCATCGATTGTCATTCACAAAATAGCTTCATCTTTTGTCACATCGAATTTTGTGTCTTTATTTATGTACACAAACATTGGCATAATCATTGGAACTCTACCGATGATTTGTTCGATATATGATCATAAATCTTCTTTTAATATCTTCAAATTGTCTTTTACTTGCATTCTTCTTTTTGCATTTTCAATATATTTAGCCCTTGCAAAATCGACGATTTTTGTATGAATATCTTTTACTTCTGAAGAATAAACGAATCATCTTGATTCAATTTGGATATTTCAGACTAATTCTTTTGTCTTTGCATCTACTTTGAAAATCAAAGCCAAAACTCCGTCTTCAGACATGATACTACGAGCTTTGATTACATATTCTCCTGACATGTGTCATGTTCATTTTCCATCAACCATCACTGTATCAAGTTTCAATGTATCTTTTCCAAGAACTGTGACATTGTCATACATTTCAATTATTTCTCCATTTCTACTTGGCATAAGGATATGATTTTCTGGCATTCACATATCGATTGCAAGATTTTTGTGTGCATACCTTTCTTTTGCAGGCATGAAATATGGTAAGAAAAATTGAGGTCTAAGCAAAGACAACATCAATTTATGGTCTTCTGCACAACCATGTCATGAAGCATGGACATCGATATCATCGTTTGTAATTAAACGAATATCTTTGAATACTAGGTTGTTTATCATATCGTTTACTGCTGTTTCGTTTCCTGGAATTGGTGTAGCAGACATCAAAATTGTATCTCATCTCCTAAATTTCATGAAAGCGTGTTCGTTTCTTGCCATTCTGGTCAATGAAGCAAATTCTTCTCATTGAGCTCATGTAGAAAGAATCAAAACTCTCTCATCTGGAAAAGTATCCACTTCTTCTGAAAGTTTGCGGATGTATCATTGAGGTACTTTGATATATCATAATTGCTGACAAATCTCAACATTGTTTACCATAGATCTTCCTGAAAGAAATACAACTTTGTTGTATCTAATGGCGCTTTGTACGATTTGGATGATACGACCGATATTTGATGCAAAAGTTGCGATAAGCATCCTATTTTTTGTTTTTTGGATTAATTCGTCCAAATTCTCTCAAATCTGTTTTTCTGATACTGATCGTCATTTTTTGTTTGCTCAAAGTGAATCTCAGATATATAATTTAACTCATTCTGCTCAAATTCTAGCAATCTTTGCTAAGTCTGCTGGTCTATCGATAGCAGGTGTGTGGTCGATTTTGAAATCGGCAGAATCAAAAATCAATCATTTTGGAGTCTGGATTGCTATTGCCAATGTCTCTGGGATGTTGTGATTTACTGGAACAAATTCCAAAGTGAAGCAACCTAATCTCAAAATATCTGTATCAGGGTCAATGATTTTATATTTCAATTTTTCTGCATCTTTTGGATTTTCGAATGTCTTTTTAATAATTCCAAGACTCAATGGAGTCGTATAAAGCATTGGGAATCATAGTTCTGGCAATATATCTTTTAGAGCTCAGATATGATCCAAGTGTCCATGCGTTAAAACTATTCATCTCAATTTTTTGATATTCTTTTTTATGTATGAAATATCTGGGATAATGTAATCGGCTCAGAAATTTTCTTTTCCACAAAATTCCATACCAGCATCAATCATGATGATATCGTTATCATATTCGATGAACATACATTGTCAAACCTGTTCCAATCACATCAAACTTCATATTCTGACAGGCTTTTCTCATTTTTTAATTAATTTGTATGGGTCTTCAAATTCTGTATAATTTTTCTTTCATAAATGGCGAAGAAATGCTTCTGAAGTCATCTCTGGAGCTTCGTTTCCATCTCTTTTTCCAAAAAATCTTCTTGTCTTACTTTCTGGTTTTTTTTCTGTATTGTCTGGTCTACCTCTTTTTGATTTGTTTTTGTTCAAAAAATCAATATTAAGGTTTCAAAATAAACTTGTTGTGTCTTCCATTTTTCTTTTTGATTG